>Ga0213835_100965_pt1 | contig 20970 bp, 15 predicted proteins | sample SWPATP01_FD_160576 | JGI IMG/M metagenome (GOLD analysis project Ga0213835, IMG submission 160576) | Coastal seawater microbial communities from Marineland, Florida, United States - SWPA TP0 #1 | ecosystem: Environmental > Aquatic > Marine > Coastal | place: USA: Florida | collected 2016-08-05 | reverse complement strand
TCTAGCTCACTCGAGATTGCCAATCCACTCATCTCGTTCCTTAAAGATAGACGACAGAGCAACAGGCTGGCGTTCACCTGTGGGTGTCATAACCCCATTAACGTAGGTCTAATCCTGGACCTGCATCGATCATCTCCTTTGAGGAGTAATTTCCAGCAGGATCCGGAAATTACCCGATTTTATGCAAGAGTGCTGGAGGTTGACAAGTCTACCGAAACGCTGATATCATCAAGATATACTTTTTTATAATCGTAATTTTTGTTAAATTATTAAAATTAAAAATATTTTAATTATTTAGTAGTATACCATAACTCCCAGCAAAAAGCAACCACTCCCCCCCCCAAAAAAATTTTGCAGCATTTGTTAATTTTTCGTAACAAAACTTAAGATAACTTCCGTAACAAAAAAGTAGAGACAAGGTACGCTTTGTCTCTACTCTTGTTTATTGCCTAATTAGGCACGGTGTTAGAAATCGTCGTCATCAAGGATGTCATCAGTGATGATAGCAGACGAGAAAGGTTCTTCATCGTCATCATCGATTAAAGGGAAATTATCAGAATCATCATTGATAGCAAACTCATTATCCTCATCATCCTCACCATCTACGAGTTCATCATCAGAGAATATAGTTTGGTCACTGTAGGCACGAGCCGAGTGGTCATCAAGAATTACATCTTCGCGCAAATCATCATTATGAACATCATCTTCTTGGTAGTTGTAGGGTTCCTCATCCATAACCTGCTCTTCCGCCAAAACAGCATCTTCATAGGCATTAAAACCGCTACCTGCCGGAATTAGTCGTCCGATGATGACATTTTCCTTGAGACCTCGCAACCAGTCCGACTTACCCTCAATAGCAGCTTCAGTTAAGACCCGAGTAGTCTCTTGGAAACTAGCAGCCGAGATAAAACTGTCAGTATTGAGAGAAGCCTTAGTAATCCCCAAAAGAACAGGAGTATAGCGAGCGGGAGCGCCGCCAGTAATAAACATAGCCTCATTGACCTGTTCAACCTGACGAAGTTCCGTCAACTCTCCGGGAAGAGAAGTAGTATCACCCCCATCATCAATGCGAACCTTAGAGGTCATCTGACGGACAATCACCTCAATATGCTTGTCGGAAATATCAATACCCTGAGATTGATAAACCGATTGGACCTCGTTAACCAAGAAAATCTGACACTTTTGGAAACTCTGGAGAGCAGCTTCATAAACCAGCCCATCCTGTTCGAGATAGTAATTAAAGAACACTTCCAGAATTTCATGGGGATTAGCCGGACCATCAGTGAGAGGTTGTCCGACATCAACAGTTTGTCCATCAGAGACAATAACCGTCTGACCAGGAGTCAGGGGATACTCAGTCGCAGCGCCGCCAGACTCAATCACGCGCAACTGGACCAAATCCTCAAAAACCTCTACCTGAGCCGTACCAGGTTGTTTAGCCAAAATACAAGCCTCTTTAGGTTTACGAGCCTCCAGAAGTTCCTCAATACGAGGTAGACCCTGAATAATATCCCCAGTCTTGGGTCGCTCAAAAACCAAAAGCACCAAATTATCGCCCCGTTGAACCAAATCGCCATCACTCAAATGCAGAACCGCGCCGGAGGAAACGCGATAGGGTCGTCCGATACGGAGAACTATTGACGTTTCCGAGTCATCCTGGTTAATGGAGACAACTTGACCAGATTGGGACAATTTGACCCCTGGTGCAATTTCGGAATCTTCTACTACCAGTTCACCGACTTTCACAGTAGGAGTGACACCAGCCGGTAGTGGAATGGTAATCATATCGGTGTCACGAACAATGAGACAGCGGCGGAGAATTTCAGCACCGGAGCGAATACCGCCAACGACACCGCCATCTTTACCGAGAATTTCGGTGCGAGTGACGACTGCGCCTGGTTCAATTTCCTGACCATCATGGACCAGTAACCGAGTCCGGGTACTACCCTGGGTGGAATCAGCGATAATATCGCGCCGAATCACCAAAGACTCTAAAATCACCAATTGGAGGCGCATAATCTCAGGATTATCTTCATCGGGAATCAACTCAATATCAGCAGCCAACTGAGGTGCTTCGGTACCGATGTTAATTACCAACTGGGTACGCAACAATTCGACCCCTTCGACAGACCGAACCCGCTCTCCGTCTTTATAGGATAGACGTTGTACTGCTTGCAGGGAGATGGACTGATTTAGGGATTCCTGGGAGGGAATGGGGGGAGTTTCTGGAACATTAAATTCCACCACCGGACGCAATAGCAAGGCGGGACCTTCGGGAGTTTCCACATACTCAACATAATTAAGTTCTGTGGCTGTAACTCCTGGTATAACTTCTTCTCCGGCGTTTTTGATTTGACCATCGATCGCCATTACCATTTCCGGGTCATCCACCAGATGCAATTCCCCTGGTTTAACCACAATTTCGCGAAGGATATCGTTCTTTTGGGTAACTTCAATCACCCCTTTACTCTGACAGAAGATATCTTTAACCACCTCTGTTCCGGCTTCGACATATTGACCATCTTCAACGATTAACAGAGAGATATCCTTATTAACTTCGTGACACTCTTCAGGAATCCATAATAGAGTTCCCCCAGATGTTACCTCATAGCCTTGTTTACCTTTGGAGCGTTTAGCAACTTCCACGCCAGCGTATTTAATGATTCCGCCAGTAGTGGTGCGGTAGCTATCATCCATCAATTCGGCGATCACTTCATGATTTTCGACCTTGCTACCGGGTGTAACTTTGAGGGAGAAACGGTGATTGCTGTTAGTTTCAATCACATATTGTTCCCGTCCCAACTCTGATTGCAGACGTACCAAAGCCTGGTCTAAAAGTACAGAGGCGGTGATAATTTCAATTTCCCGTGGTAGAGGATTTTCCTCACCGGGGTCAATGGTGGTGAGAGTTCCATCCAGGGATGTTTCCATTACTGGCGACTGATGGTCATCGCCATTATCAGGGGTAATGCGGACAATGCCACCATGTTCGGTTTGTAGTTTAGTTTGAGCAAGGACGCTACCTGGTTCTACACGATCGCCATTTTTCACCGCTGGTTCCGCGCCGGGGGGTAAGTTATAAACTTCTCCAGCTAATACCCACAGCAAACCACCCCGTTGAGCGATGCGGGTCATATTTCCTTGGCGATCGAGTTTTTCTTCTGGTACCACGTCCGCAAACTTAACCTCTCCGGCTAAATCTGTGGCTACGTCCTTAGTGGCTTTTTCAGTAGTTTTACGAGCCGTTCGACCCCCCGCGATAATTTCCACCATAATTTGGTCAGCCTCAACGGTTTGTCCATCGTGAACCACCACCGTAGAGCCCTGGCTGATATTAATGCGCTTGTTTTCCTTTTTCCCTTCCACGGTGAGATAACCGTTACTTTCCGCCAGGAAGGAATCATCCCCGTGTCGGGTACGGAAAGCACGCAGACGCAGAGTTTTCGGAAATTTGACAGTACCATCAAAGGGAGCGCGGAGAACCCCAGCCGCTTCAGCGGTAAATACCCCTCCGGTGTGGAAGGTCCGCATAGTCAACTGAGTTCCCGGTTCCCCGATCGACTGAGCAGCGATAATACCGATCGCTTCTCCTAAGTCTACCATTTCCGCATGAGCCAAACTCCAGCCATAGCAGTGGCGACATACGGATCTGTTCGCCTCACAGGTTAGGGGCGATCGCACAAAAACTTTTTTCACCCCAGCATTACAGATAGCCGCCGCTAGGTCATCACAAACAACTTGATTGCGAACAGCGCGGATTTCTCCAAAGCTAATAATTTCCCCTGTCTCTGGGTGTTTTACATCCTCACCCAAGACCCGACCCATAAGGCGGTCTTTCAGGGGAATCAAAACGCGATCGCCATCCGTCATATCTGCGATCGTGATTCCCCGTTCCGTACCGCAGTCAATTTCCCGCAGAATCACATCCTGAGACACATCAACCAACCGCCTAGTCAAGTATCCCGAATCTGCCGTCCGCAGCGCCGTATCTACCAAACCTTTCCGCGCCCCGTAAGACGAGATAATATATTCTGTTACCGTCAGTCCTTCCCGGAAATTAGTTTTAATAGGCTGGTCAATAATTTCACCTTGAGGGTCTGCCATCAAACCCCGCATTCCCACCAATTGACGCACCTGGGAGATATTACCCCGCGCCCCAGAGAACGCCATCATATACACAGAGTTCAGGGGATTGGTCGATCGGAAATTCCGCACCACCTCATCCTTGAGAGCTTCCGAGGTACCGTTCCACGTATCAATTACTTTTTGAAAACGTTCTACTTCCGTGATTTCTCCCTTCGTATATCGCCTTTCTGTGCGCCGAATCTCCTCTTCTGCCCCCTCTAATAATTCCTTTTTAGACTGAGGAATTTGTAGATCATCAACACTAATTGAAACCCCAGCTTTCGTAGCATATTTAAATCCCAATTCCTTCAATTCATCCGCTACTTGGGCGGTAACGGCGCTCCCATGATTCAGAAAAGACCAGGTCATCAATTTTTTCAGTTGACCCTTATCAATAACTCGGTTGCGGAAGATTTTTTTGTTTTCAGACATAGCAGTTCACAGTCAAAGTGCAAAATTTAAAAAGCCGTGGTCTTGAAGTTTTTTTGACCCGGCGGGTTTTAGATAATGATAAAATATCTACCTAACCCGCCTTCAATTATTCTTAAACCAGAGCATCTAGCACGGTTTTGTTGAAGATAATTCGACCAGCGGTTGTCCGCACATATTGGGAAATCATTTTACCTTCCTTATCTTCTCTAACTCTCCTGGTCAAATTCCCACTTTTGTGACCAACATATAATTTAGTCTGGCTACCATCAGCAGACTTTTCCTCTCGGTCAAGTTGTTCAGGTTCATCTAGGTCAACCTCCCCATCAAAACGCACCCAAATCTCAGCGTGCAAATCCAGCAAACCGTGATTATAGGCAACGATCGCATCTTCCAAGTTACTGAAATAGCGATCTTTTCCTCGCACAGCCTTCGGATTTTGTGCAGTCAGATAATAGCAACCCAAAACCATATCCTGAGAAGGCGTCACAATAGGCCTTCCCGTAGCCGGAGACAGAATATTATTACTAGCCAACATCAGCAAACGAGCTTCCGCCTGAGCCTCAATAGACAAAGGAACGTGAACAGCCATTTGGTCTCCATCAAAGTCAGCGTTAAAAGCCGGACAGACCAGGGGATGTAATTTAATCGCCCTTCCTTCCACCAGGATAGGTTCAAAAGCCTGAATTCCCAAGCGGTGGAGAGTTGGCGCACGGTTAAGCATAACCGGGTGACCAGAAATCACCTCTTCTAACACATCCCAAACACTCGGATCGCCGCGTTGAATCAACTTTTTCGCCGCCTTAATATTATTGACCAAATTTTGACGAATCAAGCGATGAATCACAAAAGGCTGGAAAAGTTCGATCGCCATTTCCCGAGGTAGTCCGCACTGGTGCATTTTCAAATTCGGACCCACCACGATGACCGAACGACCCGAATAATCGACCCGTTTTCCTAGCAAGTTTTGACGGAAGCGGCCTTGTTTACCCTCAATAATATCCGAGAGAGATTTCAAAGGTCGGTTATTCGCACCCACCACAGTTCGACCGCGACGACCATTATCAATTAGGGCATCTACCGCCTCTTGTAGCATTCGCTTTTCATTGCGAATAATAATTTCCGGCGCTAAAATCTCCTGCAACCGAGCCAGGCGATTATTACGGTTAATCACCCGTCGATAGAGGTCGTTTAAGTCGCTAGTAGCAAAGCGACCCCCATCTAACTGAACCATCGGCCGCAAATCCGGGGGAATTACCGGAATCACATTTAAAACCATCCATTCAGTTTTAGAACTGGTGGCGATAAAGTTATCAATGATCCGCAGTCGCTTAATCAACTTGGCGCGTTTTTGACCCTTAGCATTAGCAATGTCAGTTCGCAATCGTTCTGCTTCTTCTTCCAGGGGGATATCTTCCAAAAGGCGGGCGATCGCCTCAGCCCCAATACCCACTTCCACCCCAACAAGTTCGCCTTCTTCCGCGTAAATTTGTTCTTCAATTTCCAGCCACTGTTCTTCCAGCAACAGTTGTTTATAGGAGAGATTATCAGCATTCCCCGGATTTAATACCACATAGGCATTAAAATAAACCACCTGTTCCACATCTCGCAGAGGCATATCCAGCAAAATCGCCATATAGCTAGGAATACCCTTGAGATACCAAACATGAGTCACCGGAGCCGCCAGTTTAATAAAGCCCATGCGATGTCGTCGCACCCGCGATTCTGTAACTTCTACCCCGCAACGTTCGCAGACAATACCCCGATGTCGGACTCGTTTATATTTACCACAGTGACATTCCCAGTCCTTAGCCGGTCCAAAAATACGCTCACAGAACAGCCCATCCATTTCCGGCTTCAAAGTCCGGTAATTAATAGTTTCCGGTTTCGTAACTTCCCCTACCACTTGACCGTTAGGTAAAGTACGTTCCCCCCATTGTCGGATGCGTTCTGGAGACGCTAACCCAATTTTGACGTAATCAAAACGTTGCTCTAACTTAGGCATAATTCTAGTTACCCATGTATGCTAACAAAAAAAATCAGATCCCAGTAGGGGCCGGTTCACCAATAACGGGCGTGGAAACAGACCATGATGGCTAGATGCCGCCCTAGGCCATGATTTCCACCTACCCAATTTCTGAACCTTGACCTGCTCAATCAACCTACATCCGTTGGCCCTGTTCGTCGTCATCAATGACGCTCAAATCATAGCTAGGCTTAGAAGGTGGTCTGACTCGGTGAGACTCATCAGCCATCAGGTCTACCTCCAAATCTTTACTAGCACCATCCTTTTTGTTAGTTTCCACCTTATGGACTGCAATATCCAAACACAAAGATTGCAACTCCCGCATCAGCACTTTAAAGGATTCTGGCGTACCGGGACGGGGGATAGCTTTGCCTTTCACAATCGCATTTAGGGCTTCATTACGGCCCGCCATATCATCAGACTTAACCGTTAGCAACTCTTGCAAAGTATAGGCTGCCCCAAACGCTTCCAATGCCCACACCTCCATTTCTCCGAACCGCTGACCGCCCTGTTGTGCCTTTCCACCCAAGGGCTGTTGAGTCACCAACGAATAAGGACCAGTAGACCGGGCGTGAATCTTATCATCCACCAAGTGAACCAACTTGAGGATATAAGCAATACCCACCGTTACAGGTTGGTCAAACGGCTCTCCCGTGCGGCCGTCATAAACAATAGTTTTGCCGGGGTATTCCTCACTAAATAACCAATCCTTTTTGAGTTTTTCGCGGGCTTCTTTAAGTTTGCTGTGGACTGTCTCACGGGACATTTCTTGACCAAACATTTCATCAAAAGGGATCACCTTAAACCGCCGTTTCAGGTTTTCTCCCGCCCATCCCATCAAACACTCAAAGATTTGACCAACATTCATACGAGAAGGCACACCCAGGGGATTCAGGACAATATCCATCGGCCGACCATCCGGCAGATAGGGCATATCTTCAATGGGAAGAATACGCGAGACAATCCCCTTATTGCCGTGGCGGCCCGCCATTTTGTCTCCCACCTGAATTTTGCGTTTTTGCGCCACATAGACCCGCACCACCATATTAGCTCCTGGGGGCAGTTCATCGCCTTGTTCTCGGGTGAACACCCGCACATCGACCACCCGGCCTTTTTCACCATTAGGAACCCGCAGGGAGTTATCTCGCACATCTCTGGCTTTTTCTCCAAAGATAGCCCGCAGCAGTTTTTCTTCTGGGGGTTGGTCAGACTCTCCTTTGGGGGTTACCTTTCCTACCAGAATATCTCCCGACTCTACCCAAGCACCAATCCGAATAATCCCGTCCGCTGTAAGTTGTCGCAGGGAGTCTTCCCCAACGTTCGGTATTTCGCGGGTAATTTCTTCAGGTCCTAGTTTCGTTTGTCGCGCCTCAATCTCAAATTTTTCGATATGGATTGAGGTATAAACATCGTCATAAACCAGACGTTCACTAATTAAGATTGCGTCTTCGTAGTTGTAGCCTTCCCAGGGCATATAGGCAACTAAAATGTTATGACCCAGGGCTAATTCTGCCCCCTCGGTCGAGGAACCATCAGCCAAAACCTGACCTGCTACTACTTGGTCGCCTTCATAAACTAGGGGGCGCTGGTTTAAGCAGGTATCTTGGTTAGAGCGTTGATATTTTTGCAGTTCATATTCGATTTCCCAACCTTCGGGGTCAATAACCCGAATTTTCGCGCCATCTACATAACTGACTTCTCCATCAGTACGAGATACAATCACCATACCTGAGTCCCGCGCCGCCTGGGCTTCTAGTCCCGTTCCCACAAACGGACGTTCAGGACGCAGCAGGGGAACTGCTTGGCGCTGCATATTGGAACCCATCAGCGCACGGTTAGCGTCATCGTGTTCTAGGAAGGGAATTAGGGAGGTAGCTACCGAGACAATTTGCACCGGAGAAACGGCTACATAGTCCACTTGGTCGGGGCTGGTTTTGGTGAAGTCCTGACGATAACGCACCGGAACTAGGTCGCCGAGGATATGTCCCTCGGAGTCATAGCTAATGTCTCCTGGTGCTACCCGTAGATCGTCTTCCTCGTCAGCGGTCATATACACCGGAGACAAATCTCGGCGCACTCGTCCATTTTCTACTGGATAGTAAGGGGTTTCGATGAAGCCGTAGGGGTTAACCCGGGCGTGGGTAGCCAGGGAGCCAATTAGACCGGCGTTCGGTCCTTCTGGGGTTTCGATGGGACAGATACGACCATAGTGGCTTGGGTGAATATCACGCACCGCAAAGCCTGCCCGTTCTCGTGTTAAGCCACCGGGACCTAGGGCAGATAAACGCCGTTTATGGGTTAATTCCGCTAGGGGGTTAGTTTGATCCATAAATTGGGACAGTTGGCTAGACCCGAAAAATTCTTTGATGGCTGCTACCAAAGGTTTCGGGTTCACTAGGGAGGCGGGGGTTAGGGTTTCGGCATCGCCAACGGTCATCCGTTCCCGAATAATTCTTTCTAAACGGTTTAAACCTACTCGGATTTGGTTTTGCAATAGTTCCCCTACTGAACGCACCCGACGATTACCCAAGTGGTCAATATCATCGGTTTCGCCGATGTCGTATTCTAGGTTAATCAGGTAGTCGATCGCCGATAAAATATCAGTTGGTGTTAGGACTCTGGTACTATCGGGCACACTCAGCCTTAGTTTCCGGTTCAGTTTATGCCGTCCTACCCGACCCAAATCATAGCGTTTCGGGTCAAAGAAGCGATTATGCAAAAGTTGTTCTCCCCCGGTGATGGTGGGAGGTTCCCCTGGCCGCAGTTTCCTATACAACTCCATCAGGGCATCTTCTTCGCTAAATTCCCCTTCTTTTTCGATGGTTTTTTGGAAGTAGTCCGGGTGCCGCAATGCGTCAAATATCTCGTTATTCGTCAATCCTAGGGCTTTCAGAAGTATCTGAGCCGACAGTTTGCGAGTTTTGTCAATTCTTACCCAAACTAGATCATTTTTATCGGTTTCAAATTTCAACCAAGCGCCTCGGTTCGGGATGAGAGAGGCGCTATAGGTACGTCGTTGGTTTTTATCGATTTCCGATTTGTAGTATACCCCCGGACTCCGCACAATTTGGTTAACAATAACTCGCTCGGCTCCGTTAATAATAAACGTGCCACGTTCGGTCATTAAGGGCAGGTCTCCGATAAATACTTCCTGCTCCTTAATCTCCCCGGTTTCTTTGTTAATTAGTCGCGTGGGAACGTACATCTGCACGGAGTATGTACTATCCCGCCGTTTGGCATCGTCTACGTCATATTTAGGCTGTTTCAGCTTGTAATCTCTGGCTAAGAAATGCAGTTCTAGTTTCCCTGTATAATCACTGATGGGGGAGAAACTTTCCAGTTCTTCAATTAGCCCGGTTTCTAAAAACCAACGAAAACTCGATCGCTGAATTTCAATTAAATCAGGAAGTTCAAATGCCGATTCGTATTGGGTTGTATTTGTCATGGTTTCTAAAGGTCTGCTGGGATGTTCAAGGTCTGCTGGGATGTTAGGGTTAGGCAAAATCTCGCCTCCCCCCATTTAGCATTGATATCTCCCCCCATCTGGGCCATTCATCAATAGCGCTACAGGAATTTGGGGAATTTGGGGAGTCGATTTATTTGATTAGGGGGTTACTGATGGGGTCAGGGCAATTCATCAATGGCCCCTACACTAGCAACTGGGTGACCGACCACGGATAAGCCAAATAATTCACAGGCATTTTTTGTGGTTTGCTGACTTAGACTTTCTAGGGATACACCCCGGAGTTCGGATACTTTTTCGGCGACGTATTTAACGAATGCGGGTTCGTTCCGTTTTCCTCGTCGGGGAACCGGGGCTAGAAAGGGGCAGTCAGTTTCAATCAATAGGCGATAGCGAGGTACGCCACGAGCAGATTCTTGAATTTGGGTAGCATTTTTAAAGGTTACCGTTCCGCTGAAACTAATGTAAAACCCCAAGTCTAAAAACCATTGCATTTCTTCGGGAGTGCCACCCCAACAGTGCATAACACCTCGCACGGGACCATGATCAAGATCATCGAAGAAATCCCGCAACAGTTCCACCATCGAAGCTGCTGCATCTCGACAGTGGATAATTACGGGTTTATTTAGTTGGCGAGCTATTTCCAGTTGAGCCCTGAAAATTTGCTTTTGACGGGCTTCATCTTTGGCCTTATAAAAGTCTAACCCAGTTTCCCCGATCGCTACTACCCTTGGATCAGATTCGGCTAGAGTCCGAATTTCACTTTCGGTGGTTTCTGTCCATTTCTCTGTGTCCAGAGGGTGTAACCCCACGGCAAAGGATAGTTCTTCTACTTGGTCGGCGATCGCCCTAATTTCGGCAAATTCCCCGGGATGAACACAGGAGTGTACCAAAGACACCACTCCAGCAGAACGCCACCGCTGCCGGATGCCTTCGAGGTCTGTAGCCAGACTCTCAAAGTTAATGTGAACGTGAGTATCAATTAGCTGCATCTGGTGCTATCTGTCCTTCAGCATAGTTCCCAGCCTTTCGGCTAATATTGTAGCCAACACTTTTGCATTTTGTTGGTTACCCTTATTCTGGGAGAGCGAATTTGGCATAGCCACCCACTGAAGTGATGGGTCAAAAACCGATAACTTCCGGGCGGCGTGCTGACATACTCGCGGACGGCACGAGGAGTCACCCTAGGATGCTGTGGCTTCCTGGGCGATCGAATTAGGCTGGTGTCGTTTCAAGAACCTAGCTAATCGCGATTTTTTCCGAGCCGCATTGTTCCGGTGCAGAACACCTACCTTAACGGCTTTATCGATTTTACTGGTCGTTTCTGACATCCGTTGCTGGACGTACTGCAACGATTCATCGGTGGGATTAGCCGCATATTGCTCAACAGCGGCAAAATATTTTTTCATGAGAGTCCTCACGGCTGAATTATAGGATCTATTCCTCAGCCGATTGCGTTCAGCAATTTGGACTCGTTTAATGGCAGATTTGATATTGGCCATGGCTTCCGGTGTAGGACTACGCGGATCTTTGATAATCAAGATTTCCAGAAATACCAATATAGCACGTCAACAGGGGAATTTGTGCATTAAATTTTTATTTTGCCAGTATCGAAGCCCAAAAGTCCAGATTCGGGGTCAAGATCTCCGAGTCAAGCAGAGTCTGTGAATCCACGTTACACTATATAACAAACGCGGGTTATACTGAAAGTTAAGCTGACCGACCAGGTTCAGCCCAACTCGGTCTCAAAGAAATTTAGCCTCTCCGGGCCCGTCAATTGCCTCGCGTTTTGGCTAGTAACTTCTACGGTTTGCACTCCTAATCACCATGCTGCGAATTATTACTCAGTGGGTTGAAGCACAATCAGAACTGCGACGCATCGGCAGTCGTACCCATGATGATACTATTATCCATAAAGAAGCTACGGTGCGAGAAGTCCTGCAAACCGTGAAGCGGCAAGGGGATAAAGCACTGCTGCACTACACCCAAGAATTTGACCACAAAACTCTGAGCCTCGAACAGTTGCGGGTCAGTGCTTCGGAGTTGGATGTCGCTTATCAACAGGTTAATTGTGAACTTCTCGATGCAATTCGGTTAGCGAAAAAACAGATTGAGGCATTTCACCGCCAGCGTATTCCTAAGTCTTGGGTTCAGTTTGGCGATGATAATGTGGTTTTGGGTAAACGATACACCCCCGTTGATCGGGCGGGTTTATATGTGCCGGGTGGCCAAGCCTCCTACCTAAGTACAGTGCTAATGAATGCCATTCCGGCTAATGTGGCTAAAGTGCCTCGCATTGTCATGGTAACTCCCCCCGGTATTGATAATAAGATTAGTCCGGCGGTTTTAGTGGCGGCTCAGGAAGCTGGAGTCCAGGAAATTTATCGAGTAGGCGGGGCTCAGGCGATCGCTGCTTTGGCTTATGGTACGGAAACTGTGCCGAAAGTTGATGTGATAACAGGTCCGGGTAATATATATGTAACGCTGGCGAAAAAATTGGTTTATGGTACTGTCGGTATTGACTCCCTCGCTGGACCGTCTGAGGTGCTAATTATTGCCAATAGTATCGCCTCGCCGGTTCATGTGGCGGCGGATATGCTGGCTCAGGCAGAACATGATACAATGGCGGCGGCGATTTTGTTGACTACAGACTCAGCTTTGGCTCGTCAGGTGGTGGCTGAGGTGGAACGACAGCTTGAGCATCACCCGCGCCGAACTATGACGGAAAAGGCGATCGCTCACTATGGTTTAGTGGTGGTGGTGGACTCCCTCGAAGCCGCAGCTCAGTTATCTAATGAATTTGCTCCCGAACACCTAGAACTAGAAGTTGACGAACCCTGGGAACTATTAGAACACATTCGCCATGCCGGGGCAATTTTCCTAGGTTGTTCGACCCCGGAAGCGGTGGGAGATTATTTAGCCGGTCCTAACCACACCCTACCCACTTCAGGGGCGGCTCGCTATGCTTCCGCTTTAGGAGTCGAAGTATTTATGAAACACTCTAGTTTGATTGAATATTCTCCGCAGGCGCTGCAAAAAGTGGCAAATGCTGTTAATATTTTGGCTACTGCAGAAGGGCTACCATCCCATGCAGATTCTGTTCGTCTACGGACGAAAAATCAGGGAGATGGGGATTTTTAGCGGGTGTTGCTGATTTCTAGGTCAGCTTAATGTGAGGAGAAGTTGCCAATGCTGAGGACAATTTTGGTTGCTATTGATGATTCCCCTTCTATGGAGATAATGATGAATGCCTTAAAGCAACTACAATTGGAACCCACAACCCACGTGGTATTCTCCCATGTGGTTTCAACTACAGCGCCTGATGTAGATCCAATTGCCGATCGCCCCCATCCTAGCTCATCAGAAGAGTTAGCCTATTGGGATATCGAGAATTATCTACGCAGCTATCAGAAGCAGTTAGCTTGTCCCAGTGATGTAGAAATTGTCCAGGGAGATCCGGCTGAGGAAATAATCCGTCTTTCTAATATCTATAAAACTGATTTAATTATTATTGGTAGTCGCGGATTAACTGGACTTAGCCGAGTATTACAAGGGTCCGTTAGTTCCCAAGTGGTAGCCGATGCTAATTGTTCAGTTTGGGTAGTGAAAGAAAAGGTGTAATAACCATGGTGTGAAATGCCGGACTGCGCTAAGGAGTTTTTAACTAGCTAACCGGTTTTTTTTGCCCATAAAAACAGGTCGAAAATATTTAGGGGATAGCGATTGACTGGAGCGGTTGATGAGCGCGAAAGCTGCATACTTGGGGGCGGAACTAGAAAGCTATCATGATCATGATCGACAAATTCCGAACTTCGGGGTTATGCTGGGTTTAAACATCCCTAGATCCTTGCGCTGATGGTTGATTACAATCAGAGTCCGACGGAAACCACCATAGACCCCAAAACCGCGATCGCCCCTAATGTGTTAACTATTTCCCCCGATGCGACAGTGGAAGAGGCGATCGCCTTGATGAGTAATCCCAGTCGTGAATCAGACAGCAGTTCAATTATAGTCGTCACTAGATCGCGATCGCATTGTCGGTATTGTCACCGAGCGGGATATTGTGCGTCTAGCCGCCCAACAGCAACCCCTACAAAGTTTGTTGGTAGGCGAGGTAATGAGCCAACCGGTTATCACCCTACAGCAGTCGGAACTAACTGATATTTTTGCGATCATTGACTTTCTGCAAAAGCGTGGCTTGCGCCATTTACCCATTGTCGATGACCACTGCAGCCTGCTCGGTTTGATTAGCCACGAAAGCCTACAAAGGCTGAAGAGTCCGGTGGACTTGATGCGGTTGCGGTCAGTGGGTACGTAATGGCTCAGGACGTGGTGACATCACAAAGCGATCGCAAAGAGCTAGATATTGCTCAGTTATTGACCCAAAACCGAGTCAGTTGCGTGATTATCACGCCCGTTCGATCCGGCCGACAACCCACCCATAGAGCGTCCTGTGGGAATCATCACAAGCCGCGGGATATTGTGCAATTCCAGTCGGGGGGTGGTGCGCCGTATCAGGGAAACCAGCGCCCAAGATCGGATGAGTTCTCCCCTGTTTACAGTGCAAGGAGATGAGTTTCTGTGGGCAGCCCAGCAACAGATGGAGGAACGGCGGATTCGGCGGGTGGTGGTCACTGGAGAACGGGGTAACCTAGTGGGAATCGTCACCCAAACAACCCTTCTACGGGCGTTTAACCCCATTGAAATCTATAATTTGGCAGAAAACCTCAAACAAAAAGTCAACCGCCTATACGCCTTAAAACTGGCGTTGTGGGAACGTCGCAACCAGGAACTACAAGAGGAGGTGGCGGCACAAACTCAGCGGATTCAAACTCAGGCCCAGCGCGATCGCCTGAGTCGCGAATATTTCCACAACCATTCGCAATTAAGAGGACTTAGCCACTATTCTCCAGAGGCTCTGGGATGAAGTGCGGCAGGTGTTGATCGGGCATCGCGTGATTATCTACAAGTTTGAAGACGATTTGAGCGGTTCCGTCATTGCCGAATCGATTATGGCCGGTGGTCGTTCGGTGCTGCACAGTCAAGCCAATGACCCCTGTGTGACTCGAGAGTGGATCGAACCCTATCGCCAAGGTCGCGTGCGGGTGGTGCGAGATATTTATGATGAGTCCATGAAGAAAGAGTGCCATCATCCGCTTCTTATTGAGCTTTGATTCAAGCGCAAAGCTGATGGTGCCGCTTGTGGTAGACGATCGCCTCTGGGGGTTGATGATCGCCAGTCACCAAGATCAGCCGCGAGATTGGCAAACCGGGGAAATCCAACTCTTGCAGGCTCTCTCGATCCAATTGGCGATCGCCCTCAAACAAGCCACGCAACATGAACAACTCCAGAACGAGATTAGCCAGCGCCAAAAGGCTCAACTAGCCCTAGCATCCTTAAATACTGAACTCGAAACCCGAGTCGAGCAACGCACCGCCGACCTGCAGGCTCGGATCGCGGGCTATCGTGGCCTCATGGAAGGAGCCAGTGATGCCATTCTCCTAGCCACCCCTGAAGGCTACCTGATCGAAGCCAACGCTGCCGCCGAGTACCGCTTTCGGCTACTCCCGTATCGGAGTTCAGCGGACTGAGCCTAGAGCGATCGCCCCTACATATCAGCCAACTCCATCCCCGATGCGGAATTAGACCGCATTGAACGCCGTTTGTCGCGGATTATTGAGGAAAAACAGCTTTGGGTGTTGGATACCCGGATTCTGAGGGCCGATGGCTCAGAAATTCCCGTTGATATCTCAGGAAGCCTGATTAAAGTGGGCCAGACCCATATAGTGCAAGGGATATTCCGGGATATACGCTTTCGCGCCGCCTTTGAGGAAAAACTACGCAGCAGTGAAACCGAGTTACGCAGCGTCTTTGAAGCCATGGGGGATTTGGTTTTAATCATTGAAAGCGATCGCGATGAAGTGCGAGTGATGCCCACCCGCCACCAAATACTCGAGCCCCAAGCCACCGAGATTCTCGATCAAACCCTCGATTGTCTATTTCAAGACGAGGCCGAATCCCGCACTCTACTGCCGATTCGGGAAGCCTTAACCACCGGAAAAACCGTGTCGTTTGAGTATCAAATCGACCTGGAGGATCGCCGCATATATTTTGAAGCGAGTATTTCTCCCATGGGCGATCGTCGGGTGATTTGGGTCGCCCGGGATATGACCAAACGCAAACAAGCCGAGGCGGAAATTTTCCAACTCTCCCAACGGCTCAAAATTGCCTTATCTTCGGGAAACATCGGCTTTTGGGATTGGGATCTTCGCCAAAATCAAATTACTTGGGATGAGCAGATGTATGCCCTCTATGGGGTTGATAATTCATCATACTCGTCGTATCCAGAATCTGTGGTAGCTTACGAGGTTTGGTCTCATGGCGTTCATCCCGACGATCGCCAAGCCGCCGCAGACCTCCTCCAGAAAGCCATTTTAGGAGAAGCCGACTATAACACCGAATTTCGCGTCCTGCATCCCGATGGCAGCCTCCACTATATTAAAGCCTCTGGGTTAGTTGTCCGGGATGAAGCGGGTCAGCCCATCAGCATGATTGGGGTGAATTTAGATATCACCGACATCCGCCAAGCTGAAGCCGCCTTACAAGCCAGTGAAACTCGTTTTCGGCGGGTGTTTGACTCCAACGTAGTGGGGATGATGTTTACCAATTTTGCCGGAGACATCATCGAGGCTAATGATCGCTTTTTAGAGATGTTGGGCTATAGCCGCGCAGGGCGGCCTATGGGTTTAATCAACTGGGCAGAAATCACACCCCCTGACTATCGAGAACAAGATGTACAGGTGATCGAACATCTACGTCAATCTGGATTTATTCACCCCTTTGAAAAGGCTTATCGGCATCAAGATGGACATTTGGTGTTTGTGTTAATTGGGGTGGCGATGTTATCTCAAACTGATGAGAGTTCTGTTTGTGTAGTGGTGGATATTAGCGCCCAGAAAGCGGCACTGACCGAACGCACCAAAGCAGAACAGGCTCTGCAAGAAAGTAAACTGCGCTTAGAACTGGGTCTGGCTTCGGCGAATACAGGACTCTGGGATTGGAAGATGCAGACGGGGGAACTTTGGTTCAATAAACAATGGAAATCCATGCTGGGTTATCAGGAGCTAGAGAATTGAGAACCGGTTGACGGAGTGGCAAAGTCGGGTTCATCCTGACGACTTAGCCCAAGTTTACCAGGACGTGGAGCGACATATTCAAGGAAAAACGGAGTTGTATCGCCATGAACATCGTCTGCGCTGTAAAGATGGCTCCTATCGCTGGATTTTAGCCCAAGGGCGCATGGTGGAACGGGATGCTGAGGGACGACCACTGCGGTTTATCGGCACTCATACGGATATTAGCGATCGCAAAAAAGCCGAACAAACCATTGAGCAGCAAGCGCAACGAGAACGGCTCTTGCGGGAGACGAATCAACGCATCAGTCAATCCCTGGATTTACCCACCATTTTTGACACCGCCTCTCGAGAGATTTGCAACTGTCTGCAAGGGGCAAGGGTGGGTATTTTCAAATTTTACCCCGACTCTGGCTATGACGACGGCTCGTAAAGTGGCGGAGTCAGTGGTTAATGACTTCCCCGCTTGTGCTGGCTATCCCCGTCCATGACCATTGTTTTGGGGAAAACTATGCCAGTCTCTACGCTCAAGGACGTTCCGCATGTGGCGGATGATATCCACCACGACGGCGCTCGAAAACTGCCATGTAGATATTTTATCTCAGTTTCAGGTGCGGGCTAACTTAGTGATACCGATTATCTGTCAAGATGTCTTATGGGGACTGTTGTGCATTCATCAATGTGACGGCCCCCGCCATTGGGAACAGTCGGATATTGATTTGGCGCAGCAATTCTCGTTCCAGTTGGCGATCGCTATTCAACAGTCTAATCTGTTTGAGCAGTTGCAACAGGAACTCAGAGAACGTCAACAGGCGCAACAACAGCTTACTCAACGCAATGAGGAACTAATCCGCGCGAAGCGTCTCAAGGATGAGTTTCTGGCTAATATGAGCCATGAACTCCGCACCCCCCTCAATGCCATTTTAGGCATGACGGAAGGGCTACAGGAGGAGGTGTTCGGTCCCGTGAATGACAGACAACTGAAAGCCCTGCAAACCGTGGAACGGAGCGCCTCTCACCTGCTGGCTTTGATTAATGATATCTTAGATGTGGCGAAGATAGAATCGGGTCAGGTAGAGTTAGAATGTTCCCCCACGGCGATCGCGCCTCTGTGTAAATCCAGTATCGCCTTCATCAAACAGCAAGCCCTGAAAAAACGGATTCAACTCTCGGTTAATCTGCCGTTAAAATTGCCTGATATTATACTCGATGAACGCCGGATCCGTCAAGTATTAATTAATCTGCTCAATAATGCGGTTAAATTTACCCCAGAAGGGGGAAGCATCACCTTAGAAGTGATATTGCCCCAACCAAGAGAAGCCGAGGGAGAAAGCCCATATCTCCGGTTTTCCGTGAGAGATACTGGCATTGGTATCAGCCCAGAAAATATCAAGAAGCTGTTTCAACCGTTTATGCAAATTGACAGCGCCTTGAATCGCCAATATCAAGGAACTGGCTTGGGTTTGGCCTTGACAAAACAAATTGTAGAATTGCATGGCGGTCGGGTGGGTTTAACCAGTGAAGTATTGCTGGGTAGTTGTTTTAGTATCGATTTACCCTATCAGGCTTCTGTGATGATTCCCCAACGGATGGACTCTGATCAGAGATTTAAACCCTAATGATGTGGCACTGCCATCAACCCCAAATGCAGCGCCTTTGCTGCTTTTAGCGGAAGATAATGAAGCGAATATCAGCACGATTTCCAGCTATTTAACCGCGAAAGGCTACCGTAGCGGAGTTGGCGAAAAATGGTCAGGAGGCAATTAATCAGGCTGTGGCTTTATCTCCTGATTTGATATTGATGGATATTCAAATGCCAGGAATGGATGGACTAGAGGCGATGAAACGGATTCGGGAGATTCCAGAGTTAGCGACAACGCCCATCATTGCCTTAACGGCTTTGGCCATGGAAAGCGATCGGAAGGCCTGTTTACTAGCGGGGGCTAATGAATACTTGAGTAAACCAGTGAGATTAAAACAGTTAACCATGACGATTCAAGATCTCCTAAATTCTTCTGAAGATGCCCTGCTATCCGCAAACTGATGCCGTCTAAGCATTATCATCAGGATCGATGCCACCCTACTCGGTGGAAGTAGTTGTCCGGAAAATCTGTAGATCTATGTCGTCTCACAAAGCGAGCGGAAGACCCTGATGTTGGCTATTCCCCACGTCCAACGTCTAACCTAGGATTTACTATTAGGTAGGTGAACTTGACCACCCTAGGGCTGAAAAGCGATCGGCGAATTTCTCAGGAAAATCTTTAGTTAGCTACCATCTAAAGGTTATAATTATGGTAACAGTGCGAGACGTTCAGGCATCAAATAGGGCTGCAATGCCCGAAATAACTGCCTGGAGTGGATTTCAACCCCTTGTTTGAATATAAGGAGCGCACTCCTGACCATCCCTATAACTGTTTATATGTCCCAAAGCGAAAGCAAGGCAGGGAACTCAAGGTTAATTCCACAAAGAAAATCGCAATACTCAACTATATAACACGGAGGATTAAAACCACTTGGGAGATTGTGGGAAAGAGTAACGGCGATAGCCACCCCCAGTTTCAGGAATCACACCCCGTCAGATTGAAGCGGGGAACGGAAGGCGTGAAGTAGAACCTACTACCAGATGCGACCACTGCCAACCATCCATGATTAGGGAGACCGAATGTCCGGCTTGAACCATCAGAACTAATTAAGTAGCGAAATAGGTTGATACGCTGCGCTTAAAAGAGTAAGGGGAAAAGTAGGAGTCTTGTTGCACTACCTACACAGACCTTTAAAAGTACCCCGGTTCTGAGGACAAATCTAAAGATGGAATGCCCATATAAGAAGTGATTAAAGGTGTAATAAAACAAATTAAAACAGCACCTCAATCAGCCCTGATAAGCAAACTAAACCCAATTATTCGGGGATGGTCAAATTACTATTCAGGGGTCGTCTCATCAGAGACCTTCGTTAAGCTAGACCATATAACCTGGCTAATGTTACGGGCATGGACAGTATCAAGATGCGGAAAGGCAAACCACGAAAAGCTAACAAACTATTTCAGACATGGAACGGTTAGACTTAGTAATGCGAAAGAAAGGCATGAATCTTGGTTATTCCAAACTAAAGATGGATTCCAACTATGGAAACATAACTGGACTCCATTGGTCAGACACACCCCAATACGCCCCGATGCAACACCCTACGACGGAAACTGGACTTACTGGGCAACCAGAAAAGGACAAGCAATCGACACGCCTAACAGGGTAGCAAAACTACTCAAAAAGCAAAAAGGCAAGTGTAAATGGTGTGGATTGTATTTCGCACCAACAGATATAGTTGAAGTAGACCACATTGTACCTCGAAGCCAAAGCGGAAAGGATGAATACAAAAACCTTCAACTACTACACCGCCACACCCGCGATGATAAAACGGCACTTGACAATGCCAGAGCTGTATCCTTAACAATGGAGCAGTCAGACTAGGAGCCGTATGAGGTGAAAGTCTCATGTACGGTTCTGAATGGGAGGGAATGGAGGCGACTCCATTCTCGACCCCTAATGGTTTGCCAGGATATAGTCGGGGATTCCTGGGGGGTGATTAAGCGATCGTGAAACCAGACTATTGCATAAAATCCGGTAATTTCTGGCTCCTGCCGGAAATTACTCCTCACAGAGTCTGCAAGATGCAGGTCCAGGATTAGACCTACGTTAATGGGGTTATGACACCCACAGGTGAACGCCAGCCTGTTGCTCTGTCGTCTATCTTTAAGGAACGAGATGAGTGGATTGGCAATCTCGAGTGAGCTAGA
>Ga0213835_100964_pt1 | contig 20977 bp, 21 predicted proteins | sample SWPATP01_FD_160576 | JGI IMG/M metagenome (GOLD analysis project Ga0213835, IMG submission 160576) | Coastal seawater microbial communities from Marineland, Florida, United States - SWPA TP0 #1 | ecosystem: Environmental > Aquatic > Marine > Coastal | place: USA: Florida | collected 2016-08-05 | reverse complement strand
GTCATCAGGGTCTGCGCGATTCCGCCCAGAATCCCCGCCAGCACCAGCAGCGCGAACATGCCCGGCTCGGGCATCACCCAGCCGAAGGGCACCGTCGACAGCGACGCCACCGTGCAGGTGACGCTGAACCAGAACACGATCGCCAGGGTCGACTCGGTCTGGGTCAGCCGCCGGATATGGATCGTCGCCACCGCCGCCAGTGCCGCCCCGGTCAGCGCCAGCCACGCGCCCAGCGCCTCGGTGTCGGTGATCGGCCCGCCGCCGGTCAGCACCGTCAGGCGCGGCCAGACCATCACCAGCACGCCGATCAGACCGATTACCACCGCAGTCCAGCGAAAGGCGCGCACCGCCTCTCCCAGCACCACCGCCGCCAGCGCCGTCGCCATAAGCGGCGCGGCGAACCCGATCGCAATGACCTCGGGCAGCGGCAGCATGCCGAGTGCCGCGAACCCCGCCGCCATCGCCGAAACCCCGATCAGCCCGCGATTGAGATGCGCGAAGGGGTCCTTCACCCGGAACGCCGAAACCAGGCTTCCGCGCCACAGCGCATAGGCGATGATCGGCGGAAGGGCAAAAAACGACCGGAAGAACACCGCTTCGCCCGGCGGCACCACGTCCCGCGCGACCTTGATCAGCGCAGCCATGATGGTGAACAACAGGATCGACAGCAGTTTCAGCACAATGCCGCGACCGGTGTTCACCTGTTCCCCCGCCGATCCCGACTGCTGCTGCAGATCGCGTCGGTCCTGGTGCTGCCGGAGAGATTTGAACTCTCGGCCTCTCCCTTACCAAGGGAGTGCTCTACCCCTGAGCTACGGCAGCCCCGGCCTTGCGGCGACGCCATGCGGCGTGCGAAGCGCCGGATAGACGCAAAGCCGGCGCCACGCAACCCCAATCTGGACGCGCCGCGGCGCCCGGGCTATGAGCCGCGGCATGAAACCGGCCCGCCCCCGCGACCCCGCCCGGACGCCCGCGCAGGATGCCCCCGACGACGACCGCGCCGCGCGGCTGAAGGCGGCGTTGCGGGCCAATCTGGCGCGACGCAAGGGGCAGGCCCGGGCACGTGCGGCGCAGGACGGAACCGACGCCGCCCCCGGCGCGAACGACAAGCGGCAAGGATAGGACCGGCATGGATTCGATACGCGTGCGCGGCGGCGCCCGGCTGAACGGCACGATCCCCATCGCCGGCGCCAAGAACGCCTGCCTGACCCTGATGCCGGCGACGCTGCTGTCGGACGAGCCGCTGACGCTGACCAACGCACCGCGGCTGTCGGACATCCGCACCATGACCCAGCTTCTGCAATCGCTGGGCGCCGAGGTCACGCAGTTGCAGGACGGCGCGGTGCTGGCGCTGTCGTCGCATGCCATCGCCAGCCAGCGCGCCGACTACGACATCGTTCGCAAGATGCGTGCCTCGGTGCTGGTGCTGGGGCCGCTGCTGGCGCGCTGGGGCCGGGCCGAGGTCAGCCTGCCCGGCGGCTGTGCCATCGGCGCGCGCCCGGTCGACCTGCACCAGATGGCGATGGAGCGGCTGGGCGCCGAACTGGAGTTGCGCGACGGCTATCTGCACGCCCGCGCGCCCGGCGGCCTGCGCGGCGCGGTGATCGAGTTTCCGATCGTCAGCGTCGGCGCGACCGAGAATGCGCTGATGGCGGCCGTTCTGGCCCGCGGGAGTTCCGAAATCCGCAACGCCGCGCGCGAGCCCGAGATCGTCGACCTGGCCCGTTGCCTGCGCGCCATGGGCGCCCGGATCGAAGGCGAGGGCACCTCGACGATCGCGGTCGAGGGCGTCGACAGCCTGCATGGCGCGACCCATCGCGTCGTGCCCGACCGGATCGAGCTAGGCACCTACATGCTCGCCCCCGCCATTGCCGGCGGTAGCGTCGAGTGTCTCGGCGGTCGGCTGGAACTGGTCGCCGCCTTCGCCGAGAAGCTGGCCGAGGCCGGCATCGACGTGGAAGAGACGCCGGACGGCGTGCGCGTCAGTCGCAACGGCGGCCGGGTGCGGGCCGTCGACGTGGTGACCGCGCCGTTCCCCGGCTTTCCGACCGACCTTCAGGCGCAGATGATGGCGCTGATGTGCACCGCCGAGGGTGTGAGCGTGCTGGAGGAACGGATTTTCGAGAACCGCTTCATGCACGCCCCCGAACTGATGCGGATGGGCGCGCGGATCGACGTTCATGGCGGCACCGCCCGCGTGACGGGCATCGACCGGCTGCGCGGCGCGCCGGTGATGGCCACCGACCTGCGCGCCAGCGTCTCGCTGATCCTGGCCGCGCTGGCGGCCGAAGGGGAGAGCGTGGTGGCGCGGGTCTATCACCTCGACCGCGGCTATGAGCGTGTGGAAGAGAAACTGCGCGCCTGCGGTGCCGATATCGAGCGGGTGAAGGGCACATGACAAAGGATGCAAGCTTTGCCGACGGGGCCGACGAAGGGCCGCTGCGGTTGATGGCGATGGATGTCGAGGATCTGCAAGTGCTGTCCTCGCTGGTGCAGGATGCCGTGTTTCCGGTGACCGCGGCGAAATGGGATCGGCGTCGCCGCAGGTTTGCCATTCTGATCAACCGCTTCCGTTGGGAAGATGCAGCGGCCCCGCGCCGCGCGGGCCGTCCGTTCGAGCGGGTGCAGTCGGTGCTGCATGTCGAATATGTGCAAGCGGCCGCGACCGACGGGCTCGACCTGTCGGACCGCGACGCGGTGCTGTCGCTGCTGTCGGTCGGCTTCGAGCCGGGCGAGGACGGCGCCGGGCGGCTGTTGCTGACCCTCGCCGGCGACGGGGCGATCGGCCTTGAGGTTGAGTGCCTGGAGGTCGGGCTGCGCGACGTGACCCGGCCCTACGTGGCCCCCTCGGGCAAGGCGCCCGCGCACCCGGACGACGCCTGATGCCGGTATTCCTGGACACGACCGATCCCGGCTTCGAGGCCGGTTTCGCCGCCCTGCTGGGCGCCAAGCGCGAGGAAGCCGCGGAGGTGGACGACACCGTCGCCGCGATCATCGCCGACGTCCGCGCCCGTGGGGACGCGGCCCTGATCGAGCTGACGGCGCGTTTCGACCACGTCGAACTGACCTCCGCGACGCTCGCCTTCAGCGCCGACGAGATCGATGCCGCCTGCGCCTCGGTCCCCGACGACGATCGCGCGGCGCTGGAACTCGCCGCCGAGCGCATCCGCGCTTACCATGAACGTCAGCGCCCGCAAGACGCCCGCTGGACCGACGCAACCGGCGCCGACCTCGGCTGGCGGTGGAGTGCCGTGTCGGCCGCCGGCCTTTACGTGCCCGGCGGGCTGGCCAGCTATCCATCCTCGGTCCTGATGAACGCAATCCCGGCGCAAGTGGCGGGGGTGGAGCGGCTGGTGATCGCCTGTCCCACCCCGCGCGGTCAGGTCAACCCGCTGGTGCTGCTGGCCGCGCGGCTGTCGGGGGTGGACACCGTCTGGCGGATCGGCGGCGCGCAGGCGATCGCCGCGCTCGCCTACGGAACCGCGACCGTCGCTCCGGTGGACAAGATCACCGGGCCGGGGAATGCCTGGGTGGCGGCGGCCAAGCGTCGGGTGTTCGGCCGCGTGGGCATCGACATGATCGCCGGCCCGTCCGAGGTGCTGATCATCGCCGACGCTGATAACGACCCCGACTGGCTTGCGCTCGATCTGCTGGCACAGGCCGAGCATGACGAAAGCGCGCAGTCGATCCTGATCACCCCCGACGCCGGTTTCGGTCGTGCCGTCGCCGAGGCGGTCGAGGCCCGGCTGCAGACGCTGGAGCGCCGCGCCATCGCGGGGCCAAGCTGGCGCGACCATGGCGCCATCATCACCGTGCGCGACCTGGCCGAGGCCGCGGCGCTGTCGGACCGCATTGCGCCCGAACATCTGGAGCTGTGCGTCGCCGACCCGGACGCGCTGCTGGACCGCATCCGCCACGCCGGCGCGGTGTTCCTGGGCCCCTGGACGCCGGAGGCGGTGGGCGACTACGTCGGCGGCCCGAACCACGTCCTGCCCACCGCCCGGTCGGCGCGGTTCTCGAGCGGACTGTCGGTGCTCGACTTCATGAAGCGCACGACCATCGCGCGGATGACCCCCGCGGCGCTGGCCGCCATCGGCCCCGCCGCCGAGCGGCTGGCCGGGTCCGAAGGCCTTCAGGCGCACGGCCTCAGCGTGCGCGCGCGCCTCGACCGGCTGAACGACTGACCGCCCGAGCGCAGCCGGTTGACCTGCGCCCCGGCTGCGGTATCACTGAAACAAAGACGCCCCCGCACCACAAAGGATATCCCATGCGCCAACCCACCCCGCGCCCCGCGACCCTGACACGGGCCCTTGCCGGCGACCCGAGCCTTGCCCGTCAGGTGGCGATGGTTCTGGCCGGCTCGCTGCTGGTTGCCGCCTCGGCCCAGGTCAGCGTGCCGATGTATCCCGTGCCGATGACCTTGCAGACGCTTGCAATCTCGCTGATCGGGCTGACCTATGGCGCGCGCCTCGCGGCGATCACGCTGGCGGTCTACCTTGTGCAGGGCGCCCTGGGGCTGCCGGTGTTCGCCGGCGGTGCCGCCACCCTGCCCTACATGATGGGGCCGACGGGCGGCTTCCTGATCGGTTTCGTGGCGATGGCCTGGGCAACCGGCTGGCTTGTCGAGCGCGGACTTGACCGGGGTATCGTCAGGCTGTTCGTGGCGTCCTTCCTGCCGGCGCTGGGGCTGTTCGTGCCCGGCGTGCTGTGGCTGTGGGCGGTCACCCCGCTGAGCATCGAAGGCGCCTTCGCGGCCGGCGCGCTGCCCTTCCTGCCGGGTGCGGTGGTCAAGGCCGCCATCGCGGCGCTGATCGTCGCGGGCGGCTGGAAGGCGCTGGCGGCGCGCAACCGCGGCTGAGACGGCGCGCGCGGCGCCTCAGTAGCCGCGCGCGGTCTCGACCAGATGCAGCAAGGGCTGGCCCTGTGCCAGCCTTTGCAGATTTTCGGCAAGCACGTCGGCGGCCGTCTCGGGCCGGGTTCCCCCGGCGATGTGCGGGGTCACGGTGACGTTGGGGTGGTGCCAGAACGGATGCTCGGGAGGCAACGGCTCGGTGCGGAAGACATCGAGCGTCGCATGTCCCACCGCCCCGCTGTCAAGCGCGGCCAGCAGCGCGTCGTCATCGATCAACGCGCCTCGACCGGGGTTGATGATGACCGCCCCGCGCGGCAACAGCGCCAGCCGCCGGGCATCCAGCAGGTTCTCGGTCGAAGGCGTCAGCGGCAGCAGCGTCACCACGATCCGCGCCGCCCGCAGCACCGCCAGCAGCCCTTCGGTGCCATGGTGGCAGGTGATCCCCTGCAGCAGGCGTGGCGACCGGCTCCAGCCCAGCACCGGAAAGCCCAGGTCGCGCAGTGCCGCGGCACTCGCGCCGCCCAGCGCGCCCAGCCCCAGCATCCCCACCGGACGCGATCCCGCCAGCGGCGGTGCCTCCACATGCCGCCATGTGCCGTCCTGCCTCAGGACATGGCCGTCGATGCCGAGGTGATGGCGCATCACATGGCCGACGACATACTCGACAATCCCCTGCGTCATGCCGGGATCGACCATGCGGCACAGCGGCTGCGTCAGGGTGGGGTTCACGACCACCTGTTCAACCCCGGCCCACAGGTTCAGGACCGCCCGGCAGCGGAGATAGGGGCGAAAATCGGTCAGCGGGCTGCCGTTGGAATAGATGATGGCGTCGATCGACGCGGGATCGGCGGACAGGTCCGCGGTCTGCCGGCAGTCCAGCTCGCGCGCCGCAAGGGCGTTGCGCAGCGGCCGCTCCCATTCGGGCCAGGCACCCGGGTCGGCGAACAGGACGGTCAGGGTCATTCGATCAGCTCCGATAGCGAGGGCGATGGATCTGTGCGCTCTGCACGAGGCCGAAGGCGAACATCAGCACCAACATCGCAGAGCCGCCGTAACTGACCAGCGGCAGGGGCACGCCCACCACCGGCGCCAGCCCCATCACCATCGCCATGTTGACGGCGAAATAAAGAAACAGCGTCACCGCCACCCCGAGGGTCAGCAGCGACGAGAACCGCTCGCGGTGCTGAAGCGCCGCAATGACGCAGAACAGGATCACCAGCGCATACAGCAGCAGCAGCGAGGCGCCTCCGACAAATCCGAACTCCTCGGCCAGCGTGGTGAAGATGAAGTCGGTGTGCTTCTCGGGCAGGAAATTGAGGCGCGACTGCGTGCCCTGCATGAAGCCCCGCCCCGACCAGCCGCCCGAGCCCAGCGCGATCTTTGACTGGTTGATGTGATACCCCGCCCCCAGCGGATCGATCGACGGATCAAGAAAGGCGTCGATGCGGCGATACTGATAGTCCTTCAGAAGCTGCCACTCGGTCCCGCGCGACACCAGCACCGCCGCCACCAGCGCCACGCCCAGCAGGATGACCACGGCGAAGTACAGCCAGTGCACGCCGGCGAGGAACATCATCGCCGCGCCGCCCATCAGCAGCAGCAGCGCGGTGCCGAGGTCGGGCTGGCGCAGCACCAGCGCGGTCGGCAGCAGGATCAGCAGAAGCGCGATGACCACCCAGACCGGACGCGAGGTGCGCCGCACGTCCAGCCAGTCGTAATAGGCCGCCAGCACCATCACCAGCGTGATCTTGGCCAGTTCCGACGGCTGAAGCCGAATGAACCCGAGGTTGATCCAGCGTTGCGCGCCCATGCCGACGGTGCCGAAGAACTCCACCCCGATCAGCAGCAGGATGGACAGCCCGTAGGCCACCCCGGCCATGTTGCGCCAGAACCATATCGGCACGAAGGCGACCGCGAACATCACCGCAAGGCCCAGCGCGAAGCGGCGCATCTGCGGCTCGGCCCAGGGACGAAGCGAGCCGCCGGCGATGGAATAGAGCATCAGGAAGCCGATGCAGGCCACCGCGACCAGCAGCACCACCAGCGCCCAGTTCAGGTGCAGCACCTTGGAAAAGCCCGTCGGCACCCGCGGGGTGTTGTACTCGAGATAGCTCATGCCCCGCGGACACCCTGCGAAGTCTCGATCGGCAGCATCCGCTCCTGCAGTTCGCGCTGCATCGATTCGATGCGGTTGCGCTGCGGCTGCGGATAGGCCGACAGCGGCGGCAACCCGCCGTGCAGCGCCTGCAACAGCACGTCCCTCCCGATCGGCGCCGCCGCCGCCGAGCCGCCGCCACCGTGCTCGACGACCACCGACACGGCGACGCGGGGGGCCGGTTCGGGGCCGTAGCAGACGAACAGCGCGTGGTTGCGGCGGTTCCACGGCAGGTCTTCCTGCCGGCGGATGCCGGCGGCCCGCTCGGCCGCGGTGATCGAGAACACCTGGCTGGTGCCGGTCTTGCCCGCCATCCGATAGGACGCCTCGACCACGCGCGAGCCATAGGCGGTGCCGCGCTGGTGGTTTGTCGTCTCGGACATGCCGCGCCGGATCAGCGCCAGCCACGCCGTCTCGAGGCCCAACGACGGCGTCTCGGGCACCGGCACCTCGGTCGCGCCCACGGCCTTGATCAGGCGCGGCTCCACGCGCCGTCCGCTCGCCAGACGTGCGGTCATCACCGCCAGCTGCAACGGCGAGGTCAGCACGAAGCCTTGCCCAATCGAGGCGTTGATGGTGTCGCCGATCAGCCAGGCTTCGCCGCGCCGCGCCTGTTTCCATTCCCGCGTCGGGTTCAGGCCGGCGGCCATGCCGGTCAGCGGCAATTCGAACCGCTGCCCGATCCCCAGCCGCGCGCCCATGGCGTTGATCCGGTCGATTCCGACCCGCTGGGCGATGTCGTAGAAATAGACGTCGCAGGATTCCGCCAGCGCCGACACCAAGTTGAGCCGCCCGTGGCCGCCGCGCTTCCAGCAGTGGAAGCGGCGGTTCGACACGTCCATGTGCCCGGGGCAGAACACGCGTTCCTCGGCCACCACGGCGCCCGCCTCCAGCGCGGCCAGCGCCGTGACCATCTTGAAGGTGGACCCGGGCGGATAGACCCCCTGAACCGCCTTGTCGACCAGCGGGCGGTATTCGTCCTGCAGCAACGCGTTGTAGTCAGTGCTGGAAATGCCGCGCGCGAACAGGTTGGGGTCGTAGGCCGGGGACGACGCCATGGCGAGGATGTCGCCGGTCTCCACGTCCATCACCACGGCCGACGCCGCCTGGCCTTCCAACCGGGCATGCACGAAGTTCTGCAACCGGTGGTCCAGCGTGACCTGCACGTTCTGGCCCGGCACGCCGTCGCGGCGGTCAAGCTCGCGCATCACCCGGCCGACGGCGTTCACCTCGATCCGCCGCGAGCCGGCGGTGCCGCGCAGGGCGGCCTCCATCTGCCGCTCCACCCCCAGCTTGCCGATCTGGAAACCGGGCAGTTGAAGCACCGGTTCGGGGTCGTCGATCGCGGCAAGGTCACGCTCGCTGACCGCGCCGACATAGCCGATGCCGTGGGCGAAATCGCGACCCAGCGGATAGACCCGCGACAGGCCCACCTCGGGGGTGATGCCGGGCAGCGCGGGGGCGTTTGCGGCGACGCGCGCGACCTCTTCCCAGGTCAGGCGTTCGGTCACGGTCACGGGCACGAAGGGGCGATGACGGGCCACCTCGCGCAGGACCCGTTCGATCTGGTCGCCGTCCAGCGGGATCAGCTGCGCCAGCCGTTCGAGCACCCCGACCACGTCGCCGGCATCCTCGCGGACGACGACGACGCGGTAATTCTGCTCGTTGCCGGCCAGAAGCCGCCCGGTCCGGTCGGTGATCAGACCGCGCACGGGGGCGATCAGGCGCAGGTTGATGCGGTTTTCATCGGCCAGCAGGCGGAACTGGTCGGCCTGCTCGACCTGCATCTGCCGCATGCGCCAGGCCAGCACACCCATCGCACCGACCTGCAGGCCGCCCAGCACGAAGGCCCGCCGGGCGATGCGGCGGCCGCCGTCCTCGATGTCCTTGACGGGTTTCTTCACAGCGGGCGCCCCAGTTCATCGACCGCTCCGGTCGCCGGTTTGCGCACCCGGAACACGAGGTGCGACACGACCACGACCAGCGGATAGGCGGCGATGGTGACCAGCAGCTGCAGCAGGCTCTGGCCCAGCGCCGGTTGCGGCACGAAGGTCAGCGCGAGGATCGCACGCTGTCCGACCACCATGGCCAGCATCACGACCGCAACGATGGCCCACTCGGCCGGGAAACTCAACTCCCGCATCAGGGCGTAGCGGCCGCGCAGGAATTCGCTGCCCAGAACGACCATCAACGCCCAAACCCCGGGCGGGCGCAGGATCAGCAGATCCTCCATCAGCACCACCAGGGCGACCAACGCCACCGGCATGTACTCGGGCCGCCGCAGAACCCAGGCAAGCACCACGCAGACGACCAGATCGGGGCCCGGCACGACCGGCGGCAAGGTCGACAGCGGCAACAGCCGGACGAACAGCCAGACCACCGCCAGCCCGGCGAAAAGCAGCCAGAAGGCCGGCCGGCGCCGGCTTGCGATCTCAGCCACCGCCACCTCCGCCCGCAAGCGCCCCCTGCCCGCCCGGAAGCACCAGACCACCGGGATCGGTGATGCGCTCCACCGGTTGCGACCGCAGGACGCGCAGGAACTCCAGCCGCTCGTAATCCGCGGCCAGCCGCACCCGCAGCCGCCGGTCGGCGCCCTGCGCAACCTGCCCGACCAGCAGGCCCGGCGGGAACACCCCCCCGTCGCCCGATGTCACCACCCGGTCTCCCGGTCGCACCGCGTCGGGGTCTTCGAGAAACTCCAGCGGCGGCACCGCGCTGTTGTCGCCCGCCAGCACCGCACGCTGGCCCGAGGGCTGCACGATCACGGGAATCCGGCTGTTGGAATCGGTCAGCAGGATCACCCGGCTGGTGGTCTGCCCGACGCCCGAGATGCGCCCGACAAGGCCGAGTCCGTCCATCGTCGCCCAGCCGTCGCGGATGCCGTCGCGGGCGCCCACGTTCAATAGGACCGACTGACGGAACGGCGAGCCGGAGTCGGCCAGCACCACGCCGGTCACATGGGTCAGGCGCGGATCGACCCGCACCTGGTTGAGGTCGCGCAGCTGCGCATTCTGCTGCTCGAGTTGCAGCGCCGCCTCGCGCCAGGCGCGCATCTGCTGCAACTCGCGCCGCAACTGCTGGTTCTGTTCATGGATGCGCGCGTAGGAGCGGAAATCCTCGACCAGCGCGACAAAGCGCGTCACCGGCACCATCGCCCAGTCGAAGCTTGGCACCACCCGGTCCACCAGCGCCACGCGAAAGCGCTCCACCCGCGGGCTGTCGATGCGCCACAGCGCGAACAGCCCCACGAGCAGCACCACGAGCAGCCCCAGCAGCAGCCGCCGGACCGGGCGTGTGACGTCTTCGGAACTGTTGCGCTCTCGTGCCATGACGGACCGGGCTGGGGACGGCGACGGGGCGGGGCCCGCGCGCGGACCTAGCTTTCGTAGTCTATCGCATGGCGCAGCTGTTTTTCATATTCCAGCGCCTTGCCGGTGCCGATGGCCACACAATTCAGTGACTCGTCGGCGACCGAGATCGCAAGTCCGGTCTGTTCGCGCAGCGCGAGGTCCAGTTCGCCCAGCAGCGCACCGCCCCCGGTCAGCATGACGCCGCGGTCGACGATGTCGGCGGCAAGGTCGGGCGGCGTCGCCTCCAGCGCCATCATCACGGCCTCGCAGATCTGCTGGACGGTCTCCGACAGCGCCTCGGCAACCTGGGCCTGGCTGATCTCGATTTCCTTCGGGACACCGTTCAGCAGGTCGCGGCCGCGGATCAGCATCGCCTGTCCGCGTCCGTCGTCCGGCATCCGGGCGGTACCGATCGAGGTCTTGATGCGCTCGGCCGTCGCCTCGCCGATCAGAAGGTTCTGCTGGCGGCGCAGATAGCTGATGATCGCCTCGTCCATCCGGTCGCCGCCGACGCGGACGCTGCGCGCATAGACGATGTCGCCCAGCGACAGCACCGCCACCTCGGTCGTGCCGCCGCCGATGTCGACGACCATGCTGCCCGTGGGGTCGGTGATCGGCATGCCCGCGCCGATGGCCGCGGCGATGGGTTCGGCGATCAGGCCGGCCCGGCGGGCGCCCGCCGACAGCACCGACTGGCGGATCGCCCGCTTTTCGACCGGGGTGGCGCCATAGGGCACGCAGACGATGACCTTGGGTTTCGAGAAGGTCGTGCGCCGGTGCACCTTGCGGATGAAGTGCTTGATCATCTCCTCGGCGACGTCGAAGTCGGCGATCACCCCGTCGCGCATCGGCCGGATCGCCTCGATGGACCCTGGCGTGCGGCCCAGCATCAGCTTGGCGTCCTCGCCGACCGCCAGCACCTGCTTGACCCCGTCCTTGACGTGATAGGCCACGACCGACGGTTCGTTCAGTATGATCCCCTGGCCCTTGACATAGACAAGCGTGTTGGCCGTGCCGAGGTCGATCGCCATGTCGGACGAAAAAAGACCCGAAAAGATCATGGCAATGGGATCCTGTGCTTGGCCGGCGCTCAGCGGCGCCGAGACTCGGCCGGCCCGGCGGGACGCGCGCCGTTATAGGCCCGCGCCCCCGGCGCCGTAAAGGGGCGCCCCCGCGTCCGATCACGCGCTTCGTGAGCACCCCCGGCGGAAGACCGCCCGGGGCGCCTCGCGTCGGCCCGGTCAGGACGCGCTGCGATAGTCCAGGCCGGGCCGCCCGGCCCGCTCGAAATGCAGCACCTTGTTGAGCGCGTTGATATAGGCGCGCGCCGAGGCGACCACGGTGTCGGTGTCGGCCGACTGGCCGGTAAAGATGCGCCCGCCGGCCTCGAGCCGCACGCTGACGGTTGCCTGCGCGTCGGTGCCCTCGGTCACGGCGTGGACCTGGTACAGTTCCAGATGCGCGTCATGCGCCACCAGCGCCTTGACCGCGTTGAAGGTCGCATCGACCGGGCCGTCGCCGGTGGCGGTGGTGGCGGCCTCGGTTCCATCAACGACCAGCGTCATCTCGGCGGTCTGCGGTCCCTCGGTCCCGCAGACGACGCGCAGGCGGGCCAGTTGCACCAGGTCGTCCTGGGCGGTCGCGGTGCTGTCGGTCATCAGTGCGATCAGGTCGTCGTCGTAGACCTCCTTCTTGCGGTCGGCGAGCGCCTTGAACCGCACGAAGACATCGGCCAGCTGGTTGTCGCCCAGCTCGTAGCCCAGGTCGCGCAGCTTGGCGCGCAGCGCCGCCCGGCCGGAATGCTTGCCCATCACCAGGTTGGTGGCGGACAGGCCGACGTCCTCTGGGCGCATGATCTCGAAGGTGGCGGCGTTCTTGAGCATCCCGTCCTGATGGATGCCCGACTCGTGCGCGAAGGCGTTCTTGCCCACGACGGCCTTGTTGAACTGGACCGGAAAGCCCGACACGGCGGCCACCAGACGGCTGGCCTGCATGATCTTGGTGGTGTCGATGCCGGTGTGCCAGGGCATGATGTCGTGGCGCACCTTCAGCGCCATCACCACCTCTTCCAGCGCGGTGTTGCCGGCGCGCTCGCCCAGGCCGTTTATGGTGCACTCGATCTGCCGCGCGCCAGCCTCGACCGCCGCCAGCGCGTTGGCCGTCGCCATGCCGAGGTCGTTGTGGCAGTGGGTGGCGAAGATCACCGTGTCGGCGCCCGGCACCCGCCGGCGCAGCATCGCGATCAGGTCGGCCGATTCGCGCGGCGCGGTATAGCCCACGGTGTCGGGGATGTTGATCGTGGTCGCGCCGGCCTTGATCGCGGTCTCGACCACACGACAGAGAAAGTCGTGCTCGGTCCGCGTCGCGTCCATCGGCGACCATTGCACGTTGTCGGTCAGGTTGCGGGCGTGGGTGACGGTGGCGTGGATCCGCTCCACCATCTCGTCCTGCGTCAGCCGGGTTATCTCGCGATGCAGGGGCGAGGTGCCGATGAAGGTGTGGATGCGTGGCCGGGCGGCGCCGCGCACCGCTTCCCAGCATCGGTCGATGTCGACGGGGTTGGCCCGTGCCAGCCCGCAGATCACCGCATTGCGGGCCTGCGCGGCAATCGCCTTCACCGCCTCGAAATCTCCCTGGCTGGCGATGGGAAAGCCGGCCTCGATGATGTCGACGCCCATCTCGTCCAGCAGCGCGGCGATCTCGAGCTTTTCGGCGTGGGTCATTGTGGCGCCGGGCGACTGCTCGCCGTCGCGCAGGGTGGTGTCGAAGATCAGCACGCGGTCGGCTTCGACAGCGGCGGGGGCCGTGGCGGCGGGGTTCGGGGATGTCATCGGGGCCTCCTCAGGGCGCGGTCCGGTCAAGTGGCGTTCGGGGGGGCGCTGGTCACCTCTGAGCGGTCGCGCCCGCCGGGGCACGCTCAGAGGCGGGTAAGGAGGAGCGGTCCGGCCACGCGACCGGGCCGCGACGGGGCGCGGCGGGTGCGGGATATGGAGGCCTTCGGGCTCATGCGCGCGACCATACCAACCGGCGCGAAAAAGAAAAGCCCCGATGCGCGACCGCCCCCGCCTGCGACCGGCAGCGCGATTGCAACCGAAGGCCGCCCCGCGTAGTTAGAGTCCGATCCTCCGCCTTCCTGCCCGGCCGGCGGCACGCCACGAACCGAAAGGACACTGCCATGACCAACGTCGTCATCGTCTCGGCCGCCCGGACCCCGGTGGGCAGCTTCAACGGCAGCTTTGCCGCGACGCCCGCGCATGAACTGGGCGCGGCGGTCTTGCGCGCGCTGGTGGCGCGTGCCGGGATCGACCCTGCCGAGGTGTCCGAGACCATCCTCGGCCAGGTGCTGACCGCCGGTCAGGGCCAGAACCCCGCCCGACAGGCCCACATCAACGCCGGCCTGCCGATCGAGGCGGCCGCCTGGGGCATCAACCAGGTTTGCGGCTCGGGGCTTCGCGCGGTGGCGCTGGGCGCCCAGCACATCCAGTTGGGCGATGCCGCGATTGTCGCCGCCGGCGGGCAGGAGAACATGAGCCTTTCGACCCACTGCGCGCATCTGCGCGCCGGTCACAAGATGGGCGACCTGAAGTTCATCGACACGATGATCAAGGACGGGCTGTGGGACGCCTTCAACGGCTATCACATGGGCAACACGGCGGAAAACGTCGCCCAGCAATGGCAGATCTCCCGCGACGAGCAGGACGCCTTCGCCGTCGCCAGCCAGAACAAGGCCGAGGCGGCGCAGAAGGCCGGCAGGTTCGCCGACGAGATCGTGCCCTTCACCGTCAAGACCCGCAAGGGCGACACGGTGGTCGACGCCGACGAATACATCCGCCACGGCGCGACGCTGGACAGCATGACCAAGCTGCGCCCTGCCTTCACCAAGGACGGCAGCGTGACGGCGGGCAACGCCAGCGGCATCAACGACGGAGCCGCGGGCGTGCTGCTGATGTCGGCCGCCGAAGCCGAGCGGCGCGGGCTGACCCCGCTGGCGCGGATCGCCTCCTATGCGACCGCCGGGCTTGACCCCGCGATCATGGGCGTCGGCCCCGTGAGTGCCAGCCGCAAGGCGCTGGAAAAGGCCGGCTGGAAGGTCGACGACCTCGACCTGATCGAGGCCAACGAGGCCTTTGCCGCCCAGGCCTGCGCGGTCAACAAGGACATGGGCTGGGATCCCGCCAAGGTGAACGTCAACGGCGGCGCCATCGCCATCGGCCACCCCATCGGGGCCTCGGGCGCGCGGGTGCTCAACACCCTGCTGTTCGAGATGAAGCGCCGCGACGCGAAGAAAGGCCTTGCGACGCTGTGCATCGGCGGCGGCATGGGCGTCGCGATGTGCCTGGAGCGCTGAGTACGCAGGCACGGCGAATCATTGCGCAACATTGTTGCGATTGACCTGCGCTTTCGGTAACGGGATTGCCGGAAGCTGACCTGACGGAGGAAACATGGGACGGGTTGCACTGGTCACGGGGGGGTCGCGCGGCATCGGCGCGGCGATTTCGGTGGCGCTCAAGAATGCGGGCTGCACGGTCGCGGCCAACTACGCCGGCAACGATGCGGCGGCGGAAAAGTTCACGGCCGAGACGGGGATTCCCGCCTACAAGTGGTCGGTGGCCGACTATGACGCCTGCAAGGCGGGGATGGAAAAGGTCGAGGCCGACCTGGGCCCGATCGACATCGTGATTGCCAATGCCGGCATCACCCGCGACGCGCCGTTCCACAAGATGACCCCGCAGCAGTGGCACGAGGTCATCGACACCAACCTGACGGGCGTGTTCAACACCATCCACCCGGTCTGGCCGGGCATGCGCGAGCGCAAGTTCGGGCGCATCGTGGTGATTTCCTCGATCAACGGCCAGAAGGGCCAGTTCGCCCAGGTCAACTATGCCGCGACCAAGGCGGGCGACCTTGGCATCGTGAAAAGCCTCGCGCAGGAAGGCGCGCGTTTCGGCATCACCGCCAACGCCGTCTGCCCCGGCTATATCGCGACCGAGATGGTGATGGCCGTACCCGAGAAGGTGCGCGAAAGCATCATCGCCCAGATCCCCGCCGGCCGGCTGGGCGAGCCGGAGGAGATCGCGCGCTGCGTGGCGTTCCTGGTGTCGGACGATGCCGGGTTCATCACCGGATCGACCATCTCGGCCAACGGCGGGCAGTTCTTCGTCTAGACGCCGACCGGCGGACAATCGGCAGGGGCCGGTCCCGCGGGGGCCGGCCCCTTTGCGGTGGAGGGCGGGATGACACGGACGCAGGCGACCGCGACGGGGTTCGGCGCGGTCCTGCTGTGGGCCTTGCTGGCGCTGTTCACCGTCGGCTCGGCGCCGGTACCGCCGCTGCTGCTGAACGCGCTGTGCTTCGGCGTGGGCGGGGCTATCGGCCTCGGCTGGGCGGCGGCGCGCGGCCGGCTGGGTGTACTTGCCGGAATCCCGCTTCATGTCTACGCATTCGGCACGGCGGGGCTGTTCGGCTATCACTTTTTCTACTTTTCGGCGCTGCGGCTTGCGCCCCCTGCACAGGCGGGTCTGATCGCCTACCTGTGGCCGCTGCTGATCGTGTTGCTGTCGGGCCTGCTTCCGGGCGAGCGGCTGCGCGCCGGGCATGTGCTGGGTGCGCTGGTGGCTTTCGGCGGCGCGGCGCTCATCGTGGGCGGGGCTGCATCGCAAGGCGGGGAGGCGGTCTGGGCCGGCTACGGCCTTGCCTGTCTGTGCGCGCTGACATGGGCGGTCTATTCGGTCGGCTCGCGCCGTCTGGGCACCGTCCCGACCGAGGCGGTAGCGGTCTTCTGCCTGGCCACGGCGGCGCTGTCCCTGGCCGCGCACTGGGCCGTCGAGGTGCCGGCCTGGCCGGTCGGCGCGCCGGGCTGGGCCGCAGTGCTGGCGCTGGGGATCGGGCCGGTGGGACTGGCCTTCTACCTGTGGGATATCGGGGTCAAGCAAGGCGACATCCAGCTTCTGGGCACGGCCTCCTATGCGGCGCCGCTTCTGTCGACGCTGGCACTGGTTGCGGCCGGCTTCGCCGAGGCGACGGCGCAGTTGGGACTTGCCGCACTGATGATTGCGGGCGGCGCGCTGCTGGCCGCCCGCGCAGGCCGCACACGCACGGCCTAGACCCTGCGCAGCGCCAGACCCACCGCGACGATGCCCACCACGCCGGCCACCGCCACGACCGCGCTGCCGGCGCCGATGTTGGCCACGACGACCGCGACCAGCGCCCAGATCACCGTCAGCCCGTATTCGGGTGCCTGCGGGCGCATCCGCTGCACGATCACCGCCATCGCCACTGCCAGCGGCACCGCGATCAGCGCCGCGGCCAGCGGCCCGGTCAGCCCGAAGCCGGCCAGCGCCAGCCCGACCGCCACCCAGGCGGCCGCCGTCAACCAGCCGGCATAGATCGCCACCGGCGCCTGCCCCGTCCAGCGGTCGCGCGCGGGCATCCGCACCAGCGCCAGCAACGCGCCGGCCAGCATCACCCAGATCAGCACCGTCGCCCAAAGCGGCGAGATACGCGCCACCCCCAGCCAGGCCGCGCCCACCGCAAGGCTGACGATCAGGGGCGCGCGGGCGGCGTCCCAGTCACGCGCCTCGGCCCGCGCGAACAGCCCGAATCCCGCGTGCACCAGCAGCCAGACATAGATCAGTCCCCAGATGCCAAAGGCATAGCCGGCGGGCTGCACCGGCGGGCGGTCCTGCGGGACGGGGAACTGCCCTGCCTCGAACCCGCTGAAGTCGCGCACCATCAAGGGGCCCGCGGCAAAGGCGACCGCACCGGCCAGCACCAGGACCGCCTTCATCCGGGCGCCGTCGCCGGCCCCGCCCGCGGGGGGCAGGTCGGGGGCGGGACGCTCAGGCAAGGGTGCCCTCGGGCGTGATCCGCGTGGCGCCGCCGAGATAGGGGTGCAGGGCGGCGGGCAGCACCACGCCGCCGTCGGCGGTCTGGCCGTTCTCGACCACGGCGATCAGCGTCCGGCCCACGGCCAGCCCCGAACCGTTGAGCGTGTGAACGAAGGCCGGCTTGCCGCCCCCCTCGGGCCGGTAGCGGGCATTCATCCGCCGGGCCTGGAAGTCGCCGCAGACGGAGACCGAGCTGATCTCGCGGTAGGTGCCCTGACCGGGCAGCCAGACCTCGATGTCGTGGGTCTTCTGCACACCGAAGCCCGCATCGCCGCTGCACAGCACCACGGTGCGATAGGCCAGACCCAGCCGCTCCAGAATGCCCTCGGCGCAGCGTGTCATCCGCTCGTGTTCGGCGGCGCTGTCCTCGGGGCGGGTGATCGAGACCATCTCGACCTTTTCGAACTGGTGCTGGCGCAGCATGCCGCGCGTGTCCTTGCCGGCGCTGCCGGCCTCGGAACGAAAGCACTGGGTGTGGGCGACATACCGGCGCGGCAGCGTGGCCTCGTCGACGATCTCGCTGGCGACGAGGTTGGTCAACGTCACCTCGGCGGTAGGCACCAGCCACCAGCCATCCCGGGTCTGATAGCTGTCCTCGCCGAACTTGGGCAACTGGCCGGTGCCGATCATCGCCTCGTCGCGCACCAGAACAGGCGTCCATGTCTCGGTCAGCCCGTTCTCGGTCGTGTGCACGTCCAGCATGAACTGCGCGAGCGCACGGTGCAGCCGTGCCACCGCGCCGGACATGACGACAAAGCGCGCGCCGGACAGTTTCGCCGCGGCCTCGAAATCCATGCCGGCGCGGACACCCGGAATGTCGAAATGCTCGCGCGGGGAAAAGTCGAAGGCGGGGGGCGTGCCCCTGCGACGAATCTCGACATTGGCGCTCTCGTCTGGGCCGTCGGGCACGTCGTCGGCCAGCCGGTTGGGGATGCCCATCAACAGCGCGGTCAGCGCCGCGTCCTGATCGCGCGCGGCCTCCTGCAGGCCGCCGATCGCGCCCTTGCGCTCGGCCACCAGGGCGCGCAGGCGGGCGAACTCGGCATCGTCCCCGCGCGCCTTGGCCGCGCCGATGTCGCGGGCTGCGGCGTTGGCCTCGGCCTGCGCGGTCTCGGCGGCATTGATGCTGGCGCGCCGGGCTTCGTCGAGGGCAAGGATTTCGGCGGCCTGCGGCGGCAGCCCGCGCCGGGCAAGTGCGGCGTCAAAGGCCTCGGGTGCCTCGCGGATCAGTCGGATGTCATGCATGGAACGTCTTTCCTGTCAGCCCACGAAGGCCTTTTCGACCACGTATTCGGCCGGCTCGCTGTTGGCGCCCTCGCGCAGGCCGGCCGCTTCGAGAACCGCCTTCATGTCGGTGTTGAACGCGAGGCTGCCGCAGACCATCGCCCGGTCCTGGGCGGGGTCGAGCGGCGCCAGCCCCAGATCGGCGAACACCTTGCCCGAGGTCAGGTTGTCGGTGATCCGCCCCATCCGGGCCGAGGCCTCCTGCGTGGTGGCGGGGTAATACAGCAACCTGCCCGCCACCATCTCGCCGATCAGCGGGTCGTCGGGCAGCCCCTCGATGATCTCGCGGCCGTATTCCAGTTCGGCGGCCTGGCGGCAGGTGTGCATGACGATCACCGTCTCGAACCGCTCCCAGGTATCGGGGTCGCGCAGCAGGCTGGCAAAGGGCGCGATGCCGGTGCCGGTTGCAAAGAACCACAGCCGACGCCCCGGCAGCAGCGCGTCCAGCACCAGCGTGCCGACGGGCTTGGGCCGCAGGATGATCTGCTCGCCCGGCCGGATGTGCTGCAGGCGCGAGGTCAGCGGGCCGTCGGGCACCTTGATCGAGTAGAACTCCAGCTCTTCGTCCCATGCGGGCGAGGCGATGGAATAGGCGCGCAAGAGCGGCTTGCCGTTGTCGCCCATCAGGCCGAGCATCACGAATTCGCCGGACCGGAAGCGCAGGCTGCGGGGCCGTGTGCAGCGGAAGGAAAACAGCGTGTCGGTCCAGTGCCGCACGGCGGTCACGGTCTGCGCGTCGGGCAGGACGGGGGCTGTGGTCGGGATCGGGGCCTGTTCGGTCATCGGGCTGCCTTCGGCGAATGCTGCGCCGAGGTAAGCCAGCGGCGCGGGTGTTGCAAGCGCCGCACCGCCCGAGGCGGGAAAATGTTCCACGTTTCTGCCCGACCCTTGCTTGCGACGGGAAAAGGGTCTAGCTGCGGCCATCTGTCCGCCCCGCCCGACAGGGAGTGCCCGCATGGCCGCCCGCCTCGACGATCTCGACCGCCGGATTCTGGTGGAGTTGCAGAACGACGCCAGCCAGTCGCTGGAAGATATCGCCCGCCGCGTCGGATCATCCAAGACACCGGTCTGGAACCGAATCCGCAAGCTGCGCGAGACCGGCGTGATCGGCCGTCAGACCGTGCTTGTGGACCCCGAGGCGCTGGGGCTCGAGGCGTGCTTTTTCGTGCTCGTGCGCACGTCCGAACATGACGCGGACTGGCAGGCGCGGTTCCTTTCCAGTGTCCGCGCCCGCCCCGAGGTGCAGGAGGCGCACCGTCTGGCCGGCGACGTCGACTACATCCTCAAGGTGCGCGTGCGCAACGCGCGGGCCTATGACACCTTTTACCAGGCGCTGATCGCGGACGTGAAGATCCACAACGTCACCGCGCTGCTGTCGATGGAAGAGATCAAGGCGACCACGATCCTGCCGGTGCCGCGGGAATAGGCGGCGGCGCCGCGCCGTCAGTTCATCGCCACTTGCGCGTTCAGCCGGTCGATGTGGCGCGTGCGGTCGAGGCCCAGGCGGTTGGGGACCACGCCGGGGTCGATGCGCCATTCGATCTCGACGCCGGGGATTTCGGCAAACGCCTCCATCTGCGACTTCGGCCACCAGGTGCGGGGCGCGTTTATGCCGGCCGCGTTGAGGATCGCGGCGGTCTTGATCGCGCACTGGCCGGGCCGGGCCTTGGATTCCGCAAGCGCGGCCTGCAGGGCCCGTTCGGCCACCTCGGGGGGGACGATCAGGCGCTGGATCACCATGTGGTGGCTCTCGCGCACGTGGAAGTTGACGTAGACCTCCTTGGCGGCGTCCGAAAACCCGAAGATCACGTCGTTGCGATGCGGCAGGCGGGGATGCCGGAACGAACCGGCGGGATCATAGATGACCCGCTCGCTTGCGTTGATGATCAGCCCGGCGTGGTCACCGCGCCCGCCGACGTTGTCCACCACCGTGATCAACGTCAGCGACGTGGGCGGCCCTTTTTCATACCGCGCCGCAGCCACTTCGGCGTCGCCCGACCAGGGCGGCGGTTCGCGGTTGTGACCGCAGGCCGCCAGGGCCAGCGGCAGCAGAAGGATCGCCAGCAATCGCAGCAGACGCATCGGGGCCGTCGACCTAGCCGTTGACCAGCGCGAGGAACACGAGGATCAGAATCGAAATCGCCCCGACCCAGACCGATACCCGGATGAAACCGGCAAAGGTCTTTTCATGTTCGGTGATGTCCATCTCGCCATGCTTGTGTTCGGCCATCTTGGTCTCCCGGGTCTGTTCGTCGCAACCGATCTAGCTGATTCATCAGGCGCTGTCACCCGTGGCCCGCCACATCACGACACCATCCGCACCGGCCTCCCCGATCGCGCGTCCCTCGGCCCGCAGGCGGTGCAGATGGGCCAGCGCCTCGCCCAGCGCGAGGGTGAAATGGCCGGCCTCGATCCGCCGGCCGAACAGCACGTCGAAGCATCCGACAGC
>Ga0213835_100963_pt1 | contig 21021 bp, 16 predicted proteins | sample SWPATP01_FD_160576 | JGI IMG/M metagenome (GOLD analysis project Ga0213835, IMG submission 160576) | Coastal seawater microbial communities from Marineland, Florida, United States - SWPA TP0 #1 | ecosystem: Environmental > Aquatic > Marine > Coastal | place: USA: Florida | collected 2016-08-05 | reverse complement strand
GGAACCGCCATGTCCGACACGCTTTCTGCCCTTCTTTCCCCGCATCCCGACGACGCGCCTGCGCTGGGGGCCCCGGACCGGCCGTGGCTCAGCCATGGGGGGCTTCGGGCGCTGGCGGCGCGGACGGTGGCGGCGCTGCATGGCGCGGGGGTCGGGCGGGGGGACCGGGTGGCGATCGTGCTGCCGAACGGGCCCGAGATGGCGGCGGCCTTCGTCACCATCGCGCAAGGGGCGGTGACGGCGCCGCTGAACCCCGCCTACAGGCTCGACGAGTTCGACTTCTATCTCGAGGACCTCAAGGCGAAGGCGATCGTGCTGCCCGAGGGCCACGACGGCCCCGCGCTGGAGGCGGCGCGGCGCCACGGCCTGACGGTGCTGTGGCTCGCGGCCGAACCCGCCGCGCCGGCCGGCAGCTTCACCCTGCGCGCCGAGGGCTCCGCCGTCACGCCGGAGACGGGCACTCCGGAGACGGGCACTCCGGAGATTGGCACCCCCGACACCGCCGCCCCCGGCCCCGACGACATCGCGCTGATCCTGCACACCTCGGGCACCACCTCGCGGCCCAAGATCGTGCCGCTGCTGCACAGGAACGTCGCCGCCTCGGCCCGCCACATCGGTGCCGCGCTGGCGCTGACGCCGGCGGACCGCTGCCTCAACGTGATGCCGCTCTTCCACATCCACGGGCTGGTGGCGGCGGTGTCGGCGAGCCTCGCCGCCGGGGCCTCGATCTGGTGCGCCCCGGGCTTCGACGCGCTCAGGTTCTTCGGCTGGCTCGATGCGGCCGAGCCGACCTGGTACACCGCGGTGCCGACCATGCACCAGACCATCCTCGCCCGCGCCGGCCGCAACGCCGAGATCCTCGGGCGCCGCAGGCTGCGGCTGATCCGCTCCTCCTCGGCCTCGCTGCCGCCGCAGGTGATGGTGGAACTCGCGCAGACCTTCGGCTGCCCGGTGATCGAGAGCTACGGCATGACCGAGGCGGCGCACCAGATGGCGTCGAACCCGCTGCCGCCCCGGGCGCAGAAGCCGGGCTCGGTCGGCATCGCCGCCGGCCCCGAGGTCCGCGTCGCGCATGAGGTGGAGGACCGGCTCCTGCCCCCGGACGCCACCGGCGAGGTGGTGATCTCGGGCCCCAACGTCACCCCGGGCTACGAGGGCAACGCGCAGGCGAACGCGAAGAGCTTCTTCGAGGCCGAGGGCAGGCGCTGGTTCCGCACCGGCGATCAGGGCGCCTTCGACGCCGAGGGGTATCTCAACCTCACCGGCCGGCTGAAGGAGATCATCAACCGCGGCGGCGAAAAGGTCAGCCCGCTGGAGGTCGATGCGGTGCTGATGGACCACCCGGGCGTGGCGCAGGTGGTGACCTTCGCCATCCCGCATCCGAAACTGGGCGAGGAGGTCGGCGCGGCGGTGGTCCTGCGCGAGGGGCAGGCGGCCACCGAGCGCGAGATCCGCGACTTCGCCGCCGGCCGGCTGGCGGATTTCAAGGTGCCGCGCAAGGTGGTGATCCTGGCCGAGATCCCCAAGGGCGCCACCGGCAAGCTGCAGCGCATCGGGCTGGCGGAAAAGCTCGGCCTCGTGGAAAGGGCGTGAGGCGATGAGGATCTGCATCTTCGGCGCCGGCGCCATCGGCGGCTACATGGGCGCGAAACTGGCCCGCGCCGGCGCCGAGGTCAGCCTCGTCGCCCGCGGCCCGCATCTGGCGGCGATGCGCGCGCGGGGCCTCACGCTGATCGAGGAGGAGGGCACCTTCACCGTCCCCGTCACCGCCTCGGACGACCCGGCCGCGCTCGGGCCCCAGGACTATGTCATCGTCACGCTCAAGGCGCATTCGGTGCCGCCGGTGGTGGACCGCATGCAGCCGCTGATCGGGCCGGGCACCACCCTCGTCTCGGGGGTGAACGGCGTGCCCTGGTGGTATTTCCACGGGGTGGAGGGTCCGCTCGCCGGCACGCGGCTCGAAAGCGTGGACCCCGGCGGCAGGCAGTGGGAGGGTCTCGGGCCCGAGCGCGTCCTCGGCTGCGTCGTCTATCCCGCGGCCGAGGTGAGCGAGCCCGGCACGATCCGCCACATCGAGGGCACCCGGTTTTCCCTCGGCGAGCCCACCGGCGAGAAGTCCGAGCGCGCCACCCGGCTCTCGGCCGCGCTGCAGGCGGCGGGGCTGAAGGCGCCGGTGCGCCCGCGCATCCGCGACGAGATCTGGGTCAAGCTCTGGGGCAACCTGTCGTTCAACCCGATCTCGGCGCTGACGCAGGCGACGCTCGACGTGCTCTGCACCGACGCGGGCACCCGCGGCGTGGCCCGCGCGATGATGCTCGAGGCGCAGGCGATCGCCGAGAAACTGGGCGTGAAGTTCCCCATCGACGTCGACCGCCGCATCGACGGCGGCGCGGCGGTGGGCGCGCACCGCACCTCGATGCTGCAGGACCTCGACGCCGGCCGCCCGATGGAGATCGACGCCCTCGTCACCGCGGTGCAGGAGCTCGGCCGCCTCACCGACACCCCCACCCCCACCCTCGACACCGTCCTCGCCCTCATCCGCCTCCGCGCCCGCGTCGCCGGCCTCTACCCCTGACCCCCCAGCGCGCCACGATCACACCGCCAGCCCCACCCCATCGGCACCCGCCGCTGCCCGCCCCGACCAACCCGCCTCCCCCCTCCGCGCCCCCAAACCCCCTCCCTCCCTTCATCTTTCCCCAAATATCCTCGGGGGGAGTCGCCAAAGGCGACGGGGGGCTCGAGAGCCCCCCTGAAACGCCCGAAACGGGAGCTGCCGCCGGTCCGTGACACCGACCGATCCACCGCAGGCTTCGGGGCGATCGACCCGGGGGCCACCCTGCGGCTGCCGGGCAGCCGCGGCCCCATCCCTCCGCTCTCCACCCCGACGGCGCCGACCCGACCGCCTCACGCCGCGCCGGACGTTTCCCGGCCCGACCGCCGCCGCGCCCCGAGCAGCAACGCCACCAGCCCTGCCGCGGCAACCGCCACGACGAACAGCGCAAATGCCCCCGCGCCCCCCGGCGCCCCGGGCAGGAGCGGCGCCGCCAGCAGCGCCAGCACCAGCGCCGCCGAGGCCAGCGCCGCCCCCCGCACCGCCCGCCCCGCCGGCCCCGGCGCCCGCAGCCCGCGCCTGAGCCCGGCCCGCAGCCGCCCCAGATCCGCCCCCACCGCCAGCGCCGCCGGCACCACCAGGAGCACCAGCACCAGCCCGAACCCCAGCCCATAGACCAGCGTGATCACCGTGGGCTTCAGGAACTCGGCCTGGCTGGAGCGCTCGAACAGGAGCGGCATCAGCCCCAGCACCGTCGTCAGCGTGGTCAGGAGGACGGGCCGCAGCCGCGCACAGGCGCCCTCGACGATGGCCGGCACCATGCCGCGCCGCTCGGCCTCGTCGTCCACGGTGCGGATCAGCACGATGGAATCGTTGATGATGATGCCGGCCATGCCCACCAGCCCCACCACCGAGAACATCGACAGCGGCATGTTCCACAGCCCATGCCCCCACACCGCGCCCACCAGCCCGAAGGGAATGACCGACATCACGATCAGCGGCCGGCTCCAGCTCGCGAAGACCCAGGCCAGCGTCAGATAGATCCCCAGAAGGCACAGCAGGAACCCGACCATCGCCTGGCTGAGGAAACTGCGCTCGTCCTCGGCGAGCCCTGCAAGCTGCCACTCCACCCCATGCGCCTCGGCGAGCCGTGGCAGGATCGTGGCCTGCAACGCCCGGGTGATCTCGGCCGCCCTCGCCGGGTCGTCCTCGGACACCGAGCCGGTCACCGACACCACCCGCAACCCGTTCTCGCGCCTCAGCGTCGAGAAGCCGGTGCGCGCCTCCACCGTCACGATGTCGGCCAGCGGCACCCAGCCGCCCGAGGGCGCGCGCAACAGCATCCGGTCCAGGAAATCGGCCGTGCGCTCGGCCTCGGGCAGCTCGACCCGGATGCGCGCGGTGCGCAAGCCCTCGGGAAAGCTCGCCGCCTCGATTCCCGAGATCCGCTGGCGCAGCGCCGTCGACAGCGCCTCGGCGCTGAAGCCGAGGCTCTGGCCCTGCGGGGTCAGCGCGAGGCTCAGCTCGGTCTTGTCGTAGGCGAGGCTGTCCTCCAGCCCCGAGACCTCGGGAAAGCGCGCAAGCTCGGTCTTCAGCGCCTCGGCCGCGGCCTTCAGCGTGGCGGTGTCGGCGCCCGTCAGCCGCACCGCCAGCGAGTCGCCCCCCGGCCCCATGCCCCAGCGCCGAAAGCTCAGCGTCTCGAGCTGCGGATGCGCGACCACCTCGTCCTGCAACGCGGCCACGAACTCGAACGCCGACCAGGCGCGGTGGTCCACATCCACCAGCTCGATGGACAGCCCGCCGGTCAGCTCCGGATCGCGGGTCTCGCCGCTGCCGCCCATCGGCCCGCCGCCGCCGGTGGTGCCGCCGATCTCGGCCAGCACATGGCTCAGCGCCGGGCGCCCGTCATGGGTGGCGAAGCGCGCCGCCACCGCCTCGGTCGCGCGCTGCATCTCGCGCAGCATCGCCTCGGTGTCGCTGCGCGAGGCTCCGGGCAGCATCGCGAAGCTGCCCGTCACCGAGCCCTGCTCGGGCGACACGAAGAACCGCCACGGCACATCGCCGCGGATCAGCGCCGCCGCCTGTACCGCGAGCAGCAGCACCGCGCCCGCCAGCACCGGATAGCGCGCCCGCACCACCCCCCGCATCAGCGGCCGGAACCCGCGCTCGCGGACCCAGCGGAAGCCGCGGTTCACCTGCCGCGAGGGCCAGTCGTACCAGTGCTCGCGCGCCGAGGCCGCCAGCGCATGGCGCATGTGATGCGGCAGGATCAGGAAGCACTCGACCAGCGAGGCCGCCAGCACCGCCACCACCGTCAACGGGATCTGGATGATGATCTCGCCGAACCGCCCGCCCACGGCCATCAGCCCCAGAAAGGCGATGATGGTGGTGATCGAGGCGGCAAAGACCGGCTGCGCCATGACGGTCGCCGCGCGCTCGGCGGCCTCGGCCGGGCCCTCGCCCATGTCGCGGGCGCGCGCATCGGCATGCTCGCCCACGACGATGGCGTCGTCCACCACCAGCCCCAGCGTGATGATCAGCGCAAAGAGCGAGATCATGTTGAAGCTCAGGCCCATGGCATACATCGCCGCCACCGCCGCCGCCATCGCCACCGGGATGCCCGCCGCCACCCAGAAGGCCGTGCGCGCATTGAGGAACAGGAACAGCAAGAGCACCACCAGCCCGAGGCCCATCGCCCCGTTGGTGAGCAGGAGCTGCAACCGCCCCGAGATCAGCTCGGCCCGGGTGCGCACCAGCTCCAGCGTCACGTCTTCGGGCAGGCTGGGCTGCAACCGCGCCGCCACCCGCTCGGCCGTGGCCTGGATCGCCAGCGCGTCGCCCTCGGCGTTGCGGTCCACCCGCACGGCGACGGCGGGGTTCTCGCCCACGAAGAGCGCGCGGTCGCGGTCCGGCCCGCCCACGATCACCCGGGCGACATCGGCCACCGTCAGCGCGCTGCCGTCGGGCTCCAGCCGCAGGGTCAGCGCGGCAATGGCCTCGGGCGTGCGGGTGGCGGTGCCGCTGCGGATGCGGGCGCTGCCGCCGGCGACGTCGCCCGCGGGGTCGGCCCGGGTCTCGGCGGCGATGGCGGCGGCGATGTCCGACAGCCCCAGCCCATGGCGGATCAGCGCCGGCGTCGAGACCTCGACCACCGTCTCGGGGGCGGCGATGCCGCGGATCGAGGTGCGCGTGACCCCCTCGGCATAAAGGCGCGCCGCGAACTCGTCGGCAAAGCGGCCCAGCTGTTCCAGCGCGACGGGGCCGGAGATGACCACATCCGTCACCCGCTCGGACCAGGCGCTGCGGCGCACCTCGGCCGCCTCGGCGCCGTCGGGCAGCCGGCCGGCGGCATCGACGGCGGCCTGCACATCCTCGGCGGCGCGGGCGAGGTCGCGGCCCGGCTCGAACTCCAGCGTCAGGTTCGCCCGGCCCTCACGGGCGACGGCGGTGGATGAGGCCACCCCGTCCACCGCCATCAGCGCGGGGCCGAGGACGGCGACGATCCCCTCGTCCACATCCTCGGCCCCGGCCCCGGGCCAGGCGACGCTGACGGTGACGTTCTGCGCCACCACATCGGGAAAGAACTGCGCCCGCATCTGCGGCGCGGCGGCGAGGCCCGCGGCCAGCATCACCACCATCAACAGGTTGGCCGCGGTGGGATGGCGGGTGAAATAGGCGAACACCGCCGCCGTCGGGCGCCGGATCGCCGCCGGAAGGGGGGGCGCCACCCCTCAGCCCCCCGGCCGCGCGTCCAGCCGCGCCACCAGCGCCGCCGGCACCCGCTCGGCCGAGAGCTGGGCGATCAGCCGCGCCTTCGCCTCGGCCGGCATCCGCGGGTTGGCCTCGACCCGGGCGATCAGCTCGGCGCGGCGGTCCGCGTCCAGCGTGACGGTGTCCTCGCCCGCCGCGGCGGCCTCGCCCGCACGGATCGGCCGGACCCGGATGCCCGCGCCCAGAAGCGGCGTGCGCGCCGCCACCACCTCGGCCCCCGCCAGCCCGGGTGCGGCGACCAGCACCTCGTCGCCCTGCCGGCGCAGCACCTCGACCTGCGCCTCCCCAAGCCGCGCATCGGCGCCCACCACCAGCACCCGACCCTCGGCATCCACCGCCCGCGCCGGCAGCCGCGCCACCCCCTCCAGCGCCGGCTCATGCAGGCGCAGCGTCACGAAATCCCCCGGCAGGACCCCCCGCGGCGCCTCCAGCGCGGCCAGCATCAGCCGCCCGCTCTGGCCCTCGCCCACCGCCGCCCCGACCCGGTCCAGCCGCCCCTCGGCGACGATCTCGGCCCCCATCACATCCAGCGCCACGGTCACCGGCAGCGGCAACAGCGCCCCGCCGGCGTCGATCAGCCGGGCGTACTGCGCGGTCGAGACCCGGAACGCCACCTCCAGCGCGGTCGGGTCGATCAGCACGCCCAGCCGCTCGCCGCCGGTGAACAGCCCGCCCTCGGTCGTGTTCACCTCGGCCAGCCGGCCGGCAAAGGGCGCGAAGATCTCGGTGTCCGCGAGCCGCCGCTCGGCCTCGGCCAGCGCGATGCGCTGCCGCGCGAGCGCGGTGTCGGCCTGATCGCGCCGCCCCTCGGCCTGCGCCAGCGCCAGCGCCCGCGACACCTCGGCCTGCCGCGCCGCCGCCAGCGCGAGCTCCGCGGCCTCGACCGTCGCCTCGGTGCCGGCGCCGCGCGCCGCCAGATCCCGCTGCCGGTCCAGCGCCCGGGCCCGCAGCGCGGTCTGCTCCCCGGCGGCCGCCAGATCCGCCCCGGCCAGCTCCAGCGCCCGCGCGGCATCGCGCCGCTCGGCCTCGGCCCGGGCGAGGTCGGCCTCCGCGAGGTCCCGCGCCGCCTGCGCATCCGCCGGGTCGAGCCGCAGCAACAGCTCCCCCTCGGCCACCGTCGCCCCCTCCTCCAGCCCCTCGGCGCGCCAGATCACCCGGCCCGGCGCCGGCGCCCGCAGCTCCAGCCGCCGCCGGGCCCGGATCTCGCCAAAGGTCTCCAGAACCGGGGCGATCCGCTCCGGCGTCACGGTCACGACGGGCACGGCGAAGACCCGCTCCTGTCCCTGCCGCAGCGCCGGCGCCGCCGCGCGCCGCTCGGCCAGCGCGTCGCGCAGCGTGTGCGCCGACAGCGCCAGCAGACCCGCGGTCAGGCTGAGCAGAAAGACGGCAAACAGGCTGCGGGCGAGAAAACGCATGCGGGGCATCCGGTGGCTGGGCTTGCGCCGCACCCTAGGCCCCGCACCGCCCGGACCCAAGCAAAACCGCCGTGATCCCGCCCCCCTGCGCGCATTGGCCCGACCCCGAACGGCGCCCCCTTCATCTTTCCGCAAATATCCTCGGGGGGAGTCGCCGCAGGCGACGGGGGGCAGACGGCCCCCCTGCACCGCCACCCCCGGGGCGCCCCCCTACAGCGTGCGCGCGTGCTCGAACCGCTGCCGGGCGATCTCCTCATGCGTCTCGGCGCGGCGCTGCGCCGCCAGCGCCTCGACCACATAGTCGAGATGCGCCTCCACCGCCGCCCGCGCCCGTTCGGGGTCGCGCGCCTGCACGCCGTCGTTGATCGCGCGGTGCTGTTCCAGCAGCATGTCGCGGGTGGTGCGCTGCTTGAACATCGCCTGCCGGTTGTAGAACACGCCCGCGCGCAACAGGTCGAACATCGCCCGCATCAGGTGCAGCATCACCACATTGTGCGAGGCCTCGATGATCGCGAGGTGGAATTCCGCGTCCAGCCGCGCCTCGTCGCTGGGGTCGCGCTTGGCATGCGCGGCCTCCATCTTGCGAAACAGCGTGTCGACGACGCGCAGGTCGGTGTCCGAGCCGTGCCGCGCCGCCCGCTCGGCCGCCATCCCCTCCAGATCGCGGCGAAAGGCGACATAGTCGAAGACCGCCTCGTCATGGGTGGCAAAGAGCTGCATCAGCGCGTCGGAAAAGACCGAGCCCAGCACCTCGGCCACATAGACGCCCGAACCCGCCCGGGCCACGAGCAACCCCCGCCCCTGCAACTCGGCCAGCGCGTCGCGCAGCGACGGCCGCGACACCCCCAGCCGCTCGGCCAGCTCGCGCTCGCCCGGCAGCCGCTCGCCCGGGCGCAGGATGCCGCGCAGGATCAGCAACTCGATCTGGCGCACCACCGAGATGCTCAGCTTTTCGGCTTGGACCTTGCGGAACGGCATCGATTTCTCCCCGACCGGTCAAGAGATATGACCGGTCGGAGAGGCTCGCAACAGGAATCGCCCGTCTGCTGCGGCCGGGCCTCAGGCGTTGGGAATGATGTAGATCTCCACCCGCCGGTTCTGGCGCCGTCCCTCGGCCGTGGCGTTGGAGGCGATGGGCTGGGTCAGGCCGCGGCCCTCGGCGATGATGCGGCGCCCGTCCACGCCGGCGCCGCGCAGGATCGAGGCGACCGACGCGGCCCGACGCTCGGACAGGGCCTGGTTGTGGGCGGCCGAGCCGGTGTTGTCGGTGTGGCCGACCACGCGGACCATGCTGTCGGGATAGCGGTTGAGGCTGGCGGCCACGACGCGGAGGTCGTTCTGCAGGTCGGGGCGGACCACCGCGCTGTCGATGGCGAAGAGGAGGTCCTGCGGCATGGTCACGACCAGCTCGCGGCCGGTGTTGACGATGGCGACGTCCTGACCGAGGTCGCGCCGCAGCTCGGCCGCCTGCGCGTCGAGCCTGGAGCCGATGGCGCCGCCGGCGATGGCGCCGACACCCGCGCCCACGGCCGCGCGCAACAGCCGGTCGCCCCCAGACTGGCCGGAGGGGCCGGAGATGGCGCCGACCAGCCCGCCGATGGCCGCGCCGGTCGCCGCCCCGGTGCGGGTGCGGACATTGTCGTCGGTGGTGGGGGCACAGGCGGCAAGCACGAGGGCGCCGCTCGCGAGCAGGGCAAGGGTGTAGCCGGTCTTCATGTCGGTCGCTCCCATCTGGCAGGCGGGTCCGCCGCGGCGGACAGTTTTCCCATGATAGCGCATCTGCCGCCCGGCCCGCCAGCGCCCCTCGCCCGGCTGCGGCATGCCGACGATCACGTCTGCGAGCTTCCGCCCATGCGCGCCGATCCCCCCCTGAGGTGCGCAGACGCTTGAACCCGCGCCGCCAGACCGCATTTATGGGGTCGCGCGGGGGGCACCGGCCCCCGGGGACCGGAGGCCGCCATGTCCGAACTCAACCTGCCTGCCGCCAGCCGCCCGGCCCGCGAAAAGCTCGAGGGTGGGCGCCGCTTCGTCATGCACTCCGAGTTCCAGCCCGCCGGCGACCAGCCCACCGCCATCGCCGAGCTGGCCGGCGGCGTGCGCGCGGGCGAGCGCAACCAGGTCCTGCTGGGCGCCACCGGCACCGGCAAGACCTTCACCATGGCCAAGGTCATCGAGGAAACCCAGCGCCCCGCCATCATCCTCGCGCCCAACAAGACGCTGGCGGCCCAGCTCTATGGCGAGTTCAAGGGCTTCTTTCCCGAGAACGCGGTCGAGTATTTCGTGAGTTATTACGACTATTACCAGCCCGAGGCCTATGTCCCGCGCACCGACACCTACATCGAGAAGGAGTCGCAGATCAACGAACAGATCGACCGGATGCGCCACTCGGCCACCCGGGCGCTGCTGGAACGCGACGATGTCATCATCGTCGCCTCGGTCTCCTGCATCTACGGCATAGGCTCGGTCGAGACCTATTCGGCCATGACCCAGGACCTGAAGACCGGCCAGGTCTACGACACCCGCAAGGTGGTGGCCGAGCTCGTCGCCCAGCAATACCGCCGCAACGACGCCGCCTTCCAGCGCGGCGCCTTCCGGCTGCGCGGCGACGTGCTGGAACTCTGGCCGGCGCATCTGGAGGATCGCGCCTGGCGGTTCTCCTTCTTCGGCGAGGAGCTGGAGGCGATCACCGAATTCGACCCGCTGACCGGGGCGAAGACCGACAGCTTCGACAAGATCCGCATCTATGCCAATTCGCATTACGTGACCCCGCGCCCGACCCTGCAACAGGCCGTCAGGGGCATCCGCGAGGAACTCCGCCAGCGGCTGAAACAGCTCGAGGCCGAGGGCAAGCTGCTGGAGGCGCAGCGGCTGGAACAGCGCACCAATTTCGATCTGGAAATGCTGGAGGCCACCGGCGTCTGCAACGGCATCGAGAACTACTCGCGCTATCTCACCGGCCGCGCCCCCGGTGAACCCCCGCCCACACTGTTCGAGTTCATCCCCGACAACGCCATCGTCTTCGCCGACGAATCCCACGTCAGCGTGCCGCAGATCGGCGGGATGTACCGCGGCGACTTTCGCCGCAAGTTCACGCTGGCCGAACACGGGTTCCGGCTGCCCTCCTGCACCGACAACCGGCCGCTGAAGTTCGAGGAATGGGACGCCATGCGCCCGCAATCGGTGTTCGTCAGCGCCACCCCGGCGGGCTGGGAGCTGGAGCAGGCGGGGGGCGTCTTCGCCGAACAGGTGATCCGGCCCACCGGCCTCCTCGACCCGGTGGTGGAGATCCGGCCGGTGAAGATGCAGGTCGACGACCTGCTCGACGAGGTCCGCCGCGTCGCCGCCGCCGGCCTGCGCGCGCTGGTGACCGTGCTGACCAAGCGCATGGCCGAGGATCTGACCGAATACCTCCACGAACAGGGGGTGCGCGTGCGCTACATGCACTCCGACATCGATACCATTGAACGGATTGAGATTCTGCGCGACCTGCGGCTCGGGGCCTTCGACGTCCTCGTCGGCATCAACCTGCTGCGCGAGGGGCTCGACATCCCCGAATGCGGGCTGGTGGCCATTCTGGACGCCGACAAGGAGGGCTTCCTGCGCTCGGAAACCTCGCTGATCCAGACCATCGGCCGCGCCGCGCGCAACGCCGATGGCCGGGTGATCATGTATGCCGACCGCATCACCGGCTCGATGGAGCGCGCGATGGCCGAGACCGAGCGCCGGCGCGCCAAGCAGATCGCCTACAACGAGGCGCACGGCATCACGCCGCAGACGGTGCGCAAGAACGTGGCCGATGTGCTGGCCGGGCTGTGGCAGGGCGACACCGACATGGCCCGCGTGACGGCCAAGGTTGAAAAACCGCTGGTCGGGGCCAATCTGGCGGCCCATCTGGACGGGTTGAGGTCGGAAATGCGCAAGGCCGCCGAGAACCTGGAGTTCGAGGAAGCCGCCCGCCTGCGCGACGAGATCAAGCGGCTGGAGGCGGTGGAGCTGGCTGTGGCCGACGATCCGCTGGCGCGCCAGTCCGCCGTCGAGGAGGCCGCCGAGGCCGCGGTCAAGACCTCCGGCCGCTCCACCGCCGGCCGGGCTGGCCAGCGCGGCGGCCGCCGGCGCCGCCCCGGCTGAAACGCCGCCGGTCTTGACTCGGCCCGGGGGCGTCGGACACGCTGCGGTTGCAATTCCCCGCAGCAAGGAGACTCCCCATGGTCAAGCGCGTTCTCTTCACGCCGTTCGATCTCTTTTCGGCCGGGAAATTCAGCGACGCCCCGGGAGAGGAATACATCGACAAGAACAACGCCTGGGCCGCGCAATTCCGCGAGCTGAAGGCTGCCAAGGCGCAGAGGGCCCCGTTGCCGGGCAAGGTCGCGGTCCGCGAAGGCGACACGGCGATGGCCCTCCACACGGTCTATTACAAGCCGAACCGGCTTCCATCGGACATGATGTCGAAACTCGGCCGCGACGACCAAGTGTATATCCGGGGCCATTGCATCGCCGGGTTCGAGGGAATCTTCGCCCACAGCGACCGCGATGAGACCGGAAAGCCCATGCATATGGTCCGCATGAACCAGACGCTGTTCAACATGCTGAACGACAGGACGAAGCCCGGGCGGAGAGAGATCAGGTTCTCGCTCGATGCCCCCACCGTGGTGCAGCGGCTGTTCGAGTCCGGCCTCAAGCCCGAATTCGGAGGCTGGATCAAATGCTACAACTGCCACAGCGCCGAGGGCGAGCCGAACTTCGCGACGGCCATGAGGGACGCGCTGGCGGCAAGGGGATACAACGCCTGCGGCGTCTACGGCTACAAGGGGGCGCTGTCGTCGTTCTATGACGGCGACCACAAGACCTCCACCGAAGGCGGCCGCGCGAGCGAGCAGCGCGTGCCGATCCGCAAGCCTTCCTGACGCCCGGCCCTCAGTCGCCGGCGCCGATGCTCTCCACCGTCAGGGAGCCGTTGGTATAGACGCAGATGTCGGCGGCGATGGCCATGGCGCGGCGGGCGACGGTCTCGGCGTCGTGGTCGGTGTCCATCAGCGCGCGTGCGGCGGCCAGCGCATACATCCCGCCCGAGCCGATGGCGGCGACGTCATGCTCGGGCTCCAGCACATCGCCGGCGCCGGTGACGACATAGAGCTCGGCGCCGTCGGTGACGATCAGCATCGCCTCCAGCTTCTGCAGGTACTTGTCGGTGCGCCAGTCCTTGGCCAGGTCGACCGCCGCGCGCTGCAACTGCCCCGGCGCGGCCTCGAGCTTTTTCTCCAGCCGTTCGAGCAGGGTGAAGGCATCGGCGGTGGAGCCGGCAAAGCCCGCCACCACCGGCTGCCCCCCGGGCGCCAGCCGGCGCACCTTGCGCGCGGTGCCCTTGATCACCGTCTGCCCCAGGCTGACCTGCCCGTCGCCCGCCACGACCACGCGCCCGCCCTTGCGCACGGCCAGGATGGTCGTCCCGTGCCACCCCGGAAATCCCTCGCCCATCCGCCTCTCCGCCGTCTGCCGCCCTGCCCGGCAGGTCGCCCGAGCGGGGCCTCGCTGTCAACCCGCCCCCCCGCCGCAGGCTCTTGCGCCGCGGGGCGCATCGGCGCAGACTGTCCGCCATGCCGCTCGGTGTCCCGATGCCCCGTCGCCCGCTCCTCGCGCTTGCCGCAATGCTGCTCCTCGCCGCCTGCGCCACGCCGGAGCAGCGCTGCGCCGGGCCCGCGGTGACGGATCTGCGCATCGTCAACGGCCTCATCGCCGAGACCCAGGGCAACATCGCCCGCGGCTTCGCCATGCAGCGCGAGCCCGTCGTGCGGCAGCGCCTGCTGCCCTGCGGGCCCGGCGACGGCCCCTTTACCTTCTGCCTCTACGACGAGGCGATGATGACCGAGCGCCCCGTCGCCATCGACCGCGCCACCGAACGCGCCAAGCTCGCCACCCTGTTCGAGCGTCGGGCCGAGTTGCAGGAGACGATCCGCGCCCGCCTCGTCGCCTGCGGGCTCTGACCCCGGGACCGGGGAATCAGCCCGGACGCAGGCGGGACGACGGGGCGGCGCGCCGGCCTTCGGAGGGGCGTTTCGCTGCGCTGCGGCGTCTGCGGGACGGCGCGCGGGAAAATGCGCCGCGCGAATGCGCCAAAAGCGCCCAATGGCGGCCCGGGGGCGCCGCGCAGCAGTTGCGGGGGGAGAAAGCCTCTGCTACACGAGCGCCGATTTCGGCGTCCCCGGTGCAGGCCGCGCCCCTCTTGCGCGCGCCCGGCACGCAGGCTTGCCCGCTTCGGGCGGGGTCGGTCATGGACCGGGGCGATCTGACAGCGGAAGGGTGGACGTGTCCGAGCCAGCTTCGATCTCCGCCGGCATTGCCGCGCGTTACGCAACGGCCATCTTCGAGCTGGCCCGGGAAGACAGCGCGCTTGCCGCGCTGGAAACGGATGTCGAGGCGCTGGGCGCCGCGCTGGACGTGAGCCCCGAGCTTCGCGCCATGATCGCCTCGCCGATCCTGACGCGCGACGAGCAGGGGCGCGCCATTGCCGCCATTGCCGCGGCGATGACGCTGCAGGCCTCGTTCGCCAATGCGCTGGCGCTGATGGCGCAGCGGCGGCGGCTGTTCGTGCTGCCGCAGCTGGTGCGCGCGCTGCGCGCCCGCATCGCCGAGGAAAAGGGCGAGGTCACCGCCGATGTCACCTCCGCCGCGCCGCTGAGCGATGCGCAGGCGAAGAAGCTCGCCGAGGTGCTGCAGGCCCGCACCGGCAAGGCGATCCGTCTGAATGCGGCCGTCGATCCTGCGCTGATCGGCGGCCTTGTCGTCAAGGTGGGCTCGAAGATGATCGACACCTCGATCCGCTCGCGGCTCGCGGCTCTCCAGAACGCAATGAAAGAGGTCGGATAAATGGGTATCCAGGCGGCGGAAATTTCTGCGATCCTGAAGGAGCAGATCCGGAACTTCGGCCAGGAGGCCGAGGTCGCCGAGGTCGGTCTGGTGCTCTCGGTGGGCGACGGGATTGCCCGTGTGCACGGCCTCGACAATGTCCAGGCCGGCGAGATGGTCGAGTTTCCGGGCGGCGTCCGCGGCATGGCGCTGAACCTCGAGGTGGACAACGTCGGCGTCGTGATCTTCGGCGACGACCGCGGCATCAAGGAGGGCGACACCGTCCGCCGCACCCGCTCGATCGTGGACGTGCCGGTGGGTGACGGGCTGCTGGGCCGGGTCGTCGACGCGCTGGGGAACCCCATCGACGGCAAGGGCGACATCGCTGCGGCCGAGCGTCGCATCGCCGACGTGAAGGCGCCCGGCATCATCCCGCGCAAGTCGGTGCACGAGCCGATGGCCACGGGGCTGAAGTCGGTCGACGCCATGATCCCGATCGGCCGCGGCCAGCGCGAGCTCATCATCGGCGACCGTCAGACCGGCAAGACCGCCGTGGCGCTGGACGCCATCCTCAACCAGAAGGTCTACAACGAGGCCGCGGGCGACGACGAGTCGAAGAAGCTCTACTGCTTCTACGTCGCCGTGGGCCAGAAGCGCTCGACCGTGGCGCAGCTGGTGAAGAAGCTCGAGGAAACCGGTGCGATGGCCTATACGACCGTCATCGCCGCCACCGCCTCGGACCCGGCGCCGATGCAGTTCCTCGCGCCTTACGCCGCCACCGCGATGGCCGAGTATTTCCGCGACAACGGCCGGCATGCGCTGATCATCTACGATGACCTCTCGAAGCAGGCGGTCGCCTACCGGCAGATGTCGCTCCTGCTGCGCCGTCCGCCGGGCCGCGAGGCCTATCCGGGCGACGTGTTCTATCTCCACTCGCGGCTCCTGGAGCGCGCGGCAAAGATGAACGAGGACAACGGCGCCGGCTCGCTGACGGCGCTCCCGATCATCGAGACGCAGGGCGGCGACGTGTCGGCCTTCATCCCGACCAACGTGATCTCGATCACCGACGGGCAGATCTTCCTCGAGACCGAGCTCTTCTATCAGGGCATCCGCCCGGCCGTGAACACCGGTCTGTCGGTGAGCCGCGTGGGCTCCTCGGCGCAGACCTCGGCGATGAAGTCGGTGGCCGGCCCGGTGAAGCTGGAGCTTGCGCAGTACCGCGAGATGGCGGCCTTCGCGCAGTTCGGCTCGGACCTCGACGCCGCGACGCAGCGGCTCCTGAACCGCGGCGCCCGCCTGACCGAGCTGATGAAGCAGCCGCAGTATTCGCCGCTCACCAATGCCGAGATCGTCTGCGTCATCTTCGCCGGCACGCAGGGCTATCTCGACAAGATCGCGGTCAAGGATGTCGGCCGCTACGAGGAGGGGCTGCTCAAGCACCTGCGCAGCAACTGCCGCGACCTGCTGGACGACATCACCAACAACGACCGCAAGGTGGCCAAGGATCTGGAGCAGAAGATCCGCGCCGCGCTGGACGCCTACGCCAAAGACTTCGTCTGAGGCCGGGAGAGCCAGATGCCCAGCCTCAAGGACCTCAAGAACCGCATCGCCAGCGTCCGCTCGACGCGCAAGATCACCAAGGCGATGCAGATGGTCGCGGCGGCCAAGCTCCGCCGCGCCCAGGAGGCCGCGCAGGACGCGCGCCCCTATGCCGAGCGCATGAGCAAGGTGATCAACGGCCTCGCGCAGTCGGTGCAGGGCTCGGACAGCGCACCGAGGCTCCTGTCCGGCACCGGCAGCGACAAGGTGCAGCTGATCGTGGTGATGACGTCGGAGCGGGGCCTCTGCGGCGGCTTCAACTCCACCATCGTGCGGCTGGCGCGGCAGCGGATCGAGAAGCTGCAGACCGCCGGGCACACGGTGAAGGTGCTGACGGTGGGCAAGAAGGGCCGCGAACAGCTCAAGCGCGACTTCGCCGACCTGTTCGTCGGCCATATCGACCTGAGCGAGGTCAAGCGGATGAATTACGGCGTCGCCCGCGGGGTGGCGCTGGACATCCTCGGCCGCTTCGATGCCGGCGAGTTCGACGTGGCGACGATCTTCTACAACCGGTTCCAGTCGGTGATCAGCCAGGTCCCCACCGCGCAGCAGATCGTGCCCGCCCCGGTGGCCGAGGGCGACGAGGCGCCGGCGCTCTACGACTACGAGCCGTCCGAGGAGGAGATCCTTGCCGACCTGCTGCCGCGCGGGGTGGCGACGCAGATCTTCGCCGCGCTGCTGGAGAACGCCGCCTCCGAACAGGGCGCCCGGATGACCGCGATGGACAACGCCACGCGCAACGCCGGCGAGATGATCGACCGGCTGACCATCCAGTACAACCGCTCGCGCCAGGCCGCGATCACCAAGGAACTCATCGAGATCATCTCGGGCGCCGAGGCGCTCTGACGGAACCGGAGAAACGACATGGCCGACGCAAAAGCAACCGGCAAGGTGACCCAGGTCATCGGCGCCGTCGTGGACGTGCAGTTCGACGGGCATCTGCCCGCGATCCTGAATGCGCTCGAGACCGACAACAACGGCAAGCGGCTGGTGCTGGAGGTGGCGCAGCACCTCGGCGAGAACACCGTGCGCGCCATCGCGATGGATGCGACCGAGGGCCTCGTGCGCGGCCAGACCGTCAGCGACACGGGCGAGCCGATCTCGGTGCCGGTGGGCGACGCGACGCTCGGCCGGATCATGAACGTGGTGGGCGAGGCCATCGACGAGAAGGGTGAGGTGAAGGCGGCCGAGCGCCGGCCCATCCACCAGCCCGCCCCCGATTTCGCCGCGCAGTCGACCGAGTCCGAGATCCTCGTCACCGGGATCAAGGTGATCGACCTGCTCGCGCCCTACGCCAAGGGCGGCAAGATCGGCCTCTTCGGCGGCGCCGGCGTGGGCAAGACCGTGCTCATCCAGGAGCTGATCAACAACATCGCCAAGGTGCACTCGGGCTATTCGGTCTTCGCCGGCGTGGGCGAGCGCACCCGTGAGGGCAACGACCTCTATCACGAGTTCATCGACTCGGGCGTCATCAACATCGACAAGCTCGAGGAGTCGAAGGTGGCCCTCGTCTACGGCCAGATGAACGAGCCCCCGGGCGCGCGGGCGCGCGTGGCGCTGACCGGCCTGACCCTGGCCGAGCAGTTCCGCGACCAGTCGGGCACGGACGTTCTGTTCTTCGTCGACAACATCTTCCGCTTCACCCAGGCGGGCTCCGAGGTGTCGGCGCTGCTGGGCCGCATCCCCTCGGCGGTGGGCTACCAGCCGACGCTCGCCACCGACATGGGCCAGCTGCAGGAGCGGATCACCTCCACCAAGAACGGCTCGATCACCTCGGTGCAGGCGATCTACGTGCCCGCGGACGACCTGACCGACCCGGCGCCGGCCACGTCCTTCGCCCACCTCGACGCGACCACGGTGCTCAGCCGCGCGATCTCGGAGCTCGGGATCTATCCGGCGGTGGACCCGCTCGACTCGACCTCGCGGATCCTGGATCCGCAGGTGGTGGGGCAGGAGCACTACGACGTCGCGCGGGCGGTGCAGGGCGTGCTCCAGCGCTACAAGTCGCTGCAGGACATCATCGCCATCCTCGGCATGGACGAGCTCAGCGAGGAGGACAAGCTGACCGTGGCGCGGGCCCGCAAGATCCAGCGCTTTCTGTCGCAGCCCTTCGACGTGGCGCAGGTCTTCACCGGCTTCCCCGGCGTGCAGGTGCCGCTGGAGAAGACGATCGCCAGCTTCAAGGCGGTGGTCGAAGGCCAGTACGACCACCTGCCCGAGGCCGCCTTCTACATGGTGGGCGACATCGACGAGGCCGTTGCCAAGGCCAAGCGCCTGGCCGAAGCGGCGTAAGGGGGCGGGATGGCCGACACCTTTCAGTTCGAGCTGGTCTCGCCCGAGCGCCGGCTCGCCGCCATGGCCGCGCGCGAGGTGCAGATCCCCGGTGCCGACGGGGATCTGACCGCGATGCCCGAGCATGCGCCGACGATCACGACGCTCCGGCCCGGGATCCTGCGGGCCACCGGCCCCGAGGGCGAGCGGGCCTTCGTCGTCACCGGCGGCTTTGCCGAGATCACGCCCGGCGCCGCCTCGGTGCTGGCCGAGCGCGCCATGCCGGTCGAGGAGGCGAGCGCTGCCGTCCTCGACGAGTTGCTGGCCGAGGCACGAAAGGCGGCCGAGAGCGCCACGCCCGAGGCGAAGGACGCCGCCGACAAGCTGGTGGCCGACATGCAGGCCCTGCGCGGCGCCGTCGGCGTCTGACCGGGCGCCATCGCCGCGTCCGGGCGAAAAATCCTTGCAAGGATTTTTCCAAGGTTCTTGCAAGAACCTTGGGGCGCCCGGCCGGGCCGTGGCGCCTCGGGGCCGTCCGGGTGACTTGTGGGGGCGCCCTCGGCGGTCTAGGTGTCATCCGGAAACGCAAAAGGGGCTCCCATGACCGCACAACCCTTTCCTCCCCGCCTCGACGACGAGGACGACGATCAGGCGCCGGAGGCCGTTCGCAAGAGCGAAAGCTACGTGATCGAGAAGCATCTCTTCGATGCCCGCACCGTGCTCATCACCGGCGGGATCGATCAGGACATGGCGCGCACCACCGTCTCGCGGCTCTTCGCGCTGGCGCAGGTCTCGAAGGACCCGATCAACGTCATCGTCTCCTCGCCCGGCGGGCATGTGGAGTCGGGCGACATGATCCATGACATCATCCGCTTCATCGAGGCGCCGGTGAACATGATCGGCACCGGCTGGGTCGCCTCGGCCGGCGCGCTGATCTTCGTCGCCGTCCCGCGCGAGCGGCGCTTCTGCACGCCCAACACCCGCTTCCTGCTGCATCAGCCCTCGGGCGGGGCAGGGGGGCCGGCCACCGACATCGGCATCCAGGCCCGCGAGATCCTGAAGATGCGCGCCCGCCTCAACGCGATCTTCGCCGAGGCCACGGGCCAGGATGTCGAGCGGATCGAGAAGGACACCGACCGCGATTACTGGATGGGTCCCGACGAGGCCATTGCCTATGGCCTGCTGGGCCGCGTGGTGACGTCGGTCGCGGACCTCCGCGCCTGAGGCAAGCGCGCTGCCGCCCGGGCGCCGCGGTCACAGCCCCGCCGCCCGCGTGAGGTTGACCCGGAAGCGGTCGCGCCGGCGCTGGTAACGCCGGGTCATCTCGGCCGAGGCATGGCCGAGGTGGGCCTGGACGTGGCGCTCCTCGACCTCGGCGGCGGTGGCGAAGCCGGCGCGCAGCGAGTGGCCCGAGAACAGCGCCAGGCGTTCGGCCTCGGGCAGGTCCGGGCGCAGGCCGGCCGCCAGCACCGTCCGCTTGACGAGGCGCGCCACATGCCGGTCGGTCAGCCGGTCGGGGAGGGCGCGCTGGCCGTCGCGCGAGACCCGGCGGAACAGTGGGCCGTGCCCGACCCCGGAAAACTGCATCCAGCGTTCGAGCGCCTGCACCGGGCATGTCCGCCCGGATGACCCGCGGCCGATCTCGAGCTCGCGCCAACCGGTCTTGCCCCGCAAGGTCACGAGCGCGCCGGGCGCCATGATCTCGACCCAGCCGGCGCCGTCGGGGCTGGTCTCGCGCTCGGCGTCGAGGCCGACGATCTCGGACCGGCGCAGCCCGCCGGCATAGCCTATGAGCAGGATCGCCCGGTCGCGCAGGCCGCGCAGGTCATGGGGCAGCGTGGCCACCATCGCCATGAGGTCGTCGGCCAGCACCGCGGCCTTGCACCGGGGCGGGCGGCCATGCTGCCGCCGGATGCCGGCGAGGATGCCGGCGATGTGCCGGTCCTTGCGGTCGAGCGTCAGGCCGCGCTGCCGATAGCCCCAGATCAGCCCCGCGAGCCGCCGCTCCAGCGTCGCGACCGAGCGGGGCCGCCCGCCTTTGCCCCCGGCGGCCAGATCGGTGAGGTACAGGCCCACCACCTCCGGCATGGGGGGCAGCGGGTCGATGCCCTTGCCGCGGCACCAGCGCGCGAATTCGGCCCAGTCGGTGGCATAGGCGCGCCGGGTCGCCTCGGCGGCAGAGGCGCGGGCATAGCCGCGCGCGGTCTCGACCAGCCGGTCGAGGGTGCCGGAGCCGGCGACGGTGGGGGGAAGCTCGATGGGCATGCCTGCGCCTTCTGGGGGTCCCTGAGGAGCGTCGCTGCGGTGGCGATGGCGGAGCGGCGGGGCGTCTGCCACCCGTTTCAGCGGCGGGGCGTCTGCCACCCGTTTCAGCGGCGGGCCGGGCCCCGGGGGTGGAAGGGTAGCGGAGCGGATGACCCCGGGCAAGGCGGCGCTGCGCGGGGCCAGGGCTCCGAATCCAACTCACGGCATATGCGTTGCGAGGATGGTCTCGAGGTAGGCTGGGTCCCATCCGGCGAGCTTGCGGCGGGACTTGAGGGAGCGTTTGTCCTTTGCGGCCCTGACGAGGTT
>Ga0213835_100959_pt1 | contig 21082 bp, 13 predicted proteins | sample SWPATP01_FD_160576 | JGI IMG/M metagenome (GOLD analysis project Ga0213835, IMG submission 160576) | Coastal seawater microbial communities from Marineland, Florida, United States - SWPA TP0 #1 | ecosystem: Environmental > Aquatic > Marine > Coastal | place: USA: Florida | collected 2016-08-05 | reverse complement strand
CTCGTTGTAGAAGCCGGCGCGAACGTCGTTGCCCCAGAAGGCGAAGTTGAGGGTGACCTCTTCGACGGTCGGGTCGACGGGGTCGCCGCCGCCGGTCGAGCCATTGTCGCCGGAGGCGCAGGCGCCGAGCACGAGCGCCGCGCTCGCGATGATCGCTGCTCCGCCGAAGACGGAGCGCTTGCGGGTGGTGAACATCTTTGTCCTTTCGGAAACGTCGTTGTGTTCCTGGTGCGGGGTCACGCTCGGGAAAGCGTTTCCCAGAGAGTAGCCCACGGCCCCCGGGCGGTCAAGTGGGAATACGTTTCCCGGCGCGTCCTCCCGTCGCCGAAGCAGCCACCCCAAGCCCTTCTGCGCGAGACGAGTCGACATTTATCCCCGACAAAAACCCTGGTCAGATGGAACTTGACCAGCATGTCACACGAGGAGACCGTGACGCACGTCGCGCCGCCGAGCCCGTGCATCCCCTCGTTCTAACGATTCAATTTCGAGGCTGCCGGATGCCGGTCAGAGCCCTGCGCGGCGGCACTCAAGCACACCGTCGCGAACCGTCAGTCGGGCCTCGTGAACGGCACTGATGCGCGCATCCATGGCGGCGGCGTCAGCCACCTCGTTGCCATCCCAGAACGGGTGCGTGAAGTAGAAGAGCCGCCCCCCCTCACCCTCGATCAGCACCTCGCCGTGGCGGCCGACCGTGCGATCGAGGCGATGCGCCCCCGGCTCGGCGAGGATCACCGCGTCGTCGCCCCCCTGACGCTGCCACGCGAGCGCATCGCGCGAGCGGTAGACGCCCATGCCGCGCCACTCGTCGACGAGCATCCACCACCAGCCTCCGAGCGCGAACGCGCTCGGGCCCTCGTGCGGGCGACCGGCGATCGCGCAGCCCACGACGCTCCAGTCGACGCCGTCGCTGCTCTCGGCGAGCCACGTCGTCGAGTCGTGCGCCTCGTCTTTGTACCAGAGCCGCCAGCGATCGTCGGGGCCGTGCGCGACGGCCGCGTCGATGACCAGGCGCGACGACAGGGTCAGCTCGTCGCCGCCGGTCGCGGGCTGGCCGCGCAGCGCGTCGATCGCGTAGTCGCGAATCACGCGCTCGTGCCCCTCCCACCGCTCGGGGATGCCGCGGATCACCGAGACGAACAGCCGCCACCGGCCGGCCATGCGCACGACGGCGGGCGCCCAGAACGTCATCTCGGGCTCGTCGCCGGGCAGCGGCAGGCCGTCGACCACGCCGTCGTACGCCCAGCTCGCCCCGTCGTCGGTCGAAACCGCGCGACCGATCTGCGAGCCGTGCACCCACGCGACGCCGGGGCCGGCAACGCTCGCACGGCGCTGCGTGTAGAACATGACAAGAGCGCCGTCGTCATCGCGCACGACGACCGGGTCGGTCGCGCCGTCGTAGACCGGGTCGCGGTAGGGCAGAGGATGCGCGCCCGTCCGACGATCGGGAAGCGCCGGCGGCGGCATGCGAACGCTCATCGCAGCGCGTACGTCTGCAGCACGCCACACATGCCCAGCCGCTCCGTCGCGAGCGCCGCGCCATCGTGGGGCGCGTCGACGCCGAGGGCATCGATGGCCCCCGCTGCGACGGCCTCGCGCAGCGCCTCGACACGGTGCGCCTCGGCCGACACGCGCTCGTCGAGCAGCACCCGCCACTCGTCTGAGCGGGCTCGGCACAGCGCGACGGCGGCGCGGTAGCTGCGCTCGAGCAGCGACGGGTCGCCCGCTTCGGCCGCCGCACGCAGGGCGAGGAAGCCGTCGACGGCGAGGTCGCGTCGCGTGGCCGCCGCCTGCGCCGACGACGCGTCACGGGCATCCGTCGAGGGCAGCGCAGCGGCGCGCTCGTAGCGCTCCGAATCCTCGAGAACGTCGACGGGGAAGGCGATGACGGCGTCGCCGGCCTCGGGCAGGCCGGCGTTGGCCATGAGCACGAACAGCTCGAGGTCACCGTCGGTCACGGCGCGGTGCACGGTGCCGGGAGCGAACCAGACGACCGTGCCGGGCGTCAGCGGGGTGCTCGTGAAGCCCTCGCGCGTGATCGTCTCGAGCCGGCCGGTTCCGGCGGTCACGAGGTACGCCTCGGTCGACACGAGGTGCAGGTGCGGGGTGCCGCCCCGCACGCCATCGGCGGCGGCCGGCGAGTCGTACACCCGCAGGCGGCTGACGGCCGTGCCGCCCGGAAACGCCGTGCTCACCGCGCCCCCTCGGCCGTCGTGCGCACCGCATCGAGCAGGCGCCTCGCCTGATCGGCGAGCTGCGCCGCCCCGCCGGGATGCTCGTGCCCGTCAGCGATCACCACCGCGTACCGAAAACGCACCGTCTCACCCTCGGGCAGCTCGAACTCGTCGCTAAAGAAGGGTGCCGGGTTCAGGCACGCGAACTGCTCGGACCGCGCGAACCACTGCGGTGGGTGGCGTGGGTTGTCGTGATCGTCGACGATCACGACCGTGGCGGCAGCGTCGACCTCGTCGAATCGCCCCGTGAAGCCCAGCCACGCGTGTCGGCTGCCGCGCAGCTCGTCGCCGCCGTCGCCGTGCGCCGAGCGCACCACGCCGTCAGTGAACGAGCGCGGACCCCGCCAGAACAGGCCGCCGTACCCCGCGTTCTCGCGCCCCTTCGTCGTCGGGGATCCGAAGGCGAGCGGGGCGGCGGAGACGTTCGTCATTGCGATGTCGACCACGAGCATCCAGCAGTCGTCGCCGAGGGCGGCGCGCAACCGCCGCCGCTCGGCGATCACCGGTGCGCCATCGGGCGCCGACCAGTCGAGTGACTCGACGACATCGGCGAGGTCGCCCCCGACAGCGCCGTCGCTCGCGGCGACCTCGGCCCGGTCGAAGCTCGCGTGCTCGGCTCGGCCGTTGTTGTCAAGCTGCACGTAGCCGCGGCCGTGCATGTACGTCGGCCCGCCCCAGAAGTTGAGCTCGCCGACGTTCGGCAGCGCCCACGCGATTCCCTTGTGCCAGACGTGGTCGTGCGGGCGAAACAGGGTGACCTCGCGCCCGGCGAGAGTGCGCAGCGGGTGCAGGTACGGCTTCGGCGACTCGAGCGGCGCCGTGTGCGGCGCGTACACGTAGGTGGCCAGGGGCGCGGCGGCCGCGGCGTGCGCGATCGTCAGAGCCTCGCCATCATCAGACAGGGTGAAGCTCACGGGCGCTCCCAGGGGGCACCGGTGCCACGCATGGAGGTATAGAAGGGGTCTCCCGGCCCGATCTCGCCCGCGCGCACCGTCACCCCGGTGAAGGCCGACTTGTAGGTGGCCGCGGCGACGTCAAGCAGGGTGCGGGCGTCGGCCATCGTGACCGGGGCGGGCTGACCGGCATCGAGCGCGGCGAAGATCGCCGCGAACTGCGCGGTGTGGCTGCTCTCGTGCTCGGTCGCGCCCGCGGCCCACTGCTCGGCCAGGTGCTCGTGCCCCGGCGCCGGCGTGAAGCGCCAGCCTGCGCGCGTGTAGCCGTAGAGGTGCTCCAGCTCAGCCGTGGCGTACTCGAAGTCGATTCTGACGCGACTGGTTTCGCGCGGCGAGACCACCGAGTTAACGACGGTGGCGACCGCGCCGCTGGCGAACGTGACGAGGGCCGTCGAGACGTCTTCGGTCTCGGTGGGCCGCGACTGGCGACGGGCCACGGCGCGCACCTCATCCCAGGGGCCGAGCAGCCCGAAGAGGGTCGACAGCTGGTGAATCCCGTGCCCCATGGTGGGCCCGCCGCCCTCGCTGGCCCAGGTTCCGCGCCACGGCACGGCGAAGTAGTCGTCGTCGCGGTACCAGAGCGTCTCGCACGTCGCGACCAGAGGACGGCCTAGCGCGCCAGACGACATCAGCTCGGCGAGCGTGTCGGTTCCCGAGCCGAAGCGCTGCTGGAAGACCCCGATGGCGGCCCTGCCCGTCTCGCGTTCGACGGCGATCACCTCGTCAAGCTCGGCGAGGCTGAGCGCCGGCGGCTTCTCGACGATCGGCACGGCCCCCGCCCGCAGCGCAGCGATCATGAGCGGAACGTGCGAGCCGGGGGGCGTGCAGATCTGCACGAAATCGGGCGCCGTCTCCGCGATCATCCGCTCGGCGTCGTCAAAAACGGCGGATGCGCGGTGCCGGTCAGCGAATTCGCGCCCCCGGGTGGGGTCGAGGTCGCACACCGCGACCAGCTCAAGGCGCTCGGAGTGGGCGGCCACGGCCTCGGCGTGCGCGTGCGCGATGGCGCCGGTGCCGATGATCGTCGTGCGTGCTCGCATGGGTCCACTCTCGTCGTTGGGGTGAGGCGCGATCGCTCGGCGCGCTGGGAAAACGCTATCCAAGCACGCGGGCCCAAGCAAGTCCCTCCTCAGCGTCAGCCCCGTGTGTAGAGTCGGCCGCATCGGGAAAACTTTTCCCGAGGAAAGGACGCATCGTGACAGAAGCGACGCGCACCAGTGCGGCGACCCTGCACGATGTCGCCCGGGAAGCCGGCGTGTCGCTCGCAACCGCGTCGCGCTCGATCAACGGCAGCACGCGCAAAGTCAACGACGAACTGCGCCAACGGGTGCTCGTGGCCGCCGAGAAGCTTGGCTACGTCGCCAACCAGTCGGCTCAGGCAATCGCCAAGGGCAGCGCCTCGACCGTCGCCCTCGTCGTCAGCGACATCGCCGACCCCTACTTCTCGACCATGGCCTCCGGTGTCATTCGTGGCGCCGAAGAGGCGCGCCTGCTGGTCACAATGGCCATGACTGAGCGCAGCGCCGAGCGCGAGCTCGAGCTGGTGCGGGCGCTGCGCGGTGGCCGGCCCCGCGTGCTGATCCTCACCGGCTCGCGATTCGCCGGAACCGAGCTCGAGACCTCCCTCGTCAAAGAGCTGACGGCGTACGAAGAGACGGGCGGCACCGTCGTCATCGTTTCGCAGCGCTCGCTGCCGTTTGACACCGTTCAAATCGACAACCTCGCCGGCGCCCGCGAGCTGGCCAGAGCGCTGGTCGAGCAGGGGTATCGGCGCTTCGCCGCGTTCACCGGCGTGAGCTCGCTGCTCACCTCGAGCGACCGCCTGCAGGGCTTCCGCGACGGCCTCCTCGAGCACGGGCTCGAGCTCGGTGATGACCGCGTGTACCGCGCCGACTTCACGCGCGACGGCGGCATTGCCGCCGTCGACTCGATGCTCAACGACGGGATCGACGACGTCGACTGCGTCTTCGCCGTCAACGACGTCATGGCGATCGGCGCGCTGTCGCGGCTGCGTGACCGCGGCGTGAGCGTGCCCGACGACATCGCGATCGCGGGCTTCGACGACATCGACACGGCGCGCGACGTCACCCCCGCACTCACGACGGTGCGTCTGCCGCTTGCCGATGTCGGCGCCGAAGCGATCCAGCTGGCGCTGACGGCCGATCAGCGCACGAGCGTCGCCACCGTCACGATCGCCGGCGAGGTCGTGCTGCGCGACTCGACGCCTCCGCGTCGCACGTAACGAACGACGAACGGGGCGCGACCGTTTACGAACGGCCGCGCCCCGCGCATCCCCCGAGCGTTAGCGCACCCGCACCGTGACAGGCCTGCTCTCGGTCGTGCCCGCCGCGTTCACGAACTCGGCGACGTACGTGTACGTGCCCGGCGCGCGATTCTCCGCGACGAAGGACACGCTCTGGGCGAGCGGCGTCTGCGCGACGAGCTGCTGCTCGTCAACGACGACGCCGTTCTCGAGCAGGCGGTACGACGTGGCGTTCGTGCCCCACCACAGGTTCGTCGTGACCGTGAAGGTCGACGCCTTGCCGTTGTGGTTCGTGTGGCTGACCACCGGCACCCCGGGAGCCGCGTCACGTACGACCACGGTGACCGAGGTGGTCGCCGTGACGCCGGCCGCATTGATGAGCTCGCCGGTGAATACGTAGCTGCCGTTCGGCAGACCACTCACCCGCGTCGAGGCCACCTGCGCGTTCGGCGAGTTCGGCGTCAGCAGCTGCTGGTCGATGAGTTCGCCGTCTTGGAAGAGGCGATAGACGCTGCCGTTCTCGCCCCACCACAGGTTCATCATGACCGCGAACTGGCCGTCGGACAGGCCGTAGTCCCAGCCGCTCGTCGTTGACAGGTTTCCGCGCGCCGGAGCCGAGGTGGTCCCCGAGTCGGCGAACACGGTGACCGTCGCCGACGCCGTCGACGTCAGCCCGGCGTTGTTCACCGCGGTGACGCTGAGCTCGCGCTCCCCGACGAGACCGTCGAGCGAGATCACCGCATCGGCGTCCACCACGGCACCGTCGAAGCGCACCTCGACGCTGCGCACGCCCGACTCAGGGTCGGATGCCGCCACGTCGAGAACGAGCTCGGCCGACTCGGCGAGGAGTGCATCCGCGACGCCCGTGATGACCGGGGCCGTCTCGTCGGTGACCTGGTCAGGCCCGCCGACGATCGCGATCGGCGGCATCGCCGGCTGCTCCATGTCCGCCCCGATGAAGAAGCTGGGGTGCGGAGGCTGGTTGTAGCTGACGTTCTGCCACGCGACCGCGAGACGGTACTGCGAGTCGTGCATCAGCGTGTGGATGCGCGTGTCGGTCACGTACGGCGTCGCGTAGATGCGCAGCTCGGTGCTGTCCTCATCGCGCCACACGATCTCTTCACGCCAATCGCCGAACAGGTCGGCCTGGATCACCGGGGTGCCCTTCGTCCCGTTGTTCGCGAACGTGCCCTCGGCCCGGAAGACCTCGTCGACGCTCTCGGTCTCCCAGTTCCACTTCGAGATGACGGGCACGCCCGTGCGGCTCGTGGCGTCCCAGTCGTGGTCGACGATCTCGCGCAGGGTGTCACCCGTCCACCACGCGACGAAGTTCGCCGCCGGGATGGTGTTCGAGATGAGCGAGCCGTCGGACGCCCGCAGCTGCCCGACCGTCGTGTTGAACGAGCCGTCGCCGCCAATCGCCCAGCCCTCGGCTCCGGGGAACCTCGGGTCGATGTCGGCCGCGGCCGCGCGACCGGTGTCGCGGGTCGCCGGGATCGCCCAAATGATCTCGCCGGTCGCAGCGTCGCGCATCGTGGCGCCGCGGTTGCCCGACTCGCCCATGCTCTCGTGCGCGCCGAAGACCTCGAGGCCCTCGCGGTCGGGAATCAGGTTGCCCACGTGCAGGGCGTCACCGTGCCCGAGCCCCGTGCTGTAGAGCAGGGTGCCATCGTGGCCTACCGTCGCCTGGCCGAAGATGATCTCGTCCCGGCCGTCGCCATCGACATCGGCGATGGACAGCTGGTGGTTGCCCTGCCCGTAGAGCGCCGCAGCCCCCGGCGTGGTGTCAGAGTCGATCACCCAGCGCTCGACGAGCTGCTTGTCGACCACGTCGTAGGCGGCGAGCACCGTGCGCGTGTAGTAGCCGCGGCTGAAGATGACGCTGGGCGTCTCTCCGTCGAGGTACGCGGTTCCGGCAAGGAACCGGTCGACCCGGTTGCCGTAGGTGTCACCCCACGAGCCGACGTTGCCGCGCGGCGGCGTGTAGTCGATCGTGTGCAGCGCGCCACCAGTCTCACCGTCGAACAGGGTGAGGAACTCGGGGCCGCTCAGGATGTACCCACCGCTGTTGCGGAAGTCGGCGTCGGGGTTGCCAATCACGACACCCTGCCCGTCGACGGTCGCGTCAGCGGTCTTCAGCACGAGCTCGGCCTTGCCGTCGCCGTCGTAGTCGAAGGCCTGCAGCATCGTGTAGTGCGCTCCGGCCCGGATGTTGCGGCCCATGTCGATGCGCCACAGCTGCTCGCCCTCCATCGTGTAGGCGTCGATGAGCACGTTGCCCGTGTACCCGCTCTGCGAGTTGTCGCGCTCGTTCGACGGCGCCCACATGAGGATGAACTCGTACTGTCCGTCACCCGTCAGGTCGGCGACGGTGGCGTCACCGGCCGAGTACGTGAACTGCTGGCCGCCGGGCACCGTTCCGCCCTCGGGCTTGTTCAGCGGGATCGGGAGATAGGTCTCGTCCCACACCCCGAAGGCGTCCGTCTCGGTGACCTCGCGGTCGCCGCGGATGCTCGTGACGAGATACGTGGAATCGGCCGCGCCGTCGGCGTCCAGCAGGTTCGTGGACGAGGTGATCGGTGCATCCGTGATCTTGGCGCCGTCGCGGTAGACGTGGAAGCCGAGATCCTGCGGGTCGGTGCCGAGCAGGCGCCACGAGACGAGCACGCCGTCGTCGACCGGCAGGGCCGACGGCGAGCGGTCGAGGTACTCGGTCTGCCGCTGAAGCACCGTCGCGGCCTCCGACTGGAGCACCTCCGAGGGCTCCGACGAGCCGCCCTCGTTGACCGCGATCACGCGGTAGAAAAACGACAGCGTCGTCAAGATGTCGGTGTCGGAATACGAGGCGGATGCACTCTCACCGATCGTGAGGAAAGGTGCGTCGGCGCGCGGCGCGCGCTGCACGAGGTAGTACCGCGCGCCCTCGACCGGCGCCCACGACAGCTCGACGAGGTTCTTGTCGATGTCGGTGACGGCCAGCTCACTGGGGGCGGCGGGCGCATCCGTGTCGGGGTCGATGAGGCCGACCAGCAGCTCTTCGGACGGAACCGACTGGCGGCCGTCGTCCGACAGCGCGACGACGGCGTAGCGGTAGTCGCGGCCGAGGCGCGCGGTGGCGTCGGTGAAGCTCGGCTCGGCCGTCTCGCCGAGCACCGTGGCGCGGGCATCGCCCTCGCCGGTGCGCAGCACGCGGTACGTCACGTCGTCAGCGGCGTCCCACCCGAGCGTGACGCTCGAGGGGTCGGTGCTGAGGTCGATGCTCGTCACCGCGAGACCCGTGGGGGCCAGCAGCGTCGGGATGATCGAGATGCCGTTGAAGCGTGACGAGTTGCCGCCGATGAGCACGTTGAGCTGGCCGTCGGTCACCGTGACCGAGCCGTGGTCAACCTCGGTGACGAAGCCGGAGGCTGCGTTGCCGTTGCTGCTCTGCTGGCCCTCGAAGGCGAAGGTCGTCTGGCTGGAGGCGATCGTGTCACCGCTCCAGGTGCGCACGTCGTAGGTACCGTTCGGCACATCGACGAGCAGCTCGAACGCAGCACCCGAGATGATGAAGTCGCGGATCATGTCGCCCAGCTCGCCGGGCTCGGCGCCGCGCAGGCGGTCGTTGAGGCCCGAGACGTTGGCGAAGCCGAATCCGCGCTCGGCCGTGTACGTCATCGAGCGATCAAGCGCCGTCCAGCCGGGCGCCACCGGGGCGCCCACCGGGCCCGCGTCGAGCAGCAGCCCGCTGAACTCGCCGTCGTCCTCGACGGGCGGAGCCGTCGGGGCGAATTCGAGGCCGTTCAGGCGAATCGAGTTGCCCGAGATGCGCACGATGACGTGCCCGCCCTCCGCGACGATCGAGCCGCGGCTGACCTCGGCCACGAGGCCGGATGAGACCTGTCCGCCACCGAGGTCGACGCCGTCGATGGCGAAGCTCGTGTTGCTCGAGGCGATGGTGTCGCCGCTCCAGGTGCGCACGTCGTAGCTACCGTCGGGCAGGTCGACGCGCAGCTCGAAGGGCGCGCCCGAAATGACAAAGTCGCCGGTCATGGCGCCGAGCTCGCCGGGCTGAACGCCGCGGTTGCGGTCGTCGAGACCCGCCGTCGACACGAAGCCGTAGCCGCGCTCCTCGGTGTAGGCCATCGTGCGGTCGAGCGCGACGAAGCCGGGGGCGAGCTGCTGGTTCGTCGGGCCGGCGTCGAGCCGCACGGTCGGCAGTTCGGGGTCGGCGGCCGAGGCGGGGGCCGCGACGGCGAGGGACGCGGCGACGAGGATCGCCGTGGCGAGCCCTGCGGGTCGTCGCAGCCTCGCGCGCAGCGGCGCTCCGCGTGAGGGGCGGGGGAAGGGGGTATCCACGAAAAACTCCTTGAGACGTCGTTGACTAAGGACGGCGTGGCGGGATCCGAGTTCCCCGTCGACACCCCGCCGTGCCGGCCGCCGTCGATGTCGGGCCAGAACCACTGCGCGGTGGGAAAACGCATTCCACTACGGAACGATCGTTACACCCGCGGCGCGAATGCGCAACCCCCCGGGGGCAAGCCGAGTGCGCGAGTGTGGTGCGCCGCGGGGGCGCCGCGCACGGGCGGAGCGAGGGCGCCGCGGGGTGCGGGGGAGGGCGACGCGCACTCGACGCGCCGGGGTGTTGCGCGACCCGCAGACCTGCCCTACACTGCGGTAAACGCTTTCCCACGCGGGAGGCCCGACAGCCGTTCCGCCGCACCAGAAAGAGCTACACGTGTCAGAGTCGACAATCGGAATCATCATGAACGGCGCCAGCGGGCGCATGGGGTACCGCCAGCACCTGGTGCGCTCGATCCTCGCGATCCGCGAACAGGGCGGGGTCGAGCTCGCCGACGGTCGTCGGGTGCAGGTTCGCCCGCTGCTCGTTGGCCGCAGCGAAGAGAAGCTCGCCGAACTGGCGAAGCGCCACGACATCCCCGACTACACGACCGACCTCGACGCCGCCCTCGCCGACCCCACCTGGCAGATCTACGGCGACTTCCTCGTCACCAAGGCGCGAGCCGCCGCGATCAAGAAGGCCATCGCCGCTGGCAAGGCCATCTACACCGAGAAGCCGACCGCCGAGTCGTACGACGACGCCCTCGAGCTGGCGCGCCTCGCCTCCGAGGCCGGCGTGAAGAACGGCGTCGTGCACGACAAGCTCTACCTGCCCGGGTTGCAGAAGCTGAAGCGTCTCGTCGACTCGGGCTTCTTCGGCCAGATCTTGAGCGTGCGCGGCGAGTTCGGCTACTGGGTCTTTGAGGGCGACTGGCACCCCGCCCAGCGCCCCAGCTGGAACTACCGCGCCGAAGACGGCGGCGGCATCACGGTCGACATGTTCCCCCACTGGAGCTACGTGCTCGAGAACATCTTCGGTCGCGTCGAGTCGGTCTACGCCCGCTCGGTCACCCACATCCAGGCCCGCGTCGACGAGCAGGGTCAGCCGTACTCGGCGACAGCCGACGACGCCGCCTACGCCATCTTCGAGCTCGAGGGCGGCGTCATCGCGCAGCTCAACTCGAGCTGGACCGTGCGCGTCAACCGCGACGAGCTCGTCGAATTCCAGGTCGACGGCACGCACGGCTCAGCCGTCGTGGGGCTGTTCGGCTGCAAGATCCAGCCGCGCAACGCGACCCCGAAGCCCGTCTGGAACCCCGACCTGATCGACGAGATCGACTACGCATCCACCTGGCTCGACGTGCCGACTAACGAGGTGTTCGAGAACGGCTTCAAGACGCAGTGGGAGGACTTCATTCGCCACGTCGTCGACGACGCCCCCAACTCGTACGACTTCCTGGCCGGTGCCCGCGGCATGCTGCTGGCCGAAAAGGGCCTCGAGTCGTCGCGCCAGGGTCGCCGGGTCGAGCTGCCGGTGATCAGCGTCTCCGGCGCGCGCGTCTGAGAGCCTCCATGAGCATTCTCACCCTCGTCGATTCCGACGGCACCCTGCGCTCGGCCGAGCTGCGCGACTCGGTCGCCACCGCACGGCCGACCGCGCCCCTGCGGTCGCGGGTCGCGTTCGCGGCGGCGCACGTGGTGCCGCGCACCGCGTCGGAGACCGTTCCGGGCGCCCCCGCCGACATCGACTGGGATGCCACCCTGCGCTTTCGACACGAGGTGTGGTCGTGGGGCCTCGGCGTGGCCGACGCCATGGACACGGCGCAGCGCAACATGGGCCTCGACGCCGCCGCCACCCGCGAGCTGATTCGCCGCAGCGCGGCCGAGGCCGACAGTGTCGACGGCTCCCTCGTCGTCGGTGTGAACACCGACCACATCGACGACGAGGTGATCTCGCTCGACGCGGTCATCGACGCCTACCGCGAGCAGCTCGCGTTCGTCGAAGACACCGGCGCCGGTGCCGTGCTCATGGCGAGCCGTCACCTCGCCCGCGTCGCGCAGGGGCCCGATGACTACCGCCGCGTGTACGACGCGGTGCTCGGTTCGGCGACGAGCCCCGTCGTGCTGCACTGGCTGGGCACGGCGTTCGACCCGCAGCTCGAGGGGTACTTTGGCTCGAGCGACACGGCCGCGGCGGCCGACACGATGCTCGCGATCATCGCTCACAACGCTGAGGCTGTCGCCGGCGTCAAGATGAGCCTGCTCGACGCCGCCGCCGAGGTCAGCGTGCGCCGCCGCCTGCCGGCGAGCGCCCGCATGTTCACGGGCGACGACTTCAACTACGTTTCGCTGATCGCCGGCGACGACGAGGGGCACTCGGATGCTCTGCTCGGCGCCTTCGCGGCGCTCGCGCCGCTCGCGTCCACCGCCATCCAGGCGCTCGACGCGGGCGACACCGACGGCTACCGCTCCGTGCTGGGGCCCACCGAAGAGCTGTCGCGGCACATCTTCTCGGCGCCGACGTTCTACTACAAGACGGGCGTCGCCTTCCTGGCGTGGCTGAATGGTCACCAGGACGCGTTCCTCATGGTCGGCGGCCTGCACGCCGCCCGCAGCGTTCCGCACCTGTCGCGCACGGTCGAGCTCGCGAACGCGGCGGGGGCCCTCACCGACCCCGAGCTCGCGGCCGCACGCTGGCACGCCCTCCTGTCGGTGAACGGCGTCGACGCGGCGCGCGCAACGATCGCACCGCCCGCATCCGCCCTGAGCGAGGTCGTCGCGTGAGCGCGACCGCGCGCCTGTCGCTGAACCAGGCGACCATCAAGCACGCCGATTTGGAAACCGCGCTGAGCGTCACGCGCGAGGCCGGCATCGAGAGCATCGGACTGTGGCGCGAGCCCGTCGCCGAGGTGGGCCTGAACACGGCCTGTCGCATGCTCGCCGACTCGGGTCTGCGGTTCTCCTCCCTGTGTCGGGGCGGCTTCTTCACCGTCGAGAAGGAGCCGTCTCGGCGTGACGCCCTCGACGAGGTGCGGCGCGCGATCGACGAGACGGCGGCCCTGCACGCTGCGGGGGCCGAGGGCTCGGCACCCGTGCTCGTGATCGTCGCGGGCGGTCTACCTGAGGGCTCGCGCGACCTGGCGGGCGCCCGGGCGCGCGTCTCGGAGGCGATCGCCGCCGTCGCGCCGCACGCGCGTGCATCCGGCGTTCAGCTCGCGATCGAGGCGCTGCACCCCATGTATGTCTCTGACCGCGCTGTCGTCTCGACGCTGGGGCAGGCCCTCGACCTGGCCGAGGCGTTCGAGCCGGAGGTGGTCGGCGTCGTCGTCGACAGCTTCCACGTGTTCTGGGATCCGCAGCTCGCCCAGCAGATTCGCCGGGCGGGTCGCGGGCGCCGCATCGCGAGCTACCAGGTGTGCGACTGGGCGACCCCGCTGCCGGCCGATGTGCTGTTGTCGCGCCACTACCCGGGCGACGGGGTGATCGACTTCGCCGAGATGACGCGCGAGGTCGAGAAGGCCGGATACCGGGGCGACATCGAGGTCGAGCTGTTCAACGCCGACATCTGGGCGACGCCGTTCGCCGAGGTGGCCGAGCGCACGCGCGAGAGCTTCGCCGCGGCCGTCTCGCCCTATATGTTGTCTACGACCGCAAAATAACCGCGGGATGCACGTGGGCCGTCGTCGCTGACGCGCGCCCCTGCCCCGTCACCGCCGACAGGGAAAGCCTCATGACCTCCACCGCCCGCATCACCGTCCACCCCGCCTTCGTGCGCGGCACGATCGACCGCCGCATCTTCGGCTCGTTCGTCGAGCACCTCGGCCGCGCCGTGTACACGGGAATCTACGAGCCGGGACACCCCACCGCCGACGCCGACGGCTTCCGCGGCGACGTCGCCGAGCTCACGCGCGAGCTCGGCATGAGCGTCGTGCGCTACCCGGGCGGCAACTTCGTGAGCAACTACATCTGGGAGGACGGCATCGGGCCACGGGAGGACCGCCCGACCCGCATCGACCTCGCGTGGCGCACGATCGAGCCGAACGAGATCGGCACCGACGAGTTCGTCGCGTGGACCAGGAAGACCGGCACCGAACCGATGATGGCGGTCAACCTCGGCACCCGCGGCGCCGCCGAAGCGGCCGCGCTCGTCGAGTACTGCAACGTGCCGGGCGGCACCACCTGGTCAGAGCTGCGCCGCCGCAACGGCTACGACGCACCGCACAACATTCGCCTGTGGTGCCTCGGCAACGAGATGGACGGCCCGTGGCAGATCGGCCACAAGACCGCGGAGGACTACGGCAAGCTCGCCAGTCAGGCCGCCCAGGCGATGCGGCGCACCGACCCGACGATCGAGTTCGTGGCGTGCGGCAGCTCGTCGCGCGAGATGGACACCTTCGGCGAGTGGGAGCGGGTGGTGCTCGAGCACACCTTCGACGACGTCGACTACATCTCGGTGCACGCCTACTACCAAGAGCGCGACGGCGACCGCACCAGCTTCCTCGCCAGCGGCGCCAGCTTCGAGGCATTCATGCACGAGGTCATCGCGACGGCCGACGCGGTGGCCGCCCGACGGCACTCCAACAAGCGCATCCGCCTCTCGGTCGACGAGTGGAATGTCTGGTACATCGACAACTTTGCCGGCGAAGATAACCTCGCCCTGCTTGAGCAGCCGCGCCTCATCGAAGACGTCTACTCGACGATCGACGCGGTCGTCGTCGGCGACCTGCTCGGCACCCTGCTGCGCAACGCCGACCGCGTCGCCATCGCCTGCCTCGCGCAGCTCGTCAACGTCATCGCCCCGATCATGACCGAGCCGGGCGGCGAGGCGTGGCGGCAGACGACGTTCTACCCCATCGCCCTGCTCGCGCAGCACGCGCGCGGGGTCGCGCTCGACGCGCGCAGCGAGTCGCCCACCATCACGACGGCGAAGCACGGCGACGTCGACGCCGTCTCGACCGTAGTGACGTGGGACGCCGAGGCCGGGTCGCTCGTCGTCGGCATGACGAACCGCACCACTGAGCCGGTGACGGCAACGATCGATCACGCGGGCTTCGCCGATGTCGCGCTCGCGGAGGCACGGGTCATCATCGCCGACCACGAGGGCCCCCGACACACCGCCGACGAGGCGCGGGCCGCCGAGCCTCAGCCGCTCGACGGTGTCGAGGTCGCCGGCGCCACCACCACGGTGACGTTGCCGCCCGAAAGCTGGAGCTTCGTGCGGTTGTCGGCCCGCGCATCCGGGTAGATGGGGGCGACGCCGCAGGCACGCCACGGGGCCCGGCACAATCGCGTCACCCTGACGCGGGAGGCGGTGCTGGTCGACGGGCGGCCGACGATTCCCGTCTCCGGTGAGATTCACTACAGCCGGCTGCCGCGCTCAGCGTGGGACGAGCGCCTGCGCCTGCTGCGCTCGGGCGGCGTGACCATCGCGTCGACCTACGTGTTCTGGAACCACCACCAGCCGCGGCTCGACACCGCCCCCGACTTCACCGGCAATCGCGACCTCGCCGCCTTTGTGCGGGCGTGCGCGGCGGCCGGCCTGTTCGCGATCGTGCGCATCGGGCCCTGGGCGCACGGCGAGGCGCGCTACGGCGGCCTGCCCGACGAGGTCGCGACGGCCGAGCATCCGATTCGCACCGACGATCCGCAGTACCTCGCCCTCGTCGAGCGCTGGTGGCGGCAGCTCGCCGAGCACCTCGCGCCGGTGCTCGGACCCGACGGCCCTATCGTCGGCGTGCAAATCGAGAACGAGCTCATCGACGACCCCGAGCACATCGCGAGCCTCGCGGGCCTCGCCCGCCGGCTCGGCATCACCGCCCCGATCGTCACCGCGACGGCCTGGATGGGGGCGCGACTGCCCACCGACGAGGTCATGCCGCTGTACGGCGGGTACAGCGACGGCTTCTGGCTCGACCCCGACGAGGGCTGGCACCCCAGCTTTCGCGAGCACTTCTTCTTCAGCCACGTCTGGGACGACCCAGGCATCGGCGCCGACGTCACGACGGCGAGCGAGCGGGATGCACGGGGCACCGCCGCCGCCGACGTGCCGGTTCCCGGCGCGCACTACCCCATCGCCACCTGCGAGCTGGGCGGCGGCATGGCGACCGCCTACCACCGCCGCCCGTGGCCGAGCGCCCTCGACGTCGCCGCCGTCGGCACGGTGAAGCTCGGCAACGGATCGCAGTGGCAGGGCTACTACATGGCGGTCGGCGGGGTGAACCCGGCCGTGACGCCGGGCGCCGACTCGCTCGAAGAGAGCCACCGCACGGGCTACCCGAACGAGCTGCCCCGCGTCGACTACGACTTCCACGCCCCCATTGGGGCGGCCGGCATGACGCGGGGCTCGCACGCGCTGCTGCGCCAGCAGAACGCGATGCTCGAGGCCTTCGGTGCGCGGTTGGCTGGCATGCACTCGGTGCTGCCCGACGACCGCCCCCGCGACCTCGACGACCGCGGCACGGTGCGCTGGGCCAGCCGCACCGACGGTGAGGCGGCGCTGGCCGTTGTGTCGTGGCACCAGCCGCACGAGCCGCTGCCGACCCTGAGCGACGTGCAGCTGCCCGTGCCGCTCGGCGACAGCGTCGAACCGGTGCCGGCGCTGCCGGTCGCGCTGCCGCCCGGCACACTCGCGCGGTGGCCCGTGCGGTGGCCCATCGGCGCGCAGTTGCTGCGCTCCGCGTCGGCGTCGCTGCTCACCGAGCTGCCCGGCGACGAGCCCATGACGGTGCTGCAGGCGCACGACGGGGTGCCCGTGCTGCTCGCCGTAGAGCCGGGCGTTTCGGTGACCGGGGAGGGGGTGCGCGCCGTGGGCGAGCATCCGGGGATGTGGGTCGTTGACGCCTCACGCAGCCGCCTCGCCACGGTGGGCGAGGCGGGCGATGCGGCGCGGATGCTCGTGCTCAGCCCCGACGACGCCTCCGCCGCGTGGGTGCTCAGCACCGCTCGCGGCCGCGAGCTGTACGTGAGCGGCGACGATCTGTGGGTCGACGCCGACGGGGGTCTCGTGGCCCGCGCGGTCGGGCGAATTGCCCGCGCGCGACGCTTCGACCCCGACGCGGGTGCGTGGGCCGAGGTGCGGCTGCAGCCGGCGGAGCCGGGCGAGCCGTGGCACGCCGAACTCGCCCCACGCCTCGTGCGGGTCGCCGGCGACGCGCCACCCCACTACGGCTACCGCGAGAGGCGCCCGTCGGCGCCGACGCCAGCCGATCGCGAGCGGCTCGGCGCCGAGTGGTCGCTCGAGCTGCCCGCCGACGCGAGCGACCCCGACGATCTGCTGTTGACCGTCGACTGGCGCGGCGACGTCGCCGAGCTGCTCGTCGACGGACGCGTCGTGTGCGACCGGTTCTGGGACGGCTCGCCGTGGCAGCTGCGGCTGCGCGAGTGGGGGGTCACCCCCGATTCGCGGTGCGCGCTGCGCATCGTGCCCCTGCACCCGCGAAACCCCGTGCACCTGCCCGTCGAGGCGCAGGCGCTGCGCGATGAGTCTGAGCCGCTGCTCGGGCTCGACCGCGTCACCGTCGCCACGGTGCGTCGCTTCGGGGCTGCGACGCCCTAGCGCTGAGCGCGTGCGGTGAGCTCTCGCGCTCAGCCCTCACGCTCAGCGCGCCTGAATGCGGTGCAGCTGCGCGTACCGGCCGTCGGCGGCGAGCAGCGCGTCGTGTGCGCCGACCTCGACGATGCGCCCGCGGTCGAGCACGACGATGCGGTCGGCCGAACGGATCGTCGACAGGCGGTGCGCGACAACGAGCGTCGTGCGCCCGCGCATGAGGCGGGTGAGCGCGTCGGCGATCACGGCCTCCGACTCGCTGTCGAGAGCGCTCGTGGCCTCGTCGAGCAGCAGGATGCGCGGATCACGCACCAGCGCCCGCGCGATCGACAGGCGCTGCCGCTGCCCGCCCGACAGCCGCGCCCCGCGCTCGCCGACGAGAGTGTGCCAGCCGTCGGGAAGAGCCGTGACGATCTCGAGCGCGTTCGCGTCGCGCAGGGCCTGCTCGACGGTCGCGTCGTCGACGTCGCCCAGACCGTAGGCGATGTTGTCGCGAATCGAGCCCTCGAACAAGACCGACTCCTGCGGCACCACCGAGACGTGGCGGCGGATCGTGCGCAGGTCGAGGGTGGCCGCGTCGACACCGTCGAACAGCACGCGCCCCGAATCGGGGCGCACGAACCCCAGCACGAGGTTCAGCAGCGTCGACTTGCCCGAGCCCGAGGGGCCGACGAACGCGATCGTCTCGCCCGGCTCGATCTTCAGGGTGACGCCGTCGAGGGCCGCGGGGCGCGTCGGGGCGGTGCCCCGCGCATCCGCGTTGGGGGTCTCGCCGCCGGGGTAGGCGAAGGTGACGCACTCGAGGGTGATGGCGCCCGTGGGGCGGGCCGCGGAGTCTTTGCCCGCGTTGCGCTCGATGTCGGGGTCTTGCAGCACCTCGGCGATCGAGCGCACCGACTCGGTTCCGCGCGCGATGATCGGCAGCAGCATGAGCAGCCCCGTCGCGGCCGTCGTCAGCAGCGCGAAATACGAACTCAGCAGCACAACCTGACCGGGCGAGATCGGCAGCGTGCCCGAGACGGCGAAGTAGGCGGCCAGCACGAGGCAGCCGACGCCGAGCAGCTGCAGGCTCACCCACGACAGCGACGCAAAGCGTCCGTTCAGCAGGTCGAGGCGGTACCCGGCGGTGCGCACCCCCTCGGCTCCGGCGGCAACACGGCCCGCGGCAACGTGCTCGAGACCGTGCGCGCGCGTGATCGGCATGAGACTCGCCATTTCGCCCACTCGGGCGGAAAAGTGCTCGACCTCGCGGCGGAACAACTCATTGCGCTCGCGGCTACGCCGCATCAGAATCGCGCGCAGCAGCACCGCGAGCGGAATCGCGAGCGCGTACACGGGAAGGAACTGCGGCACCTCGATCGCGGTCATCACGATCGCGCCGATCAGCACCATCGTCGCCGAGAGCAGCGGGTGGGTCACCTGCTGCAGCATGACCTCGATGTTCTCGACGTCGCGCACCACCTTCGTTTGCACGACGGAGGAGTTCGCGCGGGTGTGGAACCCGATCGACAGCTCTTGCAAGCGGGCGGCGAGCGCGTTGCGCAGGCCGGCGCCGAGGCTGCGCACGGCCCCCATGAAAAGCTTCGTGTAGAGCACGTGGTTGGGGTAGTTCTGCGCGAGCGCCACAACGGCGACTCCCGCCCACAGCCAGAGCGCGCTGGTCGGGCCGCCCGCGACCACGATGTCGATGATCTGCGCGGTGATGACGGGCAGCAGCCAGACCGGCGTCTCTTTCAGCGCGAAGGCCCCAACGGCGCCGGCCACCCGCCAGCGGTGCAGGCCGAGCAGGCGCAGCAGCGTTCGGGGGGGGTGCGCGCCGTCGACCAGCTCGGGCCGCACCACGCGCGATTGGGAAAGCGTTTGCCACATTCCCCTAGTCTGCCGTACGCGCCACCGCGCGCCGACGCCGAGCTCGAAACGAGGGCGGCCTTACAGACCCCAGGCAGCGAGCTGCGCGTTGCGGAACACGCCGCGCGGGTCCCAGCGCTCGCGCAGGGCACCGAAGTCGGCGAAGCGCGGGTACCGAGACGCGAGGGTCGGCGCGTCGAGCGTGAACACCTTGCCCCAGTGTGGGCGCGCGTCGAACGGCGCGAGCGCCGCCTCGATGTGCGGCAGTAGGGCGCGCACGGCGGGCTCGTCGCGGCGCCACGTGAAATGGATGCCGATGGTGTCGCGCCCGTACGCGCCCGACAGCCAGAGCTCGTCGGCCCGGATGCTGCGGATCTCGCTGACGTACAGCAGGGCTGCGAGCCGCGCACCGTTCTGCCCGTCGCGCGCCAGCGCCCGCATCGCCTCCAGCGCGTCGACGGCACGGTCGCGCGGCACGAAGTACTCCGACTGCAGCTCTTCGCCGTTCGACGGAGTGAACTCTGCCCGGAAGTGCGGCAGCCGCTCATGCCACGGGCCGGGTGCCCCCGTCTGGTCGGTGCAGTTCTCGGCCGGTTCGCCGTCAAGCGGATGCCCGGGCTGGCTCGCGAGCGCGGCGCCGGGCAGCAGACCCGGCGCGACGGTGCCGCGCGTCTTGCGCCACACCTGATCGACGCGCTCGACGTCAGTCCAGGTGGTGAACAAGCTCACGCTGTCGGCGGACCCCATCACCGCGTCGAGGTCGGCGAGCGCCGAGTGCCACGGCAGGCCACGGTCGACGATCTGCGTCATGTCGTAGCGCGGCTCCACCTCGAGCTCGACCCGCGTGACGACCCCGAGGGCGCCGAGCGCAACAACGGCGCCAGGGAAGTCGTCATCGCCGCGGCGCAGGGTCACGAGAGACCCGTCGGCGCGCACCACGTCGAGAGCGGTGACGGCGCTCGCGAGCGAGCCCGCAGCATCCCCCGAGCCGTGCGTTCCGGTCGCGATCGCGCCGGCAACCGTGATGTGCGGCAGCGAGGCCATTGCGCCGAGCGCCCAGCCCTGCGCCTCGAGCGCGCGAGCGAGCTCGGCGTAGCGCATCCCCGCCGAAACGGATGCGGTGCGCGCGTTCGCGTCGACCGTCACGACCGCGGGCAGGGCTTCCGTCGACACCATGAGCTCGGCGCTGTCGGCGAGCGCCGTGAAAGTGTGACGTGAACCGACGGCGCGCACGTGCGTGGCGGTGCGCACGAGCTCGGCCAGCTCGTCGATGCTCGCGGGGTGAGCGATGCGCGGGGCCGAGAAGGCGATGTTGCCGGCCCAGTTGCGGCCCGCGGCAGTCGATTCCGTCACCCGCGAAAGCCTACGCGCGGGCGGGCGTGCGCTCCTCGAGGCCCCAGGCCTGGCCGTAGCCGCCCTCGCTTTCGGGCGCGGCCATCAGCTCGAGGAAGGGCTGCGCGTCGAACGCCTCGGGGCCGAGCACGCCGGCTCCGCTCCAGGCGCCGGTCGCGAGCAGCTCGAGCGCGACGACGGGGTTGAGGGCGGTCTGCCACACGACGCACTGGGCCTCGTACTCGGCCATCGTCCACTCGTTGTCACTCACGTGGTAGAGGTACACCTCGCGCGGCTGACCGTCTGTGCCGGTGCCCGTGACCCACAGGCCGGCGCAGGTCTTGCCGGTCATGCGGGGGCCGAGCGTCGCCGGGTCGGGCAGGCCAGCGGCGACCACGTCGCGGGGGCTAACCTCCACGGGGCCGTTCGCGCTGCGCACGCGAATGGGTTCGGTCTTGTCGAGGCCCAGCTGGTTCAGGGTCTTCAGAATGCCGATGAACTCGTCGCCCAGCCCGTACTTGAAGGTGACGCGCTTCGCGTCGAGCCAGCGCGGCATGAGCAACACCTCTTCGTGCTCGACGTTGACGCA
>Ga0213835_100958_pt1 | contig 21092 bp, 18 predicted proteins | sample SWPATP01_FD_160576 | JGI IMG/M metagenome (GOLD analysis project Ga0213835, IMG submission 160576) | Coastal seawater microbial communities from Marineland, Florida, United States - SWPA TP0 #1 | ecosystem: Environmental > Aquatic > Marine > Coastal | place: USA: Florida | collected 2016-08-05 | reverse complement strand
TCCGAGCGCCATTCTTCTGGGAGTATTCTTCCTCGGCGAACGACTGGAATGGAATGATATTGCCGGCATGGCGGTCATCTGTGCAGGGCTCCTTCTGCTGGATGGGCGAATCCTTCGCACCCGCACAACAGCGACGTAGTCCTCGCTGGAAACGGTACTGTTAACCGTCTGATCGCGATATTTAACACTTTGAAAACTTCCGTTAACGGGGCTTTCCGTTGTTAAATCAATAAGATGGAAAATGATCGGTCGGTTTCGGCCGCATCTTGATGCGCCGCAGCACAGTTTCCCTCTTTCCATTTGCCATGAAACAGACATAAACTCTGTCAGTCAACGCAAGGAGGCAGACATGGGAAGAACCTACCCTCTCAATGTCCTGGTGGTTGGTATTGCGTTTGTGTTCGTCGCTTCGATGTTATTCATCTAGACGCATTCCAAAACAACGCATGCAACCGGTGACCGGTGATACCTCGGACTGACCGTTTGATAATCGGCAGCATTACAAAAGCGCATGTTCCCGCATGGAACATGCGCTTTTTCATTGTCGGAGCTACGCAGCGTTACCGACGTTTGCATTCTTGTCAGGATGCCGGCCAAGCCGTTCCAGCACACCTGAGACCAGCGGGACGCGGTTCATCGTGTAGAGATGGAAGTGATCGTGACCGCGGCGCATCAGGTCTGCGATCTGCTCGGCCGCGACATCGGCCGCCACCTTGGCACGATCATCAGGCTTGTCGTCCAGACCTTCGAAGCGGGCATCGAGAAACGCCGGAACGGTGGCGCCGCAGCGGCCCGCAAAACGCTTCAGCTGAGTCAGGTTCTGGATCGGCATGATACCGGGCACGATCGGGATGGTGATGCCCGCCGCATGAACGGCCTCGAGATAGCGCTCGAACACTTCGTTGTCGAAGAAGAACTGCGTCAGGGCACGGTTGGCACCTGCATCTGCCTTGCGCTTGAGCGTATCGATATCGGCGGCCATGCTCGGGCTTTCCGGATGCATTTCCGGATAGGCAGAGACGGAAATATCCATGTCGCCATACTCGACCAGCATGCGAACGAGATCGGCCGTGTCGGAGAACCCGTCCGGATGCGGCGTATAGGCCGCGCCGACGCCTGCGCTCGAATCTCCGCGCAGCGCGACGATGCGACGAACGCCCGCTGCCCGGTACTCCTCGACAACAGACTTGACCTCCTCGCGCGCGGCATCGACGCAGGTCAGATGCGCAGCGGTCTGGAGTTTGGCATCGTTGATCATACGCTGAACCGCTGCGAGCGTCGGCTCGCGCGTGGAGCCTCCGGCGCCATAGGTCATCGTGACGAATTCCGGCTTGAAGGCTGCAAGCGCATCGACCGTTTCCCAGAGCTGCGTCTGCATCTCATCGGACTTCGGCGGAAAGAACTCGTAGGAGAGCTTGAACGGGGCCTTGGCTGCGGGTGTATCCATGATCAGGCTCCTAGATAACGGTTTCGCCGAGAGCGGGTGTGTCGGCTTTCGCCATCAGCAGGCGACGGTCGCCGGCAAGCCACACTGTCACTGTGAGGGCGCCTTCGCGGCCCGGGCTGAGGTCGATCACCTTCTGGACGTCCAGGCCCACTCTGTTCAGCCACTCGTTCATCGCCTGATGGGAAAACCCGAGGCGCAGATGCGCGTGCTCGTCACGCAGATGCTCCAGCGCATGCGGCGCAAAATCGACGATCAGCAATCGCCCGCCGGGCCGCAGCATGCGGGCGGCTTCGGCGATCGCAAGATCAGGCCGGTCGAGAAAATGCAGCACCTGGTGAATGGTGATGAGATCGAAATCCTGGCCTTCGACAGGCGGATTGAGAATGTCGCCGTGCCGGACCGATGCCTTGACGATGCCTGCATCGTCGAGATTGGACCGGGCGACAGACAGCATGTCGCGGCTGGCGTCGACACCGATCGCGCGGCGATAGCGGCTTGCCAGCAACTGCAGGATCCAGCCCGTTCCCGTGCCGAGATCGAGCAGCGAATCAACCGGCGAAGGACCGATCAGCCGTAGCAGCGCCTCTTCGACCGTCTCGTCGCTCGCATGCAGACGACGAAGCTCGTCCCACTGCGAAGCGTTGCGGCTGAAATACTCCTGCGCCTTCGCCGAGCGCTGGTTTTTCACAGTTGTCAGACGCTCGCGGTCGCGCACGAGCACCGGATCATCCTGCGAAGCGGAGGCGAGCAAAGTCTGGACCAGTGCGGCGCCGTTCCCTTCCTGGCGCAGCCGAAAGTAAGCCCAGGCGCCTTCCTGGTATCGCTCGATCAGCGCTTCTTCGGTCAACAGCTTGAGATGACGCGAGATCCGAGGCTGGGACTGACCTAGAATTTCGGTCAGATCCGTGACGGTCAGATCGCCCGCGGCCAGTAGCACAAGCAGGCGAAACCGTGTGGGCTCCCCTGCCGTCTTCAACACATCTACCAGTTCATCGAGGACCAACCCCATACAACACGCCTTCACAATCAACATATAAAGATATGTTTATGTGATTTCAAATTGTCATGCAAGACGCAACGGGATTTCAGCCTGCATTCCTACAAAAAAACCCGGGGACGACCCCGGGTTTTTGTAAGCTTCAAACTGCGTCTGCAGTTAGCGCGTCAGGCGCTTGTGGGCCTGGCTGCCGGGATTGAGAGCATCAGGGCCGAGACGACGGATCTTGTCCTCTTCGTAATCCTCGAAGTTGCCTTCGAACCATTCCACATGGCCATCGCCTTCGAATGCGAGGATATGCGTGGCCAACCGGTCAAGGAACATGCGATCATGGCTGATGATGATCGCGCAGCCGGCAAACGCTTCGAGCGCGCTTTCGAGAGCGCCCAGTGTTTCCGTATCAAGGTCGTTGGTCGGTTCGTCGAGCAGCAGAACGTTACCGCCGGCCTTCAGCATCTTGGCGAGGTGAACGCGGTTACGCTGACCACCCGACAGGTTGCCGACCTTCTGCTGCTGATCGCCGCCCTTGAAGTTGAAGGCGCCGCAATAGGCGCGGGAGTTCATGTCGAACTTGCCGAGCTTGATGACTTCGGCACCGCCCGAGATTTCTTCCCACACCGTCTTGTTGCCGTCGAGAGCATCGCGGCTCTGGTCGACGTAACCGAGATGCACGGTTTCACCGATGCGCACAGATCCGGCATCCGGCTTTTCCTGTCCGGTGATCATCTTGAACAGGGTCGTCTTGCCGGCGCCGTTCGGGCCGATAATGCCGACGATACCGCCCGGTGGCAGCTTGATCGACAGGTCGTTGATCAGCGTGCGGCCTTCAAAGCCCTTGTTGATGCCTTCCATCTCGATCACCACCTGGCCGAGACGCTCGGACACGGGGATGATGATCTGCGCATCGCCGGGACGGATGCCGTCGGCAGCATCGACCAGCTGTTCGTAGGCCTTGATACGGGCCTTCGACTTGGCCTGACGGGCCTTCGGGCTGGAGGCGATCCATTCCTGTTCACGGCTGATCGCCTTCTGGCGGCCGGCATCTTCGCGGGACTCCTGCTGCATGCGCTTGGCCTTCGCCAGCAGGTAAGCCGAGTAGTTGCCTTCGTACGGAATGCCGCGGCCGCGGTCGAGCTCGAGGATCCAGCCGGTGACGTTGTCGAGGAAGTAGCGATCGTGGGTAATCATCATCACGGCGCCGGGATAATCGCGCAGGTGCTTTTCGAGCCAGGCGATGGTCTCGGCGTCAAGGTGGTTGGTCGGTTCGTCGAGCAGCAGCAGATCCGGCTGCGACAGAAGCAGGCGGCAGAGCGCGATACGGCGACGCTCACCACCCGAAAGCAGCGTGACGTCCGAATCCTTCGGCGGGCAGCGCAGGGCTTCCATCGCCATTTCGACCTGCTTGTCGAGATCCCAGAGGTTTTGTGCGTCGATGACGTCCTGAAGCTTGGCGCCTTCGTCGGCGGTCTCGTCGGAATAGTTCATCATCAGTTCGTTGTAGCGCTCGAGCACCGCGGTCTTGGCAGCGACGCCGACCATGACGTTCTCGAACGCCGTCTTCGTCGGGTCGAGATGCGGTTCCTGCTCGAGATAGCCGACGGTCGCACCTTCAGCGAGCCAGGCCTCACCGGTGAATTCCTTGTCCTGTCCGGCGATGATGCGCAGAACGGTCGACTTACCCGCGCCGTTCGGACCGAGGATACCGATCTTGGCATCCGGATAGAAGGACAGGTTGACGTTCTCGAGGATCTTCTTGGCGCCGTAGGACTTGTTCAGCCCCGACATGTGATAGATGAACTGACGTGCCATGGATAAATGTGCTCCGGGGAATTTGTTTGCCCGCTATGTAGGCGAAGACGGGCCTGGGAGCAACGCATACGAGGCGCAAACAGTGCGCTTTCCATCCGGAATCGCGGCACGGGAGGCAATCTAGTGCAGGTTTGCGTGGTCGATCCGGAAAAGCTGAAACGGATTTGCGGGACCTGTATCGAGCCGTACGAGGCCCGGCCAGCTCTGCCCTGCCGACAATGCATCGTAGAGTGGCGCCGATCCTTGCTCGGACGGTGCGGGGAGACCGCAGACGGCCACATAATCGAACGGTGCAAGGGTCTGGCGACGGGTCTCCGGATCGGGTGAGATGAAAACTGTATAGGCGTTTGCCATCCCGCGTGAGGCCCGGTGAAACGGGATCGGCCCGACCGTCAGCCCCGAAGGCACCTTGGTCATCAGCACGGACATCGCAAGTGCCGGCGGTGCCAGAAGATGTCCCTCTCCGAGCTTTGAGATCACCGACAGGTCACTGGTCTTGCAGTCGCCTATGGTCATCGCCTGCACGGCATCGCCGTGTATCTCTCGTGGCCGCGAGAGCATCCACAGACCGAACGTGAGCATGAAGACGCCAGCCACGACGACCAGCAAGCTCCTTACCGCCCGGCCGGGTTGGCTTGATGTCTCATCGAGATGGCGGAGCGCCAGCGGCACGAAAAGTGCACAAAGGACGAATGGGAAACGGATGTAGCGAAGCAGGCAGATCGCCAGCACCACACTGACAATCGCGGTGACGAACACAACCGCGACGCCCGGGTTACCGGCGCGAACCTCGTTCAAAACCCGTGGCGCCGCGAGCGCCAATATGGTGACGAAAATGCCGATCAGCACGATGCCCGCCAACGGCGAGTCGCCTGCGTAGTGAAGCAGTCCCTGCTCCTGCGGCACACGGTCGAACCATAGCTGCTTGGCAAGCGGATCCATCCCGGCATAGGGCCCCGCAAGGCATTCAGGAAAACCGATGCCAGTTGCGACGAGGACGCCGATCGAGGCAACGGCGATGACGGACAGTTTCACCCAGCCGGATGCACCTGCCAAAAATCTGCAGGCCAGCCAGGACGCGCCGGAGAAACCGGAAAGAAGACCGATATAGGGTCCGGAGAACGCATCGCACTGCATCGACATCGCACCCGATGGACCGAGCAGCGCCAGAGCTATTGGAACAGTGGCGATACATATTGTGGCCGAGGCCGCCGAAAGCGTTTCGGCCGCCCTGGTCGTGCCTGTGAGGAATGCCAGAAGAAGTCCGCCGAACATGATGGACAGGAACGGAAGACCTTCGAGTGCGATAGCGACCGAAATGACGGTCCCGAGACCCACAACGATACCGCCGATACGATCGAAGCGGACAAGACCGTAGGCAACGGCCATCAACGCAACGATCTGGAGATTGTGATGGTCGATCCGACCGGGCACAAATTCGAATACCGCATACAGCATCGCGAACGTCCCAGCCGCCAGCCTGAGATAATGGATACCCTCGGTGATCGGAGCAATGCGTCTCCAGATCATGGCCACGAACAGCCCATAGACCGAAAGCAGCATCGGCGGCCAGATCAGCAGGGACGCGGAAATGGCTTCGTCGCGGCCAAGCAGCGGTGTCAGCAGGAGGGAAAGGCCGACATAGGGAAGATCGACAAGACGGGACCAGGGCGAGACATAGATCCCCGGGCTGTAGATCATCGGCAATGTCAGGTCCCAGAAGGACCCGGATGCGGATAACAAATGGCGAATCTGAACGCCCCGAAGAACATCATCCACATCGGCAAAGAACGGTTCCCCGTCGGAAAGGTCGATTACCACCAACAGGATGGCCGTCAGATAGACAACGGAAAAGATCCGCAGGAGTGATCCCCCCTGCCGCGTCAATGACGCACCTGCCTCGCCTCTCCTCGCGCCAGCCATCCTCGAAGCCACCTGCGTTTTGCCCTTCAGCACCGGCTTACCTAGCTTGAATTAACATTGCGCTACCGGATTGCCTCTGCGAAAGATCGAACGGGAGAGGCGGCCGGGCAGGACAAGCGACTGACAGCGTCGGTGCCGCAGGAATAGCGATGTTTGACACAACCAACTGGCTCGATAGTTCGACGGGCGCACGCATAGCATTTCATCATCAACCCGCGACATCGGACGGCCGTGGCGTCATCCTCGTCTTGCACGGTCTCGCCGACCATTCCCGCCGTTACCGGCGGTTTGCCGAGGCGATGGCGACGCACGGTTTCCATGTCTATGCACCCGACCATCGCGGCCATGGCGAGACCACGGCGCCCTGCATACCGATCGGCCGATTTGCCTTGCGGGACGGTGCAAGCATCGTGACCGCGGATGTGAAAGCGGTTCGCGATCTTGCCGCCAAGGGGCATCCGGGCCTGCCGATCATTCTCTTGGGGCATTCGATGGGCGGCCTTATCGCCCTCAATGCCGCGATCGATTATCCGCAGGCCTTCGACGGGATTGCCGTCTGGAACTCCAACTTCAATCCAGGCCTCGCCGGGCGCGGTGCCCAAGCAATTCTGCTTGTCGAGCGCGCGCTAAAAGGGTCTGATGTTCCAAGCACGCATCTGCCGAAACTCACTTTCGGGGCATGGGGAAAATCGATCCCCGGCCATCGCACGGATTTCGACTGGCTGAGCCACGACCAAACCGAAGTCGATGCCTATGTTGCCGACCCGCTCTGCGGTTTCGATGCCAGCGTCTCGCTCTGGCTCGACATCTTCGAGATGTCCTACCGGGGACCCGCGCTTCTGGACCGCCTGCCCGCCGACTTGCCGGTCAATCTGGTCGGTGGCACGGACGATCCGGCGACGGATGGAGGGCGCGCCATCCGCTGGCTCGCGGACAGGTTCCAGAAACGCGGCATGCACAATGTCGAGACGATCATCTATCCGCAAACCCGCCACGAGACCCTGAACGATCGCGTCCGCGACCGCGCGACCAACGCCTTCGCCGAATGGGCGAAAACGCTCACCTCGCGTCGCTCAGATCCGTCGCGCGATACCCGCACGCAAACGGAATGAGTTCATGACATTTCCTCAAGTGCGCTCGGAGAATGCCGAAGGTATAGCTTTGCCATGACGTCACCGCATGCGCATACGAGACCTGCTCTGCAAGCGTCCGGCATTTCCGCCGGCATGGGCCTGATGCTGCTTGCCATGCTGATCACGCCGCTGATCGACGTGTTTTCCAAGCTCGCGACCGACGGTGCCTCTCCGACGCTCATCACGATGGTGCGCTTCATCGTCCAGGGCCTTTGCATGCTGCCGATCGTGCTGTGGACTGGGTCGTGGCGCAATTTCTCCTGGGAGCTCAGTTTCTATCACGCCATCCGCGCGGCCGTGATCACTCTCTCGATGATCTGCTTCGTCGCAACGCTCGCCGTCATGGAAGTCGCAGACGCCGTCGCGATCTTCTTCGTCGAGCCGATCGTCTTGACCGTCATGTCGTCGATCTTCCTCAAGGAAATCATCGGCTGGCGGCGCTACACGGCTTGCGGCGTCGGCTTCCTGGGCGCGATGATCGTCATCCGCCCGAGCTTCCAGGAAATTGGCTATATCGCGGTATTGCCCGTGGTCACAGCCTTCGGCGTCGCCGTCTTCGCCCTGATGACGCGGGCGCTCGCCCATCGCGAAAACCCATGGTCGATGCAGTTTCAGATGTCGCTCTGGGGCATTCCGATATCGGGTGCCCTCCTCCTGATCGGTCATGTCAGCGGCATCGAATTTATGGCCCCCTCGGTCCCCGATTTGACGACGACCACATGGATGGTCGGCGTCGGCACCGTCGCTGCCCTCTCCGGCCTGCTTGCCGTCTATGCCTATCGCGCCGCGCCCGCCTCGGTCATTGCGCCGCTTCAGTATTTCGAGATCGTCTCGGCCACTTTGCTGGGCTGGCTGGTGTTCGGCGACTTCCCGGATCCGGTCAAATGGCTCGGCATCTCCATCATCATCGGGTCAGGCCTCTACATCATCTGGCGCGAACGCCGCGCCGCCTCGCTCAAGCCCGTCACCAACAGCGAAAACACAGTGGTAAGCCCCTGATCATGGATGAGCCCAAGAAAAAGCCGCCGCTTGCCGGCATTCGCGTTCTCGAACTGGCCCGCGTGCTCGCAGGCCCCTGGGCCGGCCAGATGCTGGCCGATATGGGTGCCGATGTGGTCAAGGTCGAAAACCCTGACGGCGGCGACGATACCCGCGCTTGGGGCCCTCCCTTCGTCGAAAGCGTCGACGGCGAAAACCTCTCTGCCGCCTATTACCATTCGACCAACCGGGGAAAGCGGTCGATCGCGGTCGATCTCAAGACCGAAGAAGGCCAGGACATCGTCCGCCGCCTCGCCGCGAAGTCGGACGTCCTGATCGAGAACTTCAAGGTCGGCGGCCTCAACAAATACGGGCTCGACTACGAGAGCCTGAAGGCGATCAATCCGAAACTGGTCTATTGCTCGATTACCGGTTTCGGCCAGGACGGGCCCTATGCGAGCCTTGCCGGCTACGACTATATCGTCCAGGGCATGTCCGGCTTCATGTCGATCACTGGCGAACCCGACGGCCAGCCGATGAAGTCGGGCGTCGCCATCGCCGACATCTTTACCGGCATCTATTCCGTCACCGCCATCCAGAGCGCGCTGATCCACGTCATGAGGACGGGCGAAGGCCAGCATATCGACATGGCGCTGCTCGATGTCATGTCGGCGGTCCTTGCCAACCAGAACATGAACTACCTGATATCAGGCATCTCGCCGGTCCGCCTCGGCAACGCCCATCCGAACATCTCTCCTTATGAGGTGATCAACGTCCAGGACGGCTACATCATTCTCGCCGTTGGCAATGACGGCCAGTTCCGCCGCTTCTGCCGAATTCTCGGCATCGAGCATGTGGCAGACGACGAGCGGTTTTCCACCAACAAGGCGCGTGTCGCGCACCGGATCGAGGTCCGCAGTCTGCTGATCGCCGAGACGATCAAGTGGACCAAGGCTGATCTCCTGTCCGCCTGCGGCGACAATGCCGTGCCTGTCGGACCGATCAATTCGATCGGTGAAATGTTCGAGGATCCCCAGGTCAAGGCGCGCGGTCTGCGTGTGGATCTCGAGGCAGCCGACGGCACTGTCATCCCCGGCGTCCGCAGCCCGATCGTGCTATCGGAGACGCCGCTTGCCTATCACCGGCCGAGCCCGAACGTGGGCGAGCACACGGCCGAAATTCTTGCCGAACTGAACATGATCGAAAAGGAGCGCAATCGATGAAAACGGGTGGAGAACTGATCGTCGAGGCACTGAAGGCAAACGGGGTGAGCAGAGTGTCCTGCGTCCCGGGCGAGAGCTATCTTGCCGTGCTCGACGCGCTCTATGAAAGCGGTATCGAGGTTCTCGTCTGCCGCCAGGAAGGCGGCGCGGCGATGATGGCGGACAGCTGGGGGCGGCTGACGGGCCAACCCGGCATCTGCATGGTCACCCGTGGCCCCGGCGCCACCAACGCGTCTGCCGGTCTCCACATCGCCAAACAGGATTCGATCCCGATGATCCTGTTCATCGGCCAGATCGGCCGCGACATGAAGGAACGCGAAGCGTTTCAGGAAGTCGAATACCGCCGCGCCTTTACCGAGTTCGCCAAATGGGTCGGCGAAATCGACGATGCCCGCCGTATTCCGGAATTCGTCACCCGCGCCTTTGCCGTCGCCACTTCCGGCCGCCCCGGCCCAGTCGTGCTGACGCTGCCCGAGGATATGCTGACGGAAGCGGTCGAGGCGGTTCAGGCCCGCCCCTATACCCCGGTCGAAAGCCATCCCGGCAAGAGCCAGATCGCGACCTTCGACGAGATGCTGCGCAATGCAAGGCGGCCGATGGTAATCCTCGGCGGCACCCGCTGGGACGAGAAAACGGTTTCGGATTTCCAGGATTTCGCCAGCCGCTTCAAGCTGCCGGTCGGCTGCTCATTCCGTCGCCAGATGCTGTTTGATCACCTCCATCCATCCTATGCCGGCGATGTCGGCATCGGCATCAACCCGGCGCTTGCGCATGAAATAAAGGACAGCGATCTCCTGATCCTCATCGGCGCCCGCATGTCGGAAATGCCGTCCTCCTCCTATACTCTTCTCGACATTCCCTACCCCAAGCAGACCTTGGTCCATGTCTACCCGGATCCGGAAGAGCTTGGCCGGATGTACCGCCCGGATCTGGCGATCTGCGCGGCACCGGCGGAATTCGTCGCAGCCATCAAGGATCTTCAGCCGCCGGCACTGCCGCTCTGGACCGAGCGCAAGTCGTCGATGCACGATTCCTATCTAAAGTGGTCGACGCCCCCGAAAAGCGGCCCCGGCAACGTCCAAATGGGACCGATCATGGCCTGGATCGAGGAAAACGTTCCGATTGACGCGATCTTCACCAACGGCGCCGGCAACTACGCCACCTGGGTGCACCGGTACCACCGGTTCCGGAAATACAACACGCAGTCGGCACCGACATCAGGATCGATGGGCTACGGCCTTCCGGCAGCAGTCGCCGCCAAGCAACTGTTTCCGGAACGCGAAGTCGTCTGCTTTGCGGGCGACGGCTGCTTCATGATGCACGGCCAGGAATTCATCACCGCCGTCCGCTACGGCGTGCCGATCATCACCGTCCTCGTCAACAACGGTATCTACGGCACGATCCGCATGCATCAGGAACGAGAATATCCGGGCCGCGTCTCGGCGACAGATCTCGTCAACCCGGATTTCGTCGCCTATGCGCAAGCCTTCGGCGGGCATGGCGAGCTGGTCGAGAAGACGGAGGATTTCGGTCCGGCTTATCTGCGTGCCCGCGCAAGCGGAAAGCCGGCCATCATCGAAGTCAGGCTAGATCCGGAAGCGATCACGCCGGCCAAAACGCTGACGCAGATCCGCAACAGGAACTGAAACGGCGGCATTTGCGCAATCCCCCGGCGGAACATTCCGCCGGCCATGCCGTTGATGGCGCATGGCAAATGACACAAAACGCAAAGCACTGGGCGGCATGACGACCTTCGTCGCCGTCATCTTTTTTATCGGTCTCGCACTCGCGGCTTACTACTTCATCGGCATGACGCCGGGCGAGCCGTGATCCCAAGGGATCGTCGATACAAAAAGGGGGCCGGTTTTCACCGGCCCCCTTTTCATGTCAGTATGAACCGGCCGATCAGATCGCTGCGGTAACGATGAATTCGACCTTGTACTTCGGCGCAGCAAGCTTGGCTTCGCTGGTAGCGCGGGCCGGTGTATTGGCCGGGTCGACCCATGCTTCCCAGGCTGCGTTCATTTCGGCGAAATCAGCAATGTCGGAGAGATAGATCAGGGTCTGCAGGATCTTCGACTTGTCGGAACCGACAGCAGCCAGCAGACGATCGACTTCGGCAAGCGCGTCCTTGCACTGGTCGGTGACGCTGTCGCCTTCGCCAACCTGGCCGGCCAGATAGACGGTGTTGCCATGGACGACGGCGCCGCTCATGCGGGCGCCGGGCTCGATACGCTGAATGCTCATAAAATGCTCCTGAATGCTGAGCTTCGGAAATTAAGGGCGTGGCATACCGCGCCCTTGCGTGGAAAGGCTTTCGAACCGATCAGCCGCGCAGGCGCAGGCTCTGTTCGTAGATCGCCGTGGAGCGTGTGCCCGAGCGGCAATAGCCAAGCAGCGGCTTGGGAAAATCTTCGAGCACGTCGACCATCTCGGTCACGCCTTCCGGTGTCAGGCCCATGCGGCCGACCGGGATATGGCGGATGTCGAGACCGAGCTCCTTGGCGCGTGCCTCGATCGCGGCGAAATCCGGCTGGCCGGGCTCTTCCTCGTCGGGGCGGTTGCAGACGATGGACTTGAAGCCGAGCGCCTTGATCTGGTCGAGGTCTTCGACCGTGATCTGGCCTGAGACCGAGTATTCGTCGTTGATCTCGCGGATATCCATGGCAGAGCCTCCATTCTCGATAGGGGGCAAGCTTTACGATGCACCCCGGGGAGCGTCAATCGCCAAGCGGCCTTTTACGCAAACACGAAGCGCAGGCCGTAGTCGACGCTTTCGCCGGGTTGAAGCCATTTCAGCTCGCCTGACGCCTCTAGTTCGCCGCGGTTGGCCAGCCGGTGCGAGACCGGCTCTATCCCCAACACATGCGCCGGCTGCTTCTGGTTGCGCCACATCTGCAGGTATGGAAGCGTGTCGGTCTTGAAGCGCACTTTGAGCGTGAGACCACCGAGCGCCGCGATCGGTCCCAAGGCCAGTTCCGCCCAGGGATCGCCGCCCGCTGCCGGCACGCAGAACACGCTCCCTGGCTCGGGCCCGAAATTCCAGGGCATCTCTTTTTGCTCGAACATCGTGCTCGAAACACGGACGTTGTCGTCAAGCAGCCAGGCCCCGATATTCATATGGTACATATGCACCCGGGCGATGGCTTTCGTTCCGGTGTTCGTCACCCTGTCGGACAGGCAGACTTCTCCGGTCACTCCATCAATTCGCCAGTGGCGTTCCAGAAGCGCCGATCCGCCCTCGGCTGTCGTGACCGGAACGCGCGCCCGGCATTCGGCATCCTCCTGCATATCCCAGAACACGATCTCGGCCGGGTGCGACGAGTAGGAGCCGTGCAGCGGAAACTTCGCGCCATCGGGACGACCGGGTATGGGTTCGGGATGACGGATGTGGTCGGGACCGCAGGTAAACAAAAACCCTTCCAGCGAATGGTCGATTCGCGGATCGCCATCGTCAGGAATGGCCCGGCCGGGCGCGATGTCGATGCCGCCGACGAAACAGGCGCCGATATCCAGCACCGATCCCTCGTCCAGAGTGAGCTTCGGCCCGTTTCCTGCTGAAAACGCTTTCATAAAACCTCCCTCACGGCGCCTCTCGCCGGATCGTGATCGAATTTAACCATCGGTTCATAACGAATTCACTTTTCTCACGGTAAAGTCGAAATTACGTTGTCTATGGCACCAGATACGGAGTCGGGAACCATATGCGCATTTCCCCGCTTACCGTAGACAGAATAATTTCTTTCGGTGGAAACGTGAAGCGTCTCATTCTCGCAAGTATCGGCCTAATGGCAATATCAGCAGCCTTCGGGCCATCGTCGGCGCAGGCTCAGAGCGGATATCGCTATCAGCAGCAGACGACCCTCGTGGCACCTGACGGCGCCATACTCGACTACATGCCGGATCCGCGCGACGTGGTGATCAGCCGCGACGGTATGGGCCGCCGCGTCTATCTCGATCGCCGCGGAAACATCGTTGCGACCGAAACGCGCCAGGATGCCTACCGTCCCCAGGAGGCGGAATATCCGCCGGCACCGAGTGGCTACCGCAACCGTCGCGACACTGTCTATCAGCCGCAGGATCAGTATCCGCAAGACCAGGGCGGATATCAGGATTACCGCCAGTATCGTCCCGGTGAAGAACCGGGTGCCGTGACCGGGTCGATTGCCGGCCCCGGTTCGATTACCCGCGAGCCACTTACCAACGATGCACTTCCCGGCATCGACGAGAACTATTCCGAGCCCGAAGAAGCCTCGATCGACCCGAATGCGGGCTCGCAGCTTCCGGCACCGCAGCATGATGCCAAACCGGTCATCACCGTCACTAAGAAGCCGCAGGCCGAGATCGCCGCACTCCAGGTGTTTCTTGACCGCGAGGGCATTTCGCCGGGTGTGATCGACGGGCATCTCGGCGACAACGTCAACAAGGCGGTCGCCGCCTGGCAGGAAATGACGGGCGAGACGCTCGATCCGAACAATTCCGAAGACATCATGCAGCGCCTGACCTATTCGGGCGGCTTGCCGATCATCGACTACACGATCACGGCTGCGGACGCTGCGGGCCCGTACGTTGCGTCCATCCCGGAAGACTACGCCCACAAGGCCGCACTTCCGGCGATGTCCTATATGTCCGTGACGGAAAAGCTCGCCGAGCAGTTCCACATGGACGAGAACTACCTGAAGTCGCTCAACCCGAATGTCGACTTCACCATTCCCGGCATGACGATCAAGGTGATCAACCCCGGCACGCCGAAGACCGGTCAGGTGACGCGGATCGTTGCCGACAAGTATCGCAAGCAGGTCTTCGCCTACGGTGAAGACGGCGTTCTGATTTCGGCTTATCCGGCCACGATCGGTTCGAGCGATACGCCATCGCCGTCGGGCAACCATACCGTCCAGCGCATCGCGCTCGATCCGGGCTACACCTACAATCCGAAGATCAACTTCACACAGGGCAACAATACCCAGATCCTTCAGATCCCTCCGGGTCCGAACGGCCCGGTTGGCACGGTCTGGATCGCCTTGTCGAAACCCACCTACGGCATTCACGGCACGCCGGAGCCTTCCAAGATCGGCAAGACCAACAGCCACGGCTGCGTGCGCCTCACCAATTGGGATGCGACGGAACTTGCCAAAATGGTCAAGCCCGGCACGACCGTCGAATTCCTTGAGTAGGTTTTGCCAGACTTAACAACGCAAAAAGCCTCTCCGGCAAACCGGAGAGGCTTTTTTTATGGCTACGTTAAATTGGCTTCAGGCGGCGTTGCGGCGAAACGGAAACAGTTTCGATCCCATCGAGCGCACGATGCGGACCGGCATCATGCGCATCACTTCCTGAGCGAAACTGCGCGCATTGTCTTTTGCCTTGTCGACATTGCTGACCTTTGTCGCGTCGAGCGTGTGCAGGGTTCCGCCGGTCTCGAACAATTCCTTGAACGCGACCCGTTCGCCGATCGACGTCTCCAGCACATTGACGCCCTTGGCCGCCAGCAACCCCTTGATCGCCAGCATGGCTCGCGTCGTCACCATCGAGGTGACACGGGTAAGGACGACGGAATGCGGAATGTCGAGCTTGGCCTTGTCCTTCATCTGCGCGAGCAGATCGAGGATCTGTGCTGCGCCCTTCGCATCCATCGCCGAGCCCTGGACCGGAATGATGACGTGGTTGGAAAGCCCGATTGCAGTGGTTACCAGCGCGTCTCGCGCGCCGGCAAGATCGATGATGAAGTAGTCGGTCGAAGATGCCATCTCGCGCAGGTGGCATGGAAGCGACGCCGTCGTGACTTCTGAAATCACCGAGAGGTTGGGCACGGGGCCAGAGATCTCGCACCACTGGCTGATCCACTTCTGCGGATCGGCATCGATGATCGTGATGCGAAATCCTTGGTGGGCGAGTTCCGTGGCAAGCAGCAGGGCTGCAGTCGTCTTGCCGGCACCGCCCTTGGCATTGGCAAATGAAATTACGGGCATTCTCGGTCCTTGATGAAATAGAGCCGCATCGCTCACCACTACGCCGCTTCATGCGCAGTTAACGTATTCTTGATGAACTTGGTTAACGAGACGTAAATTAAGGGTTAACGCATATTGCCTGTCACATTTCAGCATGCCGACCTAAAAAGGCTGAGAATGCAAAAGTGGCCCGCGAAGCGATCGCGGGCCACGTGTTGATCACGGATGTCTAGGGATCAGACCAGCGCCGCCGCCTGCTTGTGCTCCATCGCGAACTCTTCTTCCGGCGAGAGGATCAGACGATGGCGGCCAACAAGCGCGAAATAGGCGATCGCGACAGCAAACCAGATCACCACCCAGACGACGCCCTTGAAGAAATTGGGATCCTGAACCTGATAGAGAAGCGTCACCACTGCGATGACGATCGTCAGGACGGCACCCGGAATGCCCAGTGGAGACCGGAACGGCCGCTCGATATTGGGCAGTTTCTTGCGCAGGATGATGAACGAGATCGCCTGCATGATGTAGGAGAACATCGCGCCGAACACCGCCATGTTGAGCAACACGCTGCCGATGGCGCTGCCGCCTGCTTCCGCACCGAGCGAGAACCAGATGACCAGCATCACGGCAAGACCGACCAGCGCTCCAGCCAGCATCGCGACGTAGGGCGTCTTGTAGGTCGGATGCGTGACCGAAAGCGCCGTCGGGAAATAGCCGGCCCTCGAGAGCGAGTAGATCTGGCGACCCTGTGCATAGAGGATCGTATGGAAGCTGGCGATCAGACCCGTCAGCGCCACCAGACCGAGGATAACGACGCCTCCGTCGCCATAAACGGACTTGAACCCGTCGAGAAGCGGCTCCAGCGCCGTACTTAGATGAAAGGCGCCGACACCCGGCAGAGAGGGATTGAGGAGCACAATCATGAAGGCAGACAGCATCAGCGTCATCATGCCGAGGATGATGCCCTTCGGCATGTCACGCTTCGGATCGACCGATTCTTCTGCCGCCAGCGGCAACTGTTCGATGGCAAGGAACAGCCAGACCGCAAAGGGAAGCGTTGCAAGCACGCCTGTGATCCCGAACGGGAACCAGTCGCCATTGCCTTCAGGCAGTTCGATCGCTGCACCATCAGGTCCGACGCCGATGTTCAGCGCCCAGCGGGAAAAGTCCATGTTGGGGATGGCGCTGACCCAGAAGAACACCAGCACCGCCAGCGAAACGATCGTGATGACCAGCGTCACCTTGAACGACAGTTCGAGGCCGAACACGTTGAGCGCTAGGAAGATGATGTAGAACAGGATCCACAGGATCGGCGAGTAGACGGGATCGAGGCCGAGGATCGAATTCACATAGGCCGTAATGAAGGTAACGATGACGGCGGGCGTGAGCACGTATTCGACGTTCTCGCAGAGCCCTGTAATGAAGCCGCCCCAGGGTCCCATCGCCGTTCGCGCAAAGGAATAGGCAGCACCCGTGTGCGGCAGCGCCGGGCTCATCTCGGCGATCGAGAACGTCAGGCCGAGATACATGACGGCGATGATGATGCCGGCAACCAGCATCCCTCCCCATCCGCCGGTCGCGAAACCGAAATTCCAGCCCGAGAAATGCCCTGAGATAACGGCGCCGACGCCGAGCGCCCAAAGCGACCAGACCCCTGCATAGCGCGAAAGCCCGCGCTTTTCGAAATAGGCAGCATCCGCCTTCTTGTAGCTGACGCCCGCTGATGAACTTTCCATGCCTTCTCTCCTGATCAAAGAAATAGGCAGCGAGGCCGTCCGGCCCGCCGTCCCCGTCCATTCCGGATCCGCCCGCTTTTGTCGGTGTCGGTATCCCGCAGCTCTGGCTGTTCCCCTGGTCTTTCAGTAAACCGGCTGGAGAGTTCCCACACCGGCCCGTCGAAAGCCTGCCTCGACCGTAGGCGGCTTCGTTTCGAATAAACTCGTTCATAGTCTAGGTCGTGAAGTCAGTGCCGGACGCGATGACTGTCCTTTGATCCCGCCGACATCGGTCTTGAAGCGATTTCGTGAAGTATGAACACGCATTAACCACGACGAGAATTCTTCACTTCCGCCGCGTCGTCAACGGTAATCTCAAATCTCCTCCATAGGCCCCGTTGACTCGGTCCTGGAAACGAATGTTAATCCTGTCACAAACCGGCGCAGACCGGAGGGAACGGCTTTCGTATGACCGGCAGGATTGACCAGTGATGACAGGGCAAACACGATTGCCGTGTCCGAGCGCAGTTCCCTCCGGACAAACGGATTCAATTGGTGAGGGATATCTTCTAAATTCCTGAAATACAGGCCTGATTTCTAGCATGCGCTTGGAATGCGCGCTGTCACATACGATACACACAATGGCTCTACGAGTCGCGCCGAGACGCTCAACCCCAGGAGGACACCCGTGCTCAAGAACGCCCATCGTCTGCTGTCTCTGACGACAGCAGTCCTCATCGCTTCCACCAGCCTTGCAGCAGCCGAGCCGAGCGCGGAACTGATCGCCGCCGCCAAGAAGGAAGGCGCGCTGACCACCATCGCCCTGCCCCACAGCTGGTGCGGCTACGGCGACGTGATCGCCGGCTTCAAGGCAAAGTACGGAATCGAAGTCAACGAACTGAACCCGGACGCGAGCTCGGGCGACGAAATCGAAGCCATCAAGGCCAACAAGGGCAACAAGGGCCCGCAGGCTCCTGACGTGATCGACGTTGGTCTGTCCTTCGGCCCGTCCGCCAAGGCCGAAGGCCTGATCCAGCCTTACAAGGTTTCCACCTGGGACTCGATCCCGGCCGAAGCCAAGGATGCTGAAGGCTACTGGTACGGCGACTATTACGGCGTTCTCGCGTTCATGGTGAACAAGGATCTCGTCAAGGAATCGCCGAAGGACTGGAAGGATCTTCTGAAGTCCGACTACGCGAACGCCGTCGCACTCGCCGGCGACCCGCGCTCTGCCAACCAGGCTGTCCAGGGCGTCTATGCTGCCGGTCTCTCCGCCGCTAAGGGCGATGCCGCCAAGGCTGGCGAAGAAGGCCTGAAGTTCTTCGCCGAACTCAACAAGGCCGGAAACTTCGTTCCTGTCATCGGCAAGGCTGCCCCGTTCGCGCAGGGCTCCACCCCGATCATCATCGCCTGGGACTATAACGCTCTGTCCTGGGGCGAAAGCCTGAAGGGCAACCCGCCCTACGAAGTCGTCGTTCCGCAGACGGGCGTCGTCGCCGGCGTCTATGTCCAGGCGATTTCCGCTTTCGCACCGCATCCGAACGCTGCCAAGCTGTGGATGGAATACCTCTATTCCGACGAAGGCCAGCTCGGTTGGCTGAAGGGCTATTGCCACCCGATCCGTTTCAACGATCTTGCCAAGAACAACAAGATCCCGAAGGCACTGCTCGACGCCCTGCCGCCGGCTGCTGCCTATGAAAAGGCCGTATTCCCGACGCTCGAACAGCAGGCTGCCGGCAAGACAGCAATCACCACCAAGTGGGATTCCGTGGTCGGCGCCAACGTCAAGTAATCTAGCCTAAACGGCCTTCCCGCTCCGATCTGTCGGTGCGGGGAGGCCTTTCCCTCCTCCGTCAGAAACACCGGCTTCATGTCCACCGCATCATCGTCCTTCATCGACCGCCGTACCGTCGTCGATTGGCTCGGCATTGCGCCGTTCATGATCTTCGCGTTGATGTTTCTGATCGTCCCGACCTTCTACCTCGTCGTCGGCGCCTTCTTCACGCCGGACGGGGCTTTCACCCTCAAGAATATCGCAGACCTGTTCACGCCGACAATTCTTTCGGCCTACTGGATCTCGATCAAGGTCTCCTTCGCCTCGTCGCTCGGTGGCGCGATCATCGGCTTTGCGCTCGCCTGGGCAATCGTTCTTGGTGGCCTGCCGTCCTGGATCCGATCGAGCCTCCTGACTTTCTCCGGTGTCGCCTCGAACTTTGCCGGCGTGCCCCTCGCCTTCGCCTTTATCGCCACGCTTGGCCGCACAGGGCTCGTGACCGTCTTCATGCGCGACTGGTTCGGCTTCAATCTCTATTCGACCGGCTTCAATCTCCTCTCCTTCGTGGGCTTGACCCTCACCTACATGTTCTTCCAGATCCCGCTGATGGTGCTGATCCTCACCCCGGCACTCGACGGTCTGAAGAAGGAGTGGCGTGAAGCCTCCGAGATCCTCGGTGCCTCCACCTGGCAATATTGGCGCATGGTGGCGATGCCGATCCTGTGGCCAAGCCTCCTCGGCACCAGCCTGCTTCTGTTCGCCAACGCCTTCGGCGCGATCGCGACGGCCTATGCGCTGACCGGCTCCTCGCTCAACATCGTACCGATCCTGCTTTATGCGCAGATCCGCGGCGACGTGCTGCACAATCCGAACCTCGGCTATGCGCTGGCACTCGGCATGATCGTCATCACCGGCGTGTCCAACGTCTTGTACATCTGGCTGCGCATGCGCGCCGAACGCTGGCAGAAGTGAGGATGCGCGAGATGAAGATGACAAAATTCTTCGCCTGGCTCGCCATCGCCGTCGGCGTCATCTACTTTTTCGTGCCGCTGCTCGGCACGTTTGAATTCTCGTTGCGCATGCGGCGCGGCGAATACTCGTTCGATGCCTACGACTCGGTGTTTTCGGATGCCGCCTTCCGGGCAACCTTCGGCTTCTCCATGCTGATGGCGCTGCTCACCATCATCTTCGGCATGCTGCTGATCGTGCCAACGGCCTACTGGGTCAGGCTCCGCGTCCCGCAGATGCGACCGGTGATGGAGTTCATCACGTTGATGCCGCTGGTCATCCCGGCGATCGTCATCGTCTTCGGATATCTCAGGCTCTACAATTCGTCGTCCTACATCCCGTTCACCGGTTCGACCTTCGGCACCAACGTGCTTCTGGTCATGTCCTACATCACCCTGTCGCTGCCCTACATGTATCGCTCGGTCGATACGGCGATGCGCACCATCGACGTTCGAACCCTCACGGAAGCGGCGGAAATCCTTGGCGCCAAATGGCCGACGATCCTGTTTCGCTGCATCTTCCCGAACGTGATGTCGGGCGTGCTGTCGGGCGCCTTCATCACCTTCGCGATCGTGATGGGCGAGTTCACCATGGCCGCCCTCCTCAACCGACCCGCATTCGGTCCCTATCTCCAGCTCGTGGGCGCCAATAAGGCCTATGAGCCTTCGGCGCTCGCCGTGATCGCCTTTGCAATCACCTGGCTTTCGATGGGCCTGCTCCAGCTCGTTTCCCGTTTCAGCAAGATGGCACCCTCCCGGGCTTAGGGACTGTGCCTCAAGGATTTTCACCTCATGTCGTTTCTCGTTCTCGACGGTATCAAGAAAAGCTTCGGCCAGACGCAGGTCGTCAAGGACTTCCATATGGCGATCGAGAAAGGCGAGTTCGTCTCCTTCCTCGGACCGTCAGGTTGCGGCAAGACGACGGTTCTGAGAATGATCGCCGGCTTCGAGAACCCCAGCGATGGCACGATCGTCATCAACGGCCGAAACCAGTCGGGCCTGAAGACCAGCCAGCGCAATATCGGCATGGTGTTCCAGGCCTATGCGCTGTTTCCCAACATGAGCGTGTTCGACAACGTCGCCTTCGGCCTCAAGGTCGCCGGCATGTCGAAGGCCGATATCGACACCCGCGTGAAGG
>Ga0213835_100957_pt1 | contig 21102 bp, 21 predicted proteins | sample SWPATP01_FD_160576 | JGI IMG/M metagenome (GOLD analysis project Ga0213835, IMG submission 160576) | Coastal seawater microbial communities from Marineland, Florida, United States - SWPA TP0 #1 | ecosystem: Environmental > Aquatic > Marine > Coastal | place: USA: Florida | collected 2016-08-05 | reverse complement strand
GTCCACGGTGATGATCCTCCCGCCCTCCCTACAGCCCGCAGGAAGGACAAAGGTGGACGACTTTTACGCCGCCCGCAGCGGGACTACCCCGCCGCTACCGTGGACGAATTTTGCACCGCCGTTCTCAAGAAGCGCGAATGGACAGGCGGAAGGGTCAAGGCACTGCCTTGACGCGGTTGAGGCGGTCTTGGAACAGCTGATCGAGCACGGCCCCGGCGAAATCGCCTCGGTGTTCGCCCGGGCCGTCGAGCTGGCGATGCGGACCGAGCGCGAGCGATTTCTCGGTGCGGCGCACTACGAGCGCACGCCCGACCGCCGGGACTATGCCAACGGTGACACACCCAGGCGGATCGACACACCCGTGGGCACCGTGTCCGTGCAGGTGCCGAAGACGGCCGGGCACGATGGCGACCCCTTGTATCCGCGGTCGCTGGAGCGCGGGCGCCGCCCGGTGCGCGCGGTGATCTGGCGGTTGCGGAGATGTGCATCAAGGGCGTGTCCACCCGGCAGGATGCGCCAACCTGCGCCATCGGTTCGAGCAGTTGCCAGCGGAGGCGCCATCGGTCCGAGCCCCGCTGGCGACGGCTGCGCACCTCGAACCCGATGGAGCGCTCGGTGCAGCAGGGGCTGAAGCGCCGCATGGCCAAGGTCAGCCTTCGTCGGGCGGTCCTTCCACTGGAAGGCCCGCTGATCCTCCTCCGTTCCGAGCGAGGCCTCCCTTCTGCGGCCCGTCAGCGCCATCCTCGTCGAGATCGACGGGAAATGGGCCTCGGACACCAGGGCCTGCATCAAGCGGGAATGCCAGGATGCGTGACCCGCTCTCAGCGGAGTTGCCAGACCTCCGGTTGCTCATTCGGATCGCATCCTGACCGGAAGAACCTATTCCCTTCAAAAATATGGAGAGATGGGTGTTGCGCAGCTGCGTTGTACAACGGTCAGCTCCCGCAGGCCGCCCTCAAGGGCCGAACGCCGAACGAGGCCCTCAAGGACTGGCACCGCGAGCGGCCAGAGCTCTTGTGGAAACGACCGCATGATCACCCGGGACATGACACCTGGGCCAGCCGATGCCCTTGCTCCGCCGGAGCCGTCCATTCATGGTCCGAGGACAACTCGGCGTCGGCCGAGCGCGGCATGCGCCCCATCGGCCTCGGCCGCCGCACCTGGCTCTTTGCCGGCGGCGGAACCCTCGACCGCGCCATGACCCTGATCGGGACGGCCAAGCGCAACGGCCTCGAGCCGCGGGCCTGCCACGCCTTCGCCATGGGCCGCGAACCATGGCGCACGCTCGCCTGCATCCGCGACCGCAAGGCCAAACGGCTCGACGCGCCGCTCCCACGCACTTCAAGGCCCACACCCGCCCGGGACCTCGCCAACCGCGCCGCCTGAATGTCAGGCCGGCCCCGATCTGGCGGTTGCGGCGCCTCGGGGCCGGCCCTGTGCGGCAGGTCAGACCGCGGAGCTGTGGCCCGCCTTGGACATCCCGTAGGCATCGAAGGCCGAGGCGATCATGCGCGTCAGGGGCCGGCCCTCGGGCGGGATGGCGAAGCCCTGTTCGCTGACCTCGACGAAGCCGGGAAAGCGTCGGGCGGCGACGTCGTACATGGCCGCGAGCTGCGCGCGGGTGGCGCCGTGCTCGGCGATCATCTCGGCCGAGTCGATGCGGAACTCGCACATCAGCTGTTCGATCATCCGCCGCCGCAGGAGGTCCTCACCCTCGAAGACATGGCCGCGGTGGGTGGCGAACGCGCCCGCCCGGACCGCCTTGGCATAGGCCGAGGTCGCCGAGACGTTCTGGGCGTAGCCCTGCGGGAAGTAGCTGATCGACGAGGCGCCGAGCCCGACCAGCACCGGCGCGGTGTCGTCGGTGTAGCCCTGGAAGTTGCGGCGCAGCTCGCCCGCCTTCAGCGCGACCGCGAGCCCGTCCTCGGGGCGGGCGAAGTGGTCGATCCCGATCTCGTCGTAGCCGTCCCAGACGAAGAGGCGCCGCGCGGTCTCGTACAGGCGGAGCCGTTCCTCGGGGGTGGGCAGGCTCTCGGTCGGGATCATCTGCTGGCGCCGGGCCATCCAGGGCACATGGGCATAGCCATAGAGCGCCACCCGGTCGGGCCCGAGCGAGAGCACCTTCTGCACGGTGGACGAGATCCGCCGCGTGGTCTGGTGCGGCAGGCCGTAGAGGATGTCGGCGTTGAGGCTCCTGACCCCGCGGGCGCGGATCGCGGCGACCACCTCGCTGGTGATCTCGTAGCTCTGGTCGCGGCCGATGGTGGCCTGGATCTCGGGGTCGAAGTCCTGCACCCCGATCGAGGCGCGGTTCATCCCCGCCTCGGCCAGCGCGTCGAGCCGGCCCTCGTCGACCTCGTTCGGGTCGATCTCGACCGAGAACTCGGCCTCCTCGCCGAAGGGGACCGCCGCGCGGATCGTGCGCGCGAGGTCGAGCATGAGATCGGGCGTGAGCAGCGTCGGCGTGCCGCCGCCCCAGTGCAGCCGCGACAGCCGCACCCCCTCGGGCAGATGCTGCGCCAGAAGCGCGATCTCGGCCTTCAGCGTCTCGACATAGGCCACCACCGGGGCATCGGTGGAGGTCCCTTGCGTGCGGCAGGCGCAGAACCAGCAGAGCCTGCGACAGAATGGCACATGCAGATACAGCGAGATCTGCGAGCCGGCCGGAATGGCATGCAACCATTGCATGAAATGCGATGTCTGCACGGCATCCGAGAAGTGGGGCGCGGTCGGATAGCTCGTGTAGCGGGGCACACGTGCGTCAAACAGGCCGAGCCGAGTGAGTTGCGAGTCTGTGTCCATTCGTCTAGCCTCTCTGACACTTGAGTTGTCATCCTTGATGTGGATCAACCCCATGGGCAAACCGTCGATCCTCGAAGAAAATCTTGTCTCGCAGGACTGCGGCGACTGCCCCATCCGGCATCGTGCAGTCTGCGCCCGGTGTGAAGCCGACGAATTGGCGCTGCTGGAGGAAACCAAGTATTACCGCAGCTTCCAGGCCGGGCAGACGGTCATCTGGTCGGGCGACCGGATGGATTACGTGGCCTCGGTCGTCACCGGCATCGCCTCGCTCACCCAGACCATGGAGGACGGGCGCCGGCAGATGGTGGGCTTGCTGTTGCCGTCCGACTTCATCGGCCGGCCCGGGCGCGCGACCGCGGCCTATGACGTGACCGCGATCACCGACGTGGTGATGTGCTGTTTCCGCAAGAAGCCGTTCGAGGAGATCATGGGCCGCACGCCCCGCATCGCCCAGCGGCTGCTGGAGATGACGCTGGACGAGCTGGATGCGGCGCGCGAGTGGATGCTGCTTCTGGGCCGCAAGACCGCGCGGGAGAAGATCGCGAGCCTGATCGCGATCATCGCCCGGCGCGATGCCGCGCTGCGGTTGCGCAGTACCGGCAACGACCTCACCTTCGACCTGCCGCTCACGCGCGAGGCGATGGCCGATTACCTCGGCCTCACGCTCGAGACCGTCAGCCGCCAGATCTCGGCGCTGAAGAAGGACGGCGTGATCGTGCTCGAGGGCAAGCGGCATGTCACGATCCCCGATTTCGACCGCCTGATCGAGGAAGCCGGCGACGACGCCGACGGCGGCTTTCTGGTCTGACGCCGGGCGCCCCGCCGGGGGGCGCTGCGCCGGAGGGCGCCCCCGCGAGGGGGCGTCTGTCGTCCGGGGGGCCATCAGTGGGCCATCAGCACCGGGACGGTGGCGATCTCCAGCATGTGCCGGGTCGCGCCGCCCAGGATCGCCTCGCGGAACCGCGAGTGGCCGTAGGCCCCCATCACCAGCATGTCGGCATCGTGTTCGCGCGCGTGCCGGCACAGCACGTCCGACACCCGCGGCAGCGTCTTGGCGATGACCGAGACCTCGGCGCGCACCCCGTGGCGGGCGAGCATCTGCGTCAGCATGCCGCCGGGGTCCGAGCGCTCGGGGCCCTGCGCGGGCGGGTCGACGATGACGATGTCGACCTGATCGGCCGCCCGCAGCATCGGCAGCGCGCGGCGGATCGCCTGCAACGCCTCGTCGGACTGGTTCCAGGCCACGGCGATTCGGCGGCCCAGCGTCGCCGGCAGGCCCGATTCGGGCAGCACCAGCACCGGGGCCTTGCCCTCGAACAGCGCCGCCTCGACCACCGCCTCGGCGTCGGGGGTGCGCCCCTCGCCATAGGGTTTGGGCTGGATCACGAGGTCGGAGAACCGCGCGCGCAGCCCCACGAGGCTCGCCAGCCCGCCGATCTGCACCACCGCCGATTCGGCGCCCCAGCGGATGTCCTCGCGCCGGAGCCGGTCGCGCACGGTCTTTTCCAGATCCTCGGCCTCGGCGCGGGCGCGGTCCAGCGTCTCCTGATAGATCATCGCCGGGGCGCCGGCGTAGAAATAGCCCGGCTGGGTATGGTCGACGCCCAGGCAGCAGACATCGAGATGGGCGTCCTCCCGCCGGGCCAGCGTGATCGCGGCGTCGAGTGCCGGGGCGATCGTCGCGGGGTCGGTCACGAAGGTCATCAGCGACTTGTAGGCCATGGCGGCTCTCCGGTTCCTGGCGTTGCGTGCGCGGCCGGACATGGCGGTCCTCCGCGCGACATAGTGACGTCTACCAACCGGGGCGCTGGGCGGTTTTGACCCAGATCAATGTATCCGGGAGTGCCGTATACAAATGAAGACCGTGCCGCGCGGCGCCCACGCTGCGCTGCGACGAGAGCGGCCACACCGGGGGCGGTCGCCAAAAAGGGACGAAGGGACGCGGAATGTGGGATTACATCAAACTCGCCGGGCTGGGGGTCCTTGCGCTGTATGGCGCGATCGGGCTCAACCTTGCCCGTGACGACGCCTTTCTGGTGCATGCACTGATCATCCTTCTGGTCGCGGGCGGCCTGTTCCTGTGGACGCTGCGCCGCATCGGCGAGCCGAAGCCGGTCCATGACCAGACCGTCTACATGGACGACGTGATCCGCGCGGGCGTCATCGCCACCGCCTTCTGGGGCGTGATCGGCTTTGCCGCCGGCACCTTCATCGCCTTTCAGCTCGCCTTTCCGCAGCTCAATTTCGAATGGGCGCAGGGCTATCTGAACTTCGGCAGGCTGCGCCCGCTGCACACCTCGGCGGTGATCTTCGCCTTTGGCGGCAACGCCCTGATCGCCACGGCGTTCTATGTCGTGCAGCGGACCTCGGCGGCGCGGCTCTGGGGCGGCAACCTCGCCTGGTTCGTGTTCTGGGGCTATCAGATCTTCATCGTGATGGCGGCGACGGGCTACATCCTCGGCTCGACCCAAGGCAACGAGTATGCCGAGCCCGAGTGGCTGACCGACCTGTGGCTGACGATCGTCTGGGTGGCCTTCCTCGCGGTCTTCGTCGGCACGCTGGTGAAGCGGCGCGAGCCGCACATCTACGTCGCCAACTGGTTCTATCTCTCCTTCATCGTCACCGTGGCGATGCTGCACCTCGTCAACAACGTCGCGGTGCCGGTGTCGGTGTTCGGCTCGCGCTCGGTGCCGCTGTGGTCCGGCGTGCAGTCGGCGATGGTGCAGTGGTGGTACGGGCACAACGCGGTGGGCTTCTTCCTGACCGCGGGCTTTCTGGGCATGATGTACTACTTCATCCCGAAGCAGGCCGAGCGCCCGGTCTACTCCTACAAGCTCTCGATCATCCACTTCTGGGCGCTGATCTTTCTCTACATCTGGGCCGGCCCGCACCATCTGCACTACACCGCGCTGCCCGACTGGGCGCAGACGCTGGGCATGACCTTTTCCATCATGCTGTGGATGCCGAGCTGGGGCGGCATGATCAACGGGCTGATGACCCTCTCGGGCGCCTGGGACAAGCTGCGGACCGACCCGGTGATCCGCATGATGGTGGTCGCGGTGGGCTTCTACGGCATGGCCACCTTCGAAGGCCCGATGATGTCGATCAAGACGGTCAATGCGCTTTCCCACTACACCGACTGGACCATCGGGCATGTGCATTCCGGCGCGCTGGGCTGGAACGGCATGATCACCTTCGGCGCGCTCTACTACCTCGTGCCGAAGCTCTGGCAGCGCGAGGGGCTCTATTCGCTCAGGCTCGTCAGCTGGCACTTCTGGCTCGCGACCATCGGGATCGTCCTCTACGCCGCCTCGATGTGGGTGACCGGCATCATGGAGGGGCTGATGTGGCGCGAGGTCGATGCGCAGGGCTTCCTCGTGAACTCCTTTGCCGACACCGTGGCCGCGAAATTCCCGATGTATGTGGTCCGGGGCCTCGGCGGGGTGCTGTTCCTGCTCGGTGCCGTCATCATGTGCTACAACCTGTGGAAGACCGTGACGTCGGTCGGGGCGAAACGCCCCGCCGCCGCACCGGTCGCCGCCGAATAAGGGGGGGCGGCAGATGTCCATCCTCAAGCATCACGGCAAGATCGAGCGCAACGTCTCGCTTCTGTTCGTGCTCAGCTTCCTCGTGGTCACCATCGGCGGGATCGTGCAGATCGTGCCCCTCTTCTATCTCGAGAACACCATCGAGAAGGTGGAGGGGATGCGCCCCTATTCGCCGCTGGAGCTGAAGGGCCGCGAGATCTACATCCGCGAGGGCTGCTATGTCTGCCACTCGCAGATGATCCGGCCCATGCGCGACGAGGTCGAGCGGTACGGCCATTACAGCCTCGCGGCCGAGTCGATGTACGACCATCCGTTCCAGTGGGGCTCGAAGCGGACGGGGCCGGACCTGGCGCGCGTGGGCGGGCGCTATTCCGACGAGTGGCACGTGCAGCACATGATCGCACCCAAGTCGGTGGTGCCGGAGTCGATCATGCCCTCCTATGCCTTCCTGATGAACCGGCAGATTGACGGGCAGCACATCGGCGATCTGATGCGCGCCCATCGCATTGTCGGCGTGCCCTATACCGACGAGATGATGGCCAATGCCCGGGCCGACTTCCTCGCCCAGGCGAACCCGGACGCGGACCACTCCGGCCTCCTGGAGCGCTATCCGGGGGCGCAGACGCGCAACTTCGACGGCCAGCCCGAGCTGACCGAGATGGATGCGATCATCGCCTACATGCAGATGCTCGGAACGCTGGTGGACTTCTCCACCTTCGTGCCCGACCCCAGCCGCTGAGGAGGGCGCGATGGAGACCTATACCGCGCTGCGCGCCTTTGCCGACAGCTGGCATCTGTTGTTCATGTTCCTGTTCTTCATCGGGATGGTGATCTTCCTGTTCCGTCCCGGCGGCTCGAAGGTCCATGACGAGAGCGCCAACATGATCTTCCGCAACGACGACCGTCCCGCCCCGCCCGAACCGGAGGCGTCCCGCGGCCGCGACCAAACCAACGAGGCACGCTGATGGCCGACGACGACAAGAAGACGGGCCCGACCTCTGCCGCGACACCCCCCGACGGCAGCCCGCCGCCCGAGGCGCAGACCGAGGCGAACCGGGTCGTCCCGCCCGAGCGGCAGTACCCCGAGCCGCGGGCCGAGCTGAAGCAGAAGGTCGCGCGCCGGGCGCCCCCGCCCGAGCCGCCCACCACCGGCCACACCTGGGACGGCATCCAGGAATACGACAACCCGATGCCGCGCTGGTGGCTCTGGACCTTCTACATCTGCATCGCCTGGGCCATCGTCTACTGGATCCTCTATCCCGCCTGGCCGATGGTCAGCCAGGCGACGCCCGGCATCCTGGGCCACTCCACCCGCGGCGACGTCGCCCGCGAGATCCAGGAGTTCGAGGCGCGCAACGAGGTCTGGTTCCAGCGGCTGGTCGAGACCGATGTGGCCGCGCTGCGCGACGACGCCGAGCTGGAGCGCTTTGCGGTGCAGGCCGGCCGCGCGGTCTTTGCCGCGCAGTGCTCGCAGTGCCATGGCGCGGGCGCGCAGGGGGTGCAGGCGGGCGGCTTTCCGTCGCTGCTCGACGACCAGTGGTTGTGGGGCGGCACGCTGGAGGCGATCCACGAGACGATCGCGCATGGTGTGCGCAACGAGGACGACCCGATGGCGCGCTGGTCCGAGATGCCGGCCTTCGGGCGTGACGGTGTCCTGGACGAGGCCGAGATCGAGCAGGTGGTGGAGTATGTCCTGGCGCTTTCGGGCCAGAGCCATGACGCCGAGCTGGCCGAGCTGGGCGCCGAGGTGTTCGAGTGGAACTGTTCCGCGTGCCACATGGAAGACGGCTCGGGCAACCAGGACCTGGGCGCGCCGGCGCTGAACAACCAGATCTGGCAGTATGGCGGCGACCGCGACACCATCCGGCATACGGTCTTCTACAGCCGCTATGGCGTGATGCCGGCCTTTGCCCAGCGCCTGCGCGAGGCCGAGATCCGGGCCGTGGCCGTCTTCGTCCACCAGCTCGGCGGCGGCCAGTAACCCCCCACGGGCCGGCCCCGGCGATCCGGGGCCGGCCCGCCCCTGCGACAGAATGATACATTTCGAGCACACCATATTGATGCATCTCAAGGACGCGGCAAGCGTGCCCCGTCTACTGGGGAGGACGCGGCCCGCGGCCCCGGCCCCCGCGCCGCCCCCCCGATGGAGACCCAGGTGAGCACCACCCCCGACACCCCCAAACTCTATGCCGCGCGCGAGCCGGTGTTTCCGCGCCGCGTCTCGGGCCGCTTTCGCAACCTGAAATGGTGGCTGATGGCGGTGATGCTGGGGATCTACTACATCACCCCCTGGATCCGCTGGGACCGTGGCCCGAACATGCCCGACCAGGCGGTTCTCGTGGACCTGGCCAACCGGCGGTTCTTTTTCTTCTTCATCGAGATCTGGCCGCACGAGTTCTATTTCGTCGCGGGGCTTCTCATCATGGCCGGCCTCGGGCTCTTTCTCTTCACCTCCGCCCTCGGCCGGGTCTGGTGCGGCTATGCCTGCCCGCAGACGGTGTGGACCGACCTCTTCATCCAGACCGAACGCTGGATCGAGGGCGACCGCAACGCCCGCGTCCGCCTCTGGCACGCGCCCTGGGGCTTTCGCAAGGCGCGGATCTACCTGACCAAATGGACCGTGTGGCTCCTCATCGCGCTCGCCACCGGCGGTGCCTGGGTGTTCTACTTCACCGACGCGCCGACGCTCCTGCGCAACCTGATCGCGCTCGAGGCGCACCCCGTCGCCTGGACCACCATCGCCATCCTCACCGCCACCACCTTCTTCTTCGGCGGCTTCTTCCGCGAGCAGGTCTGCATCTATGCCTGCCCCTGGCCGCGCATCCAGGCGGCGATGATGGACGAGGACACCCTCACCATCGCCTATCGCGACTGGCGCGGCGAGCCGCGGGGCAAGCTGAAGAAGGGCCAGCTCGACCCCGATCAGGGCGATTGCATCGACTGCATGGCCTGTGTGAACGTCTGCCCCATGGGCATCGACATCCGCGACGGCCAGCAGCTCGCCTGCATCACCTGCGGGCTCTGCATCGACGCCTGCGACGAGGTGATGGACCGGATCGGCAAGCCGCGCGGGCTGGTGGGCTACCTCGCGCTGTCCGACGAGATCCATGAAAAGCAGGGCAAGCCCGCGATCTCGGTCTGGCGCCATGTATTCCGGGTGCGCACCGTCCTCTACACCGTGCTGTGGGGCGGCGTCGGCATCGGGCTGGTGGTGCTGCTCCTGATGCGCACCGACCTCGACATGTCGGTGGCGCAGGTGCGCAACCCGCTCAACGTCGTGCTCTCGGACGGCTCGGTGCGCAACGCCTATGAGGTGCGCATCCGCAACATGCACCACGAGGCGCGCGACTTCACCCTGACGCTGGAGAGCCCCGTGCCGATGATCCTGGACCTCGAGGGCACCGACGGTTTCACCGTGACCATCGCGCCCGACGAGATGTTCAACCAGCGCGTCTATCTCATCGCGCCGGCCGACAGCCCGGCCGCCAGCGCGCAGCGCACCGACATCACCCTTCGCGCGACCGAGCCCGTCAGCGGGCAGGTGGTCGCGGTCGACACACTCTTCAACGGACGGGGGAACTGAGCCATGGACAGCGAAAGGCGCGGCGGCAGGCCGCTGACCGGGGGCAAGGTGCTGGCGATCGCGCTGGGCGCCTTCGGCGTGATCCTCGCCGCAAACCTCGCCCTCGCCTTCAACGCGATCCGCAGCTTTCCGGGGCTGGAGGTCGACAACAGCTATGTCGCCTCGCAGAACTTCAACGAGGAGCTCGCGGCGCAGCTCGGCCTCGGCTGGGAGGTCCGGGCAACGGTGGAAAACGGCGTCCTCGTGCTCGCCTTCACCGACGGCGAGGGGCGGCCGGTCGAGGTGGCCGGGCTCGACGCCACGCTCGGCCGCGCCACCCATGTCCGCGACGACCAGACCCCCGATTTCGCCTATTACCGCGGCACCTTCACCGCGCCGGTGGCGCTGGCGCCGGGCAACTGGAACATCCGCCTGACCGCGACGGCGCCCGACGGCACCCAGTTCCGTCAGCGCGTGGTCCTGCGCGTGCGCGAGGGCTGATGTGACCGAGGCGCTGCGCCCGCCCCCCTCGGCCTGTCCGGCCTGTGCCGTCGTCCCCGCGGCGGTGGAGACGGCCACGGCGGCGACGGGCGCGCGCCTGTTGCTGTCGCTGCCCACGATCCACTGCGCCGGCTGCATCGCGACGGTGGAGCGCGACCTGGCGAAGCACCCCGGCATCCGCTCGGCCCGCGTCAACCTCACGCTGAAGCGCGTCAGCGTCGATGCCGGCCCCGAGGTCACGGCCGCGGCGCTGATCGAGCGGCTGGGCCGGCTCGGCTACGAGGCGCACGAGCTCGACCCCGGCGTCCTGTCGATGACCGAGACCGATCGTCAGGGCCGCGACCTGCTCATGCGGGTGGGTGTCTCGGGCTTCGCGATGATGAACATCATGATCCTGTCGATCGCGGTCTGGGCGGGGGCCGAGGACGCGACGCGGGATCTCTTCCACCTGATCTCGGCGCTGATCGCGATCCCCACCGTGGCCTTCGCCGGGCAGCCCTTCTTCCGCTCGGCATGGTCGGCGCTGCGGGCGGGGCGGCTGAACATGGACGGGCCCATCGCGCTGGCGCTGGTGCTGACGGTCGCGATCTCGGTCTATGAGACGATGCAGTCGGGGCATCACGCCTATTTCGAGGCGGTGGTGATGCTGACCTTCTTCCTGCTGATCGGCCGCTATCTCGACCACCGCGCCCGGGCGCTGGCCCGCTCGGCGGCGCAGGAGCTCGCGGCGCTGGAGGTGCCCCGCGCGATCCGGCTCCGCGACGGCGAGGAGGCCGAGGTGCCGGTCGCGGACCTCGCCGTGGGCGATCTCGTGCGGGTGCGCCCGGGCGGGCGGGTGCCGGTGGACGGGGTGGTGACCGCCGGCCGGTCCGAGGTCGACCGCTCGCTCCTCACGGGCGAGACGCTGCCCGTGGTGACGGCCGAGGGCGCGCTGGTCAGCGCCGGCGAGGTGAACCTCACCGGCCCGCTGACGGTGCGGGTGACGGCGGCGGGGCGCGACAGCTCGCTGCACCGCATGGCCGATCTGGTGGCGGCGGCCGAGTCCGCCCGCACCCGCTACACCACGCTGGCCGACCGCGCCGCGCGCGCCTATGCGCCGACCATCCCGCTGTTGTCGCTGGGGGCCTTTGCCGCCTGGATGTGGATTTCGGGCGGCGATCTGCGGCTCTCGGTCAACATCGCCATCGCCACGCTGATCATCACCTGCCCCTGTGCGCTCGGCCTCGCCGTGCCGGCGGTGGTGACGGCGGCCTCGGGGCGGCTCTTCCGCAAGGGGCTGCTGATCAAGGACGGCACCGCGCTGGAGCGGCTGGCCGAGGTCGACACCGTGGTCTTCGACAAGACCGGCACGCTGACCATGGGCACGCCGGTGCCCGACAACCTGGACGCCCACCCCGAGGACGCGCTGCGCGTCGCGCTGGCGCTGGCCGAGGGCTCGTCGCACCCGCTCGCGCGCGCGCTGGCCGAGGCGCTGCGGGCCCGCGGCCTGTCGCCGGCGGCGGTGGAGGACCTGCGCGAGGCGCCCGGCTACGGCGTGCAGGGCCGGTGGGGGGGAAGGGACGTCCGCCTCGGCCGCGCCGGCTGGGTCGGCGCCACCCATGCCGCGACCACCGGCGCCTATCTGAGCCTCGGCGACGAGACGCACAGCTTCACCTTCACCGATGCCCTGCGCCCCGGCGCCGAGGATGTGGTGCGCGGCCTGCAGGCGCAGGGCAAGGCGGTCTGGCTGATCTCGGGCGACGTCGCCCCGGCGGTGGAGGCCATGGCCCGCCGCCTCGGGATCGCCCACTGGCAGGCCGGCGCGCTGCCCGAGGACAAGGCCGCGAGGATCGCCGCCCTGCAGGCCGGGGGAGCGCGCGTGCTGATGGTGGGCGACGGGCTCAACGACACGGTGGCGCTGTCGGCGGCGGATGTCTCGATCTCGCCGGCCTCGGCGCTGGATGCGGCGCGGGCGGCCTCGGACATGGTGCTGCTCGGCCGCGACCTCGCCCCCATTGCGGACGCGCTGCGCATCGCCCGTCTCTCGACCCGCCGCATCCGCGAGAACTTCTGGCAGTCAGGGGCCTACAACGCCGTCTTCGTGCCGGTGGCGCTCCTGGGCTTCTGCACGCCGCTCTGGGCCGCGCTCGCGATGTCGGTCAGTTCCATCACCGTGTCGCTCAACGCGCTGCGCCTGAAATAAGGGAGGGCCCGTCCGATGGAGGTGCTCGCCATCCTCATCCCCGTGTCGCTGTTTCTCGGCCTGCTCGGACTGGGGGCGTTCTTCTGGACGCTGCGCCGGGGGCAGTACGACGACCCCGAGGGCGACAGCCGCCGCATCCTGAACTCCGACTACGACGACCGTCCCAAGCGCGACGACGAGTGACCCCGGCCGCCGGGCATCCTGCGCCGGGTGGGCGAGGAGGCGCCCGGGGCCGGGCGCATGCGGTCCCTGCGCAGGCGCACCAGGCGGCCGGCGCCTCGGGTCAGGGGGCCATCGTCGCGCAGTCGTGATCGCGGGCGCGCAGCCGGTCGCAGGCGACCAGCGCCTGACCTTCGCTCAACCCCACGAAGGTCGCCTCGAAACCGCCCTGACGGCTCTGCACCCGGCGCAGCGCGCCGTCGAAGCTGGCCAGCTCGGCCAGGGCGGCGCGCATCAGCGCGCGCTCGGCGGCGTCGCGTGTGCCGAAGCGGCCGAGGCTGACCGCCCAGAGCCGCGGCTCCGACGTCGAGACCTGCCGCAGCACCACCTCGCCGTCGAGGGCGGCCGCCGGCGCCTGCTGCGGCATGGGCTCGGCCCGGCCGGTGCGGGCCAGCGAGGCGAGGCGCAGCGGCTCGGCGCTGTCGGGCGTGGTGAAGGTCAGCACGATGAAGTCGTCGGCCCCCCCGGCGGCGGCGCCCGGGTCCGGCGTCCGCAGGCCCTCGGGACGGTCCGCGCCGGCGAGGGCAGACGGGGCATCGGCCAGGGGCAGGGCCGCGCGCAAGAGCGTGCCGTCCCGCTCCGGCGTGGCGGCCGCGTCCGGAACCGGAGCGAGGCCTGCGGCGACGGGCTCCTGGGCGACGGCCTCGGCGAGCAGGATCTCGGCAGCCTCGGGCCCATCCTCGGCCAGGCTGTCGGCGGGGACGTCGGCGACCATCTCCGGGCTGTCGACCTCGATCAGGTCCTGTGGCCGCTGCGGCGGGATCGGCGCGGTCGCGACCGCGAGGGGCGAGGTGGCATCGTCGCCCGGCGCATCGACCGTCGCGGCGAGGGGGGCCTCCTCCTCCGGGCGCTCCGGCGGGGCGGCGGTGGCGAGGGCGAAGGGCAGGGTGGCGGCATCGGCCGCCGCGTCGCGTGCGGGCGCATCGTCGCGCGCGGCGGGGGGCGTCGGGTCGGCCGCAGGGAGGGCCGCCGACCCGGCCCCGGCCAGCTGGAACGGCAGCGTTGCCGGCGCCGCCTCGGCGGGGCGGGTCTGCGGCGGCGTGACCTCGGCCGGTGGCGCGGCCGCCACGGCCGAATCGATCTCCTGTTCGATGGCGGCGATGAGCGCGCCGCTTGCGCGGGCGGCAGGGGCGGGGCGCATCGGCGGGATCGGGCTGCGGGCGACGGCGGTGGCGAGGCGGATGCTGCGTCCGGCCGCCGGCCGTTCGGGCGTGGGGGTGGCCTGTGCCAGGGCGGCGGCTGCGGGCGGCTGGCTGCCATAGTTGGGCGGGGCGGGGGGGCGCACCGCCGCCCGGGCCGGCGCCTCGCGAAAGCCGAGGTCCATCAGCTCGGTCACCCGGCGCGTCCGGTCCGGCACCGACTGGCCCCCGAACACCGTGACGATGATCCGCCGGCCGCCCCGCTCGGCCGAGGCGGTCAGGTTGAAGCCGGCGGCGCGGGTGAAGCCGGTCTTGATCCCGTCGGCGCCGGCATAGCCGTCGAGAAAGGCGCGGTTGGTGTTCACCACCTGCGCGATGCCGGCATCGGCCGAGCGGCGCGACCAGAGGTTCCAGTACTGCGGATAGTCGAAATAGAGCTGCCGGCCGAGGATGGTCATGTCGCGCGCGGTGCTGAGATGGCCCGGCGCGGTCAGGCCGTGGGCGTTGCGGAAGGTGGTGTTGGTCATCCCCAGCGCGCGGGCGGTGCGGTTCATCCGCTCGATGAAGGCCGCCTCGGTGCCGCCGATGGCCTCGGCGATGGCGGTGGCGGCATCGTTCGAGGACCGGACCGCCGCCGCGCGCAGGAGATAGCGCAGCGCGATGGTCTGCCCCGCCCGCAGGCCCAGACAGGAACAGGCCGTGCCGGCCGCGTTGGCCGAGACGCGCACCGGCGTGTCGAGCGTGATCTCGCCGTTCCGCACCGCCTCGAAGGCGATGTAGAGCGTCATCATCTTGGTCAGCGACGCCGGATGCAGCCGGGTGTCGTGGTTGCGGGCGTGCAGGATCTCGCCCGTCCGGGCATCCATCACCACCTGCGCCGTCGGCGCCGCGCGCAGCGCCACCGGCGCCAGCAGGGTCAGGGCCACAAGAAGAAAACCGAGGGCCGCAATGCTGCGGCGCCCGCCATTCTGGAGGGTCTGCACGGGTCCTGCCCCTCTATCTGCCTCGCACGGTCCGGGTCTCTTTGTCCGCCCGGATCCGCTCCATCCCATTAACCTAGCATGGCACGATGCAGCCGAAAACAGCTTTCTTTCAGAGGTATTTGAGGCAATTCCGTGGCAGTGCCGGCTTTCGGGGGCCTCAGGCGCCGTCGATCCAGGCCACGAGGTCGGGCAGGGCGCCCAGATCCGCCAGCGCCCGAAAGCGCGCATGCTCCAGCGGCGCCTCGGCATGCTCGATGGCCCAGGTCAGCCCGTGCGGCACATGCACCCCCCAGCCGCCCGCGAGAATCGGCGGAATCACGTCGGACCTGAGCGAATTGCCGACCATCAGCGCCGCCTCCGGGCCCGAGCCGTGGCGGGCAAAGATGCGGGCATAGACCTCGGGCGTCTTGTCGCTGACGATCTCGACCGCATCGAACAGATCGCCCAGCCCCGACTGCGCCAGCTTGCGCTCCTGGTGCAACAGGTCGCCCTTGGTGATCAGCACGACACGGTAGCGCCCCGCCACCGCCTCCACCGCCTCGCGCGCATGGGGCAAGAGCTCGATCGGGTGGTCGAGCATCTCGCGGCCCGCGGCCAGCAGCTCGCCGATGACCGAGGCCGGCACCCGCCCGTCGGTCACCTCGATCGCCGTCTCGATCATCGACAGCACGAACCCCTTCACCCCGAAACCATAGCGCCCGAGGTTGCGCCGCTCGGCCGCCAGCAGCCGTTGATCGAGGTCCGCGGCCTCGGCATGCTCGGCCAGCAGCGCGGCAAACCGCTCCTGCGTCAGGCGAAAGAAGCGCTCGTTGTGCCACAGCGTGTCGTCGGCGTCGAAACCGACCGTGTCGAGAGGGATGCTCATGCGTCGCTTTCGGGGCCTTTTCTCGCGGGCATCACACGCTATAATACCCGCTCGCGCAATCGATCTGTCTGCTGTTGGAGCGCCTTTTCGTGACGCACCGCCCGATCACGCCACCCGCCGCGATGTCGGACAAGGAGCCCCCGCGCGACGACGAGACCGGGGTGCTGACCCGGCCGAAGGCGCGCACGCAGCGCCCGCCGCTCTACAAGGTGCTGATGCTCAACGACGACTACACGCCGATGGAGTTCGTCGTGCATGTGCTGGAGCGATTCTTCGGCATGAGCCATGCGCAGGCCTTCGACCTGATGCTGACGGTGCACAAGAAGGGCGTGGCGGTGGTGGGCGTCTTCTCGTTCGAGGTCGCCGAGACCAAGGTGGCGCAGGTCATGGACTTTGCCCGCCGCCACCAGCATCCGCTGCAATGCACCATGGAAAAGGAATAGGGGCCGGCTCGGGCCCCGTATCAGGCCATGCCCCAGTCGGACCCCCGCGCGGCGCGGCTTGCGCTCGCCCTTGACGTGCCCCCGGCCGGGCGCGTGGCGGCCTTCGCCCCGCGCGCGGGCGAGGACCTCGCGGCGCTGGGGCCCGACTGCGAGGTGATCTCGGCCGTCCGCCCCGACCTCGACGCCTTTGCCGCCCGCGGCATGACCGTGCGCCGCCACCCCGAGGGGCGTTACGCGCTCGCGCTCGTCTGCCTGCCGCGGGCGCGCGAGGCGGGGCGCGACCTCGTGGCGCAGGCGCTGGCGGTGACGGACGGGCCGGTGCTGGTGGACGGGCAGAAGACCGACGGGATCGAGGCGATGCTGCGCGACTGCCGCGCGCGCCTCGCAGTGCCCGAGCCGGTGTCGAAGGCGCATGGCAAGCTCTTCCGGCTGGAAGGCGCCGACCCGGCCGCCTTCGCCGACTGGCGGGCCGAGCTTCGGCGGCTGCCGTCGGGGCTGGTGACCCGGCCGGGGGTGTTCTCGGCCGACGGTCCGGACCCGGGCTCGCAGCTCCTTGCGGCGGCGCTGCCGGCGCGGATGCCGCCGCGGGTGGCGGAGCTGGGGGCAGGCTGGGGCTGGCTCGCGGCCGCCATCCTCGCGCGCGAGGGCGTGCAGGAGCTGCACCTCGTCGAGGCCGATGCCGACGCGCTCGACTGCGCGCGCCTCAACGTCACCGACCCGCGGGCGCGGTTCCACTGGGCCGATGCGACGCGCTTCACCCCGCCCGCCCCGCTGGATGCGGTCGTCACCAACCCGCCCTTCCACCGCGGCCGCGGCGCCGACCCCGCGCTGGGGGCGGCCTTCATCGCCGCCGCGGCGCGCATGCTGGCGCCCCATGGCGCGCTGTGGCTGGTGTCCAACCGGCACCTGCCCTATGAGGCGGCGCTCGCCGGGGCCTTCCGCAGCCTCGAGGAATTGCCCGGCACCGCGGGATACAAGCTCTTCTGCGCCCGTGGGCCGGTCCCGGCCGCGCGCGCCGGCAGCCCGCGCCGACCACGACGCCGGGCGCCGGCGTGACCTGCCGCGCCCCCCTGCCAGCATCGGACACCCGCCCATGAGCTACAGCATCGAGGGTCGCACCGCCATCGTGACCGGCGCCGCCCACGGCCTCGGCCTCGCCATCGCCCGGCACTTCGCCGACCAGGGCGCCAATGTCATGTTCGCCGACATGGACGAGGAAGGGCTCGAGCGCGAGATCGGCGCCGAGGCCGCCAAGGAGGCCAACATCCGCTGTTTCGGCGGCGACCTGCGCGAAAAGCTGACCGTGGCCAACCTCATCTCGGCCACCATCGACGCCTTCGACCGCGTCGACATCCTCGTCAACGCCTCGCGCCAATGCGCGGCCACCGACCCGCTCGCCGCCGGCGACGACAGCGTGCGGCAGATGCTGGAACAGAATCTCTTCACCGGCTTCCGGCTGTCGCAGACGGTGGCGCGGCGCATGATCGCCCAGGCCGAAAAGGCGCCCGAAGAGACCCGGTCGAACGGCGCCATCGTCAACCTCTCCTCGATCGCGGCGCAGCGCATCCAGCCGGCGCTGATGGGCTATTCCGTCGCCGCCGCGGCGGTGGACCAGATGACCCGCAGCCTCGCCCTCGCGCTCGCGCCCCACCGCATCCGGGTCAACGCCGTCGCCTTCGGCAGCGTCATGAGCGCGAGCCTCCAGTCCCAGATCCGCGACAACGCCGACTGGCGCGCCGACATCCGCAGCCACACGCCGCTCGGCCGCATCGCCGCCCCGGGCGAGGTGGCCGAGGCGGTGCAGTACCTCGCCTCCGAGGCCGCCTCCTTCGTCACCGGCCAGATCATCACCGTCGACGGCGGCCGCACCCTGCTCGACGCCGTCTCCGCCCCCATCCACTGACCCCGGGGCCACCGCCCCCCTTTCCCCCTTTCATCTTTCCGAAAATATCCTCGGGGGGTCCGGGGGGCAGACGGCCCCCCGGTCCCGACACCGCCACCCAGCGCGCCGTCAGGCCATCAGTGCCCCTCGAAGGCACACAGCGCATGCACCTCCATGCCCATCGCCTCCAGCCGCCGGCGCCCGCCCAGATCGGGCAGGTCCACGACAAAGGCGCAGCCCACCACCTCGGCGCCCAGCCGCTCGATCAGGCGGATGCCGGCCTCGGCGGTCCCTCCCGTGGCGAGCAGGTCGTCGACCAGCAGCACGCGCTGTCCCGCGGCCAGCGCGTCGTCGTGGATCTCCATCACCGCCTCGCCGTATTCCAGCGTGTATTCCTGCGCGATGGTGGCGCCGGGGAGCTTCCCTTTCTTGCGGATCGGTACGAAGCCGGTGCCGAGCTGATGCGCCACCGCACCACCCAGGATGAAGCCGCGCGCCTCGAGCCCCGCCACCTGGTCGATGCGCAGCCCGGCATAGGGGTGCAACAGCTGGTCCACCGCCATCCGGAACCCGCGCGGGTCCGCAAACAGCGTGGTGACGTCGCGAAAGAGGATCCCCTCCTTGGGGAAATCCACGATGGTGCGGATATAGTCGCGGACCGAGCGGCTCATGCCAGAACCCTCCCCGCCACGGCATCGAGCTTCGCCAGCAGCGCCGGATCGCGGCGGTCGGGCGCCGTCAGGATCGCATGGTCGAGCGCCCGGTCGCAGCCGTGCGGGCAGGGCGCGCGCTCGGCCCCCAGCAGGCCCGGCAAGCGCCGGATCAGGGCGCGCGCCTTGTCGGCATTGCCCGTCAGCGTGGCGATGATGGCGGTGATGTCGACCGCGCCGTGGTCGGGGTGCCAGCTGTCGTAATCCGTCACCATCGCCACCGGGCAATAGCAGAGCTCGGCCTCGCGGGCGAGCGCGGCCTCGGGCATGTTGGTCATCCCGATCACGTCGCAGCCCCAGACCTCGCGGTAGAGCTTCGATTCGGCGAGGGTGGAGAACTGCGGCCCCTCCATCGCCAGATAGGTGCCGCCGCGGTGGACCCGGATGCCCTCGGCGGTGGCGGCCTCGAACACCGCCTCGGCCAGCCGCGGACAGGTCGGATGCGCGAGGCTCACATGCGCCACGCAGCCGGGGCCGAAAAAGCTCTTTTCGCGGTGGATGGTGCGGTCGATGAACTGATCGACCAGCACGAAATCCCCCGGCGCCATCTCCTCGCGGAAGCTGCCGCAGGCCGAGACCGCGATCACGTCGGTCACCCCGATCCGCTTCAGCGCGTCGATGTTGGCGCGATAGGGCACGGTGGTGGGCTTGTGCACATGCCCCCGCCCGTGCCGCGGCAGGAAGGCGATGCGCACGCCCCCCAGCCGGCCGATCAGCAGCTGGTCCGACGGGTCGCCCCAGGGCGTCGCCACCGCCGTCCAGTCCGCCCCCTCCAGCCCGTCGATCTCATAGACCCCCGAGCCGCCGATCACTCCGATAAAGGTGTCCGCCATCTGGCCTCCGCCATGGGATATCCGTTGTCCGGCCGCGACGATAGCCAAGCGCGCAGGCGGGCGGAACAGGAAAACCGGATGCGTCTTTGGCCCCCCGCCTCCCGCCGCATGCATGGCAGGTCTGCGCGATGCCCGGATGTGCGGCGCCGGCGGGGCGCATAGGTTCTGCACTGCGGCATCGTCAGGCAGGAGGGCGCCCCATGCAGGAGACCACCGAGCGGCTGCGCATCATCGACGCGCGCGGCGACGAGGGCTGGCGGCCGCGGCTCGAGGCGCATCTGTTGCGGCTGGACGCCGAGGCGCGGCAGATGCGCTTCTTTTCGCCCATCGGCGACCGCGGCATCCGTGCGCTGGTGGCGGGCTGGTCGCCGCTGGCGCTGGTGGTGCACGAGCCCGACGGCGAGATCCGCGGCTGTGCCGAGATCCTGCCCGGCGCGGCGCCGGGCTCGGCCGAGGTTGCGGTCGAGGTCGAGCGCGCGTGGCAGGGGCGCGGCATCGGGGCGCGGCTGACCGAGGCGGCGATGTGCGAGGCGGCCCGGCGGGGCCTGAGCGATGTGCGGCTGATGTGCCTCAGGCAGAACACGCCGATGCTGCGCATCGCCCGGGCGCTGCCGCTGCGGGCGCTGCCGCTGGCCGACTGGGCGCTGGCGCTGTTCCGGCTCGAGACGGGCGAGGGCGGCCAGCCGGCGGGCTGAGCCCTACTGCCCCGGCCGGCGCATGGCGAAGACCTCGCGCACGGCGGTATAGTCGAAGTATCCCAGCCGGGCGAGCGGCTGAAAGCGGGTGACGTCGAAGCGGCCGTCGACGAGGCAGTCGTCGCGCAGATGCACGCCGGTGACCTCGCCCAGCACGAGGAAGTTGCTCTGCCCGCGCAGGGTGACGATCTCGGTCAGCCGGCATTCGAGGCTGGCGGGCGCATCGGCCACGCGCGGGCAGGCGATGGTCTCGCATTCGGCCCGGGCGATAGCGGCGTCGGCGAACTCGTCGGTCTCGCGCGGCCAGGGGCCCGAGGTGCGGTTCATCGCGTCGCGGGCGGCGTATTCGACGATGTTGACGCAGAAGACGCCGGTGTCGCGGATGTTGGCCACGCTGTCCTTGGTGTCGCCGCGGTCCGGTTTGGCCGAGGTCGAGGCGAACATCACCTGGGGGGGGACATAGGCGACCGCGTTGAAGAAGGAATAGGGGGCGAGGTTCTCGCTGCCGTCCGCGCCGCGGGTCGAGATCCAGCCGATGGGGCGGGGGGCGACCACGGCGTTGAAGGGGTTGTGCGGCAGTCCGTGGCCGTCGGCGGGGCGGTAGAACATCGCGGGCGTCTCCTCCTGGGGTGCGTCGGTTTGCCCCCGACCTAGCCCCATGCTAGGGGCCCCGCCAGCGCAATTCGGGGGCGGCGGTGGAGCTCTGTCAGGAAACGGCGGCGGACGGCTGGGAGGTCG
>Ga0213835_100955_pt1 | contig 21133 bp, 17 predicted proteins | sample SWPATP01_FD_160576 | JGI IMG/M metagenome (GOLD analysis project Ga0213835, IMG submission 160576) | Coastal seawater microbial communities from Marineland, Florida, United States - SWPA TP0 #1 | ecosystem: Environmental > Aquatic > Marine > Coastal | place: USA: Florida | collected 2016-08-05 | reverse complement strand
GAGCGCGGAACGTCGCCGTCCTCGCGCGCCTTCTCCAGTCTTCTGGGGGATGCGTCTTCTGTCTTTTCCGCGTCGCTGTCACCTGCCATAGTCCGCTTCCCTGTTCGCCATTACACCAATCCAGGACGGGATTATCGCTGGTATTGCCGTATGACTATATGGGGAACAGGGAGGGAAAGCGAGGTCAGTTCGGTTATTACGAGCGCGTCAGGCGAATACTACGGCATCGCCAAATGCCGCTCCCCGGTCGTCCTTCGCCGACACCAGGGGCGTAGCCTTGAGCGGCCAGTCGATCACCAGCACCGGATCGTTCCAGGCGATACAGCGCTCGTGCTCGGGCGAATAGTAATCGGTGGTCTTGTAGAGAAACTCGGCCGACGCGGACAGCACCAGGAAGCCGTGGGCAAAGCCTTCCGGCACCCACATCTGCTTCTTGTTTTCGGCGCTCAGGAGCTGGCCCACCCACTGGCCGAAGGTCGGCGAATTCTTGCGGATATCGACGGCGACGTCGAAGACACTGCCGGAAACGACCCGTACCAGTTTGCCCTGGGGCTGCTTGATTTGATAATGCAGGCCGCGCAGAACGTTGCCGGCGGATTTAGAGTGGTTGTCCTGGACGAAGGTGACTTGACGGCCGATCGCCTCCTCGAAATTACGGTGATTGAAGCTCTCGAAAAAGAACCCGCGCTCATCGCCGAATACGCGGGGTTCGAACAGCAGGACGTCGGGAATGGCAAGGCGAATGGCGTTCATCGGAAAACAGTCACTTTCAAAATACGTTTCATAATTGGCCGGCGGCGGCCAGTTCGGCGATCAGGCGGTCCACGTGGTAGCGCCAGTCAGGCAGCTGGAGGCCGAAGGTGGTTTCGAACAGGCGCGTGTCGAGGCGCGAATTGCGCGGGCGCGCCGCCGGTGTCGGATAAGCCTCGGTGGCGATCGGCAGCACCGCCTGCGGCGTCGCCTTGAGCTGAGCGCCTTGCGCGAGTGCCTGTGCCAGGACATGCTGGGCGTAGCCATGCCAGGTCGTGGCGCCGGCGGCCGCCAGGTGGTAGGTGCCGGACATCGCAGAGGACGCCGGGCCGGCGTCGCGCAGGCTGTGCAGTGCCAGTGCGGTGGCGTCGGCGATCAGTTCGGCGCCGGTCGGCGCGCCATGCTGGTCGGCGATGACGTTCAGGCTCTCGCGTTCCTTCGCCAGGCGCAGCATGGTTTTCGCGAAGTTGCCGCCGCGCGGAGCGAACACCCAGCTCGTACGCAGGATCAGGTGGCGCGCGCCGGCGGCGCGGATGCGTTCTTCGCCTTCGCATTTGGTGCGGCCATACACCGACAACGGATTGGTCGCGTCGCCTTCGACCCAGAGGCCCTCTTTCGCGCCGTCGAACACATAGTCGGTCGAATAATGCACGAGCCAGGCGCCGCGCGCCGCGGCTTCCTCGGCCAGCACGCCGGGGGCCAGCGCATTGACGCTGCGGGCCGTTGCGGCGTCGCTCTCGGCCTTGTCGACGGCCGTGTAGGCGGCGGCGTTGACGATCACGTCGGGCCCAAAGGCGGCAATCGGCGCACGCAGCGACTCGGGCCGGGAAAAATCGGCGTCGAGGCGGCCGAGCGCGCGCAACTCGCCAAGTGGGGCAAGCGCGCGTTGCAGCTCCCAGCCGACCTGGCCGTCTTTTCCGAGCAGGAGAATTTTCATGCCTTGTACTGCCTTTCTTGCCGTTCGCGACAGGCGCCGCTGGTTGATTCGTCGAAAACACCCCGCCCCGACGCCTGTGAGCGGCGTTAATTATCGTCAACGGAAAATTTTACAGGTAAATCGAATGGAACCACAGCCTTAACACTCTTAAGCGATCGCCAACTTGCCGGCCTGCGTCAGCACTGCAAAACGCCTGCCCCGGAAAGGTTCGCGACGTACTCGCCGATCGGGACCCTGCAAATTCTATAAGAATGTAACGAAGCTTGTGCCAGCCGTGCTAGACTCTAATTGAACAAGGAATCGACTTTCGGCGACGTACCTGAGAGGTAAATATGAAAATAAGATTGCCAAAGCGTCCATTACCCGATTCGTCCCCGGCGATCATCGCGGTTTCGCACTATTGTGATCGAATCGATCGTGCGGTTCCCCATCTGCGCACACTCTTCCTGCTTACCGGCCTCCTTGCCGCCGCGCTCAAGGCGGGCGAAATTGCCGACTATCTGTTCGGTGCCGGCCTGCTCTTGCACTGGGCCATCTGGTTCCAGCGCTGGTGGACCAGCGCCGACTGGCGCCGCTGACTTCGTCGGCGTTATTCACCCCGAACTGATCGGCTTCGTCGATCCGAAGCCACGCCGCCTGCTTCGGCGCACCTCGTCCGTATCGACAGCCTGATGCTAAAACGCCGCCAGAAGTGGCGGCGTTCAAGGGAACAATCAGCTGACGGTGCTGACGTCGTCGACTTCGACGACATTCATATTTATAGTCATATTCGCAGGGCGGCGACTGCGCACGCTCCACCGTCCTCGTACCACGCGGCCATATGCCGCCACATACAGCGCCAGTTGAATCGCCACCAGTGCGATGGCGTTGGACACTGTTCCACCCAAAAACACGCTGCCGGCAATGCAAAGGGCAACCACCGGACCGATGAACCACACCACGCCGGCATTGCGCGTCCACGCACGGGCCGGATTATGGCGCACATGCTTGTACACCACGCGACGGAACACGAGCGTATGCAAGTGCAAGGCATCCGGTGCGCCAGGGCTCACGTTCTGGATGAAGCGGCGACGGTAAATACTGAAGAGCACTTCGATAATCGGGTAAGCGCAAACACCGAGTACTTGCCAGGCGTTGATTTCGGCGTGACGAGCCAGCAGCAGCACGGCCATTTCGGCGACCCAGAAGCCCAGGAAATAGGCGCCACCGTCACCCAGGAACAATTTGCCTGCCGGGTAATTCATTAGGAAGAAACCCGCCGCGGCGCCCGCGCTCAAGGCGGCCAGCGTCATCACGAACGCATCGTCGTATTGCCAGGCGATAGCGCCCAGGCCGGCCGACATCAAGATAATCGTACTGCTCGACAGGCCATTGAAGCCATCGATGATATTGACCGCATTGGCCGCGCCGGCGACGACGACAGCGGTCACCACGATGGCAATCGGCGCATACACCAGCAGGCTGTCAAGGCCCCAGATATTCAGATCGCCAAGGGTCGCACCGAGCAAGGCACTGGCCAGCAAGGAACTGGCGACGGTGGCAGCCAGACGCATACGGACGGACACCTTCTTGGTGAAGTCTTCGACGACGCCCGCCACGAATGCAGGAATACTCGCGCACAGCAGCAGCAGAATCAGGTTCAACTGCGTTGCATCGAGCTGATCGGGAAATGCATACACGAAGGCGCCAATACCACATAACAGGCCAGCCATCACGCCGAGGCCACCGATGCGCGGAACCGCAGTAGTGTGTACCTTCTGTACGCCGCCCAAATCATGATCGTGCGACAATTTTCCGTGCCAGCGCTGCGAGCCAACAATGGCAGCGTTAAATACAAAGCTGGTGCCGGCCGTGAGCAAACCAATTTCCAACACTTTTTCAAGAAGCATTCGTTCTACATCCTTAATTTTACGCACTGAATCAGCCAGAGTCTGCTGGTGCTGGCGCAGGAAATCCTGGCAAAAGACGGCGCAGGGCGCCAAAAAGCCTCACTGCTGCCACGTCATGGCTGTAAATACAGATTGCGCCTGATCACAATGTGTGTGGAGACAAGTTGAGGCAATGCAAGATTATACTAGAGTGGCAGGCTCAGCCGCTACGTTTCGTACCGGACTGTCCTGCATTTGTCTTTTTTTAGTCATCACTTTACCGCGCGCTCCAGGCGTTTCTGCCGGAGTCGATTTTGATTGACCCGGATCGCATGATGCGGATTCCGCAACTAGGACCAAAACAACACTTCATGGTTTTTTTGAAGTTCGGCAACTTTCATTGATATAATAATGAAGCAGTCTTTGCATCCGAACAGATATCTGTTAATCGTAGATAAGGAAATTATATGAAGAAGTTTCTCGCCCTTAGCGTTGCCCTGAGCCTGGTCTCGGTCCAAGCCTTCGCGCAAACCACGCAAAACCAAAACGCTGGCTCGAACCCTGCTCCAGCACCAGCGGCCGCAGCACCAGCCGCTACCGGTCCTCTGGCTAGCCTGTCGGCCGCTACCGGTCTGTCGACCCCAGCGCTCGTCGCAATTGGCGTCACCGTTGCTGCAGTCGCAGCTGTCGTTGCCGACAACAACAACGATGCGACCACCACGCACTCGACCACCACTCACCACTAAATTGCCGCGGGCTTTATGCCCACGGTTATTGATGGAATTGATGGAAAAAAACTGGCCGCTTCAAGCGGCCAGTTTTTTGATTGCTGACCGATCATGGTCAGTAGCTCGTACGCCAGCTCACGCTTACGGACTTCGATCCCGGCATTACCGCAAACTGTGATTTCGAATCGTCGCGCTGCGCTTGCCATAACCAGCTGCCGATCGCATATCCCACTACACCGCCCGCCACCACGTCGGACACCCAATGCTGGCGATCGGCGACCCGCCCCATTGCGCCGACCGCAGTCAACCCATACAGCCATGGTGCGTCGTATTCCTGGGCAAACGGCGTCACGGCAGCGAACGCGACCGCCGCGTGATTCGACGGGAACGACGCATCCGAACGATTCGCGCTACGGCTCCAGGTGCCTGCATCCTCGATCGGGCGTGCACGCCGCACCAGGCGTTTGGTGGCGATCGACACGCCAGCCGAGGCGGCGATCGACTGCAGCGAAATGATCCCCAAGTTTTGCATGCGCGTGTCGCCGAAGGCAATGGCAGCGCCGGCAGCGCCCGCCAGTGCCAGAGGCATCGCCTTGCCGACGTTGCCCATCGCGTGGAGCGCCCGTGCGTCCTGATGCTTGCTGACGAAGCGATCGACAGGCCGGTCGAATGCCGCCCCGGCGAGCACCGCGCCGCCGGCCAGGAGCGAGCCCGTGGCCCATTGGGGCAAGGTGGGCGACGTGGACACCGACTGTTGCACGCGCCAGCGGAATTCGGGCCACGGGCTGGGCAACGCACGCACCGGGGGATTCACCGCCGGATGGTTTTGCTCGTCCTTGCGCTCGGCGAAATTTCCCAGACCATCCACCGTCATCAGGTCGCGCCGCGTATCTTCAATCAGCTCGTACAGGTCGCCTGGACTGGCAACCATCTGGGCAACGTCCCGCGTCCAGGGTGAAATACCGAAACCGGCGGTCGCTTGGGTATCCGTCAGCAGCATGATGTTCAGCGGAACCGAGAGGAACACCCCCTTGTCGTTATACGGATCGCTTGGCGAACCGGGACTGGTGATGTCCTTGCCGTTGGTCTTGGAATACCATGCCCCGATCTCGACGCCCGAACGGAACCGCCGCTTGAACTCCACTCGTACGCCTTGGTCTCCGGCAAGGAAGCGCCCTGCCCGTGCCGTTGCCGTGATGTCATAGGGCAGCCGGTAATGCAACGCGCCGAGCGCCGTGATGGTGCGGTAATCGCGCTTGTCAAACAAGCCCTTGTAACCGCGTTGTTCAAGCGCATCGACGGCCAGGTCGGCAGCCCAACGGGCATCTTTCGGCAGGTACAGGATCTGCCCGCCGACGCCACGGAACATTTCTTCGTATAAGCCACCGGACACGCGCGCGTAGAGGCGCTCGTCAAGCATCATGTATTTGTTCAACAGCGCACGGTTGATCTTGAAGCGGCTGCCGCGCTTGTATTCAGCGATGTCGGTGCGCACGTGTGGCATTAGGCTGTTCGATGGCTGCGTCACGTCCGACACGTTTTCCAGCACGTTCAGCTTCAAGGCGCTGTTGAAATACAAGCCTTCTCCGAGACGCTTGTCGTAATTCGACACGGCCGCCAGTTCATAGCGTAGGGCGCCGCTCGGATCGTTGAAGAAGAAGGAGGCGCGCGGAGCGATGCGGAAGCGGTTTGCCTCGCGGTCTTCCGACCTGAGCTGGACCATTTCGCCTTCCTGGTTCACCCGCACGCCCAAGCCGGCATCCTCGTCGCGCACCGCCGCAAGCAAGCCCTGCTGGTCCTCCCCTACCTTGTCCGCCGGATTCGAATAACGCACCAGCACAGTCTGGAGGAAGGCTTCACGCCCCACAAGGCCGGTGAAGTAATCGGTCAGGCGTTGTAAGTCGAAAAATTCATACGTCGCCACCGGCTGCTCGAGCTGGGTATAGGTGACGTGGATCGCGCGTGTACCGAGGGGCGCGAAGGCCATGGCCGTGCGGCTGGCCCGTCCGACCGCGCGGCCTAGATTGGAAATGCGGTTGTTGGTCAGCGTCAGCTTGAGCGTGCCACTGTCGAACTCGACGCGGATATTCCTGAAGTTTTGCTTGGCCAGTGCCTGGACTAGCCCGGCGCCGTGCTTCGGGTCTTTCTGCCACTCAGCGGCGGACATGCGCGCCGGCGCATCCTTGGGCTGGAAGGCAGCGGGCTCGAGCAGCTTGGGCAGGAATTCGCGCTCCCCGAAAGGAATGCTGACAAAGGCATTGGCGCTGAAATGATCGCGATGGCGCGCGATCTGCGCGCCGAGCCAGCCCCAGCGGTATTCGACTCCGACCGACATGCCCTTGCGGCGCTGTCCTGCACTAGTGTCGTTGGCACGGAAGTCCTTTTGATAATCGTTGGCGTCGTACTCCGCGACCGCGGCCCAGCCTGGCATAAACAGTGGCGCCCAGCGCACACCGCCGAAGACGCCGTCGGGGCGGGTGCTTCCGAACCCCAGGCTCGCTTCGATATTGCGTGTCTGGCCGAATGTCTTGGTGGCGACGATGTATTGGCCATTGAACAATTCTGTTCCCAGCAGGTCGGTAGCACCCACGGCCACTGCGGGCATCCAGGTCGACTCCTTGACAAGACGCAGCTTGGCATCGACGACCTTGTCCTTATAGCGGCCGTACTCGCTACCGTAATGCCCCGGCTCGAAGGTAAACCCGGGAGTGCCGGCGATCGAGACATAACGTCCGGTGACCTGCAAGAACGGCAATATGGTCGAAGTGACCCAGAAACTGCCATACGGCCGGTCGTATCCGAAACCGGTGGAAATCACACTGTCATGCTCGACAATGGCCGAGGGCATGTTGATGTAGCCGGATTGTCCCGAGACGGTTGGCGTGGCGGCGAAGGCGCTGGCGGCACTGACAACGAGCGCGCCGCAGGCGGAATATTTGAAGGGGATTCGAATTAGGGTCAGCACATCAATTCACCAGCAGCCGAATGGCGGCCATACAAGATAAAAGCCGCAAGCAGCGGCCAGGAAGTCGGTCATTTTAACAGTTGAGCTTGGCATGCGACATGGCGAGGCGGCCGCCGCGTCGCGCCAAAGCGGCGCAAAGTACCGGCCGACGCCGAGCGGGCATGTACTTATTTGCTTTCCTCTTATACGAGTGAAAACGATTCCCTCCGCGCGCCCGAAAATAATCAACGCAATTCGCCGTGAGATCCCCACTCCGGGCCGAAAAACAAAGGGATCTTGTTGCGTCGCAACAACGGCTGCTGGCCGGTGGAACTTTGCCGCTGCGACTTGAGGTACCAGGGGGGGAACTTCGAATGATAAAATCGCGGAAGGTCAGATACAAGCCGTGCCGAAGCAGGCCCACCGAGCCGGCTTGATATTCAAAAGCGGTCATATCTGGACCGTAATATACGGAACAAAAACGGAAGGTGCAATAACAATGAAGCGCTTAGTAATGGATCTGGACGATACGATTTGCCGCACGATCGATGGCAATTACGCACAGTCTATCCCGGTGGATGGCATTGCAGCGCGCCTGCGTGAATACAAGGCTCAAGGCTTTGATATTGTCATCAATACCAGCCGCAACATGCGTACGTACGAGGGCAACATTGGCAAGATCAATGCAAACACGCTCCCTAACATCATTACATGGCTGAATGCGCATGAGATCCCGTATGACGAGATTTTCGTCGGCAAACCCTGGTGCGGCCATGAAGGATTTTATGTCGACGATCGCGCGATACGCCCTTCGGAGTTTCTGAAATACAGTCTAGAGGAAATTACCGATTTCCTGAAAAAAGAAAAGCAATGATTCTCATATCCTCGGCTGCGTACGTCAATTCTGAGTTCCAAATCGAGTTCGGAAGACTACCGCCCGCATTCTTACCAGTCGGGAATCGACGCATCTTCGAGCGACAAGTTGATACCTTGAGGAAGACTTTTCCTGAAGAACACATCTATTTGTCCCTGCCGACCACCTATCTTCTCAGCTCCAAAGACGAAATCGTCCTGGGCAAGCTCGGGGTCAGAATCCTGCGCAGCGAGGAAACCCTCAGCCTTGCAGAGTCCGTGAAATTCGCGATTTCCGAAGCTGCCGAATATGATGGATCCTTCCGTCTGCTGCATGGCGACACCTGGCTGTCCGAGGTCCCGTCCGCGCTTGACCTCATTGGCATCGTCGAAACCCAGGAAGATTATTCGTGGGAAGTCGAAGATGTCAGCACGGCGTCCGAATCGGTCTGGTGCGGCTATTTCGCTTTCAGCGACGTACGTGCGTTCCACGCGTCATTGGACGCGGCCAAGCGCGACTTTATCGGTGCCGTACGCGCATACGATACGAAACGGCCGCTGCAGCGGTGCAAGGTCGGTGGCTGGCATGACTTTGGCCACGTTAATACTTACTTCCAAAGCCGGGCGCGGCTCACGACAGAGCGCTCGTTCAACGAGCTCCTGATTGCGGATGGATGCGTTCGCAAGAGCGGCACGCCGCCGGAAAAAATTCGCGCCGAGGAAAACTGGTTCAGGTCGATTCCGCCAGCGCTGCGCATCTACACGCCGCAACTGATTTCCAGCTCGGTCGAGCTGCCGTCGCGCCCGCATTATGTGCTCGAGTATCTGCCCCTGCCGCCTTTAAACGAAGTATTCGTCCACGGCCGAAACCCCGTATTTTATTGGGACCGGATATTCTCCCTGTGCGGGAATTTCCTCGCCGCCTGCGAAGCCGGTCTACCCGCGGGTGCCGACGTGCGCACGATCGAAGCCAGTGCTGCCGCCCTGGCGGAGATCAAGACCTGGCGCCGGCTCGACCAATTTGTCTCGGGGGCAGGCCGCCCGGGTCTCGATACCCCGCTGGCCATCAATGGATGCCGCGTGCCGTCCCTGCGTCGGATCGTCACCGAATGTCTGGAACAGGTCAGCGCCATTCCTTTCGTGCCCGGGATCCTGCACGGTGACCTCTGCCTCAGTAATGTACTGTTCGACTCACGCAGCGACCGGATCAAGGTAATCGATCCGCGCGGCCTGGATGAACAAGGCGATCTCACCATCGTCGGCGACTTGCGCTATGACCTGGCGAAACTGACTCATTCGGTGATCGGTTTATATGATCATATTATCGCGGGCGCATTCAGCCTGAGCTCCTCTCTCGACGATGAAACGCTTCATTTCGCGCTCGAAATTCATATCGATGAGCGCATCAAAAAAATCCAGGAAATCTTCCTCGAACGTTCGTTCTTGGGAAAGCTGAGTGCGACGACGGTCATGCCGCTAACCATCCTGCTGTTCCTTTCGATGCTTCCCTTACACAGCGATAATTCCGGACGCCAGACAGCGCTGCTGGCGAACGCTTTACGTTTGTACTCTCTCTTCAACTCCTCACCAGAGGGCACAACATGATCGTCATTCCCATGCTCGGCCGCAGCAGCCGCTTTTCCAAAGCGGGCTACACGCTGCCAAAATATCAGCTCGAACTCCATGGTGAAACAGTCTTTGCGCACTCGGTCCGCTCGTTCGAACAGCAATTCAAGACCACGCCCTTCCTGTTTTTGGTACGCAACGATCACAATGCAAGGGCGTTCGTAGCTGAGAAGGTCACCCAGCTTGGCATCGCGGACTTCCGGATTATCGAGTTTCAGGAAGAAACACGCGGGCAGGCGGAATCCGTCTTGCTGGGGGTGCGTGATTATGCTGGGGACCAACCGATGGTCATTTTCAACATCGACACAATTCGACGAGGGTTCACCTGGCCGGAGCCGGCGCAATTTGGCGACGGCTTCCTGGAAGTATTCCGGGGCGAGGGAGACGGGTGGTCGTTCGTGGAACCTGGCGATGGCGATCGCGTCGTGCGCACAACCGAGAAAGATCGCATTTCCGACCTGTGCAGCAACGGCATCTACGGCTTTGCCCGCATCGACGATTTTCGACGTGCCTACAATTTTTATCTGGACAGCGGTACGCTGGTGAATGGCGAGCTGTACATCGCTCCCCTGTATAATCAGCTGATCAGCCAGGGTCGCGATATTCGCTACAGGCTGCTGGAAGCGGACGTCACCGAGCATTGCGGCGTGCCTGCGGATTACGAGCGACTACGGGCGCTGTAAGCAGCGGGCGCGGCGAACGGGTAATCGGCTTTGCGCCATGGAATCGTGTTCGCAGCGCAAGCGGGGCCCAGACGACGGGCCCTGCCCGTCCTCCAGTGGGATTACTCCTTAGTGCGGAGGAATCCCTCGTAAATCATGCCTCTGGCCCAGGATGGCATCAAGAAGACGCCGCCACGCATGCCGCCAAATAGCATCGCTTCAGGCAAATTGCTCACCCGCACAGACAGTAAGAACTTTTGAAGAATGAATTCCGACTTTACATAGCGCCATCCACCGCGGCGCTTGTACATGTCATCGCCGGCCGTCACGTCGACCAGGATTTCAGCGGTATTGCGCACGCGCGCGCCACTGGCAATGATCTTGGCCCAGAGCGCGTAGTCTTCCTTGAGGTAGATATTCGGGTACCCGCCGACCCGAATGACCAGATCACGCCTGAAAGCCGTAGCGACGTGGTTGAACGGACTGCGGCGTTTCAAGGCCATCCGGATTTCTTTGTCATTGAGTGGAATGCGTCGCACGTTGAGCGGAACGCCTTCCGAATCGACTTCGCGGATCGCGCCGCTGCACAGGTCATAGCCTTGCTTGATCAGCTCCAGCTGGAGGGCAAACCGGTGCGGCCGGCTGAAATCGTCCGAATCGACCCGGAAAATGACGTCACCGGTGGCAATCTGCAGACCTGCGTTCAGCGCCACGGCCAGACCCTGGTTGGTCGGCATCTTTAACGAAACGACGTTCAGCTGGTCACGGAATGCATCGATGCAGCTCACGATGCTCTCCGGAATCGGCCCATCCTCGACGATCACGAGTTCGTCCGGCTGCTGCGTCTGCGTCACGATTGAGAGCAGTGCCTTGTGAAGCAGACATGGGTCGTCCTTGGCATACACTGCCATCAATGCTGTTGTTTTCAATTTATTTCTGGAGCCTTTGATAGATACCTTCGTACTGCTTCGCCATCGCAGTCGCGCTGAATTCCGTACATACATAATCTCGTAATGCGACCGATGACGATGCAGCTACTGCCTGGACCTCGCCGGCAGCTTCTTTGAAAGATTGGGACGATCCCAATTCAAAAGTCGAAATCCCCAAAGGCGCATTATCGGCTATTTCCAGATGAGGCTCAATGTCGGAAATGAGGCAGCGTAGCCCAGAAGCAACAGCCTCGAGAACGGCGAGAGGAAGTCCTTCGGCTTCGGAGCATGAAACGAAAATGTCGGAGGCGCTCAAAAACTCCGAAACCTTGTCAACATTCCCCATTAACTTAATATTTTCATATGGCTTCGCCTTTCTTGCGCACGCCTCCATCAGCGGTCCATTTCCAAGGACCAGCAAGCGCATTTTGTCGGCATTTCCATAGGCGCTGGCCCAGGCATCGATCAGCCATCCCGGATCCTTCCGGGGAATCAAGGCCCCTGTAGCGATCCAGACGCATTCGTCCGGCGCGATACCGAGGCTGCTGCGCAGCGCGTTGCGCGCCTCGCTGTCCGGGCGAAAACGATCGGTCGAGACACCATTCTTTACGCAGGCGGCATTCGGCAATTCAAGCGCGTTCTTCAAAAAACTGAAAACTGCCGACGAACATCCGACCGGCTTGCCGATTTTCTTCAAGGCGCGGCCATGCATGAAGCTGACCAGCGCTCCCTTGTATTTTCCATAACCGAGCCGGTAATCTTCCGACAGCACGGCATGGACGGTGGAGCAGGTGGCTTGCCCGCCCGCCAGTGAACCGGCCATCATATCGGCGCGCAAACCATGCGAGTGCAGGATATCCACCCGGGCCTCGTCGAGCGCCCTCTTCACTTTTACAGCGCCTTGCAACAAGCCTTGCATTCGCCCCATGTTCAAGGTATGAACATCGATCCCAAGTTCCTTGAAGTCGGCGAGGCGGGACCGGGGCGGTTCGGGCGACAGGGTGACGATGACGGGGTTAAAACGGGTACGATCCAGCCCGGATACCAGGTCGTATAAAACATTTGTGGGGCCAGTACGCTCGAGCGTGCTTATTAGGTAACCGACGTTCATAAGATGGATAAATGATAGGGAAAACGCCCGACTTTGACGAACAAGTTCAGGTACAGCATCACGAGGGCATACGCAACGATAAAGAGCGCCATTGTTTTTTTGTACTTGCACACTTCGATGAAATAGGTGACCGCAACTACCTCGACCACGGTCAAGAAGGTTGCCACTCGCCCCGCCATGATGCCGAAGTCGGAGAATGCAATCCGCCAGCATGTGCCCAGCAACATACTCCAGGCGATGACGTTGAACAGGTTGCCGCGCTCTTTCAATCGATCCCAGTAATAAATAAATCCGAAAATAATGGCGGTATTCTTGAGATTCGTCAGATCGAACAAGCTGATGACATCGACGTAATCCGAATCCGAATAATCGGTCACCTTCTCGGATAAGAGACCGAGTTCGGGCAGCCGCGCCAGCAGCGCCATCGTACTTTCGCTGTACCCGATCGCGTAAGCGATGACGAGCGAAAATCCGACATAAAATCGCCGCAGTTCGAAGCGCGAAAGCAGGACCGGCATGATGATGATGGCCGAGCCCGCATGGAACGTAGCGCCGATAAACACGAAAATCAGGGCGCGCGTGCGGAAACCCGAAGCCGCCAGCCATACCGCCCCCAGGACGAACGCGGCCGCGATCGCGGCCCGCATCTGGTTGATATCCCGATAAAGATAATTATGTGAAAAGAACAGCAGTGCAGCGATCTGGAAATAATCGCTCATCTTGTAGAAGTACTTGCAAGCCAGGCCGACCGACAGCAAGGCGCATCCGAGGAACAGGAACAAGGGATTGTCGAACAGGCTGCGTATTCCCGAATTGAAGAGTACGTAGCCAGGTTCCATCCAGAATTCCTGGTAGCTATAGGTCCAGGCCCCGCTCAGCCAGCTCCAGAGGCCCGGAACCTGGGCGTACACCGTGACATAGTTCTCATCGTCGGGGCCAACACCGGCTTGCCGAAAGCCGGCAAAAACGATCAGGACCACACCCGAGATCAGTGCCAGCGCCGGCCGCAATGGCGCCAGTCGCCTGAATCTTTCCAGCGACGCGCCTCCGGCTAACATCGCGAACACGGTAAAGTATGGCCACATAGATGAACAGTCAGCGAATTAGGCGTGCGGCTGGAATTGACCTGCGAGGCGCTGGGATGGGGAAATCGAATCGAGATAGCCGTCGAGTTCTGCAAATACGTGCTCGGGCGAGAAGAATTTCTTGTAGTTCGATGAAACCCGTTCTCTCATCCCGCCGCGCGCAATATCGCATTTTATCAGCTCGACCGCGCGATCAAATTCGTCGCCAGAATTTGCCAGATACAGGCCGTGCCCGATCAAGTCTTCCATGCCTTCGGCGCCAACCGATGTCGTGATGACCGGAACGCCGTGTGCCAAGGCCTCGAGGTTCTTGGTTTTCAACCCTGAGCCGAAGCCAATCATATTCGCAAGCACGTCGATACGCTCGTAGAACGAGGCCAGGGAGTCGACCGCGCCGAGTATTTCCACGTTTTCGAGGCCGTCGCTCAGGTGCCCGCAGACACTGCCGCCAATCACGTATTTAACGTCCGTCGCGATTTTGAACTCCGTCGACAGCATCCTCCTGGCGGCATCGACGTTGAACGAGGCGGAGGTCCCGAGGAAGCCAATCGTCGTCTCAGGATTGGCCGGCCGCTGCATGCTGCTGTTTGCCAGGATCGGCGGCGCCCGGCGCGTTACGATCACCTTCAGTTCCGGCAAGGCCTTGCGGATGATCGCCGCTTCCACAGCTTGCAATGCAATGACCGCATCGAAACGCCCCAGCGCCGTCAGTTCATCGGCATGCGAGATGGCCAGGTTTTCCTTGTGGGCCTGGTTACTGCGGCCAAACGCCTGCGCGCGCAGCGACATCAGGTCGTGGATATCACAGACGACCGGTACACGCGTTTGCGCGCGAATCGCTTCGAGCAGCACCGCATTTTCAAGGTATTCCACTATCACCAGGTCATAATCGGCTTTTGCCAGCTGGTGATTAAGAAACGTCTTTTTCAGCCAGGAGCCTTTGTAGCTGAGCATATCGCGTTCGGTTCCCAGTACCTTCCTCAGCTTGCGCGTGAGGAGATTGACAAAGTCGGGGCGCCATACGACGCGTACGGCAGGCGGAAAGGTCCGGTCCGGCCGCGAGCAATGGGTACATAGGATCTCCACTTGCGCGCGCGTCGAGAGACGGCTGACCAGCGTCATCAGGGCATTGATATTGCCTGCCTTGTAGCGTTCGGTCAGGGCGATGTCCGTGTAAACAAGAATTTTCATATGTTGGCACCCAGGGCGGCGGTGTCAGGCGTATCGGCAGCTGCCCAACGGCGGCACCTGATCAATTTGAAAGAAATTATCAGCCCGTCTGAAATGAAAATCGCAAGGATGCAGCCGATCACGCCGAGATACGGGACGAGCACGAGGGCCGCCACCAAGTTGAGCGCGTTGGCGGCCGCGCTGATGGTGAAGTTTCGTTTCGAACCCTCGATCGCCAGAAAGAGGGGGTGCACCGGAATCGCCCCGAGGACGAATACCATCACCGCGGAAAACGCCATGAAATTGGTTTTGGCTGAATACTGGGCCAGCTCGGTTTGCCTAAGTTTGAACAAGGGTGGGAACCACTCATAAAAACCGAGGCCGGCGACCAGGTAGACGGAAAATATCGTCAGCGCCATCATCTTGGCGCTTTTCAGCATGTGCGAATACGCCGCAGCGCGCGAATAATTGCTGATCTCGAGTTTTCGCATGTAAAACGGGAAGAGCTGCTGGTTTACCACATTCGTGACCTGCACCAGGGCGGTCACGCAGCGCTTGACCAGATCCCAGACGGCCTGGGATTGCGCGCCCAGGAAGGCGCCGACGATCAGCTTGTCCAGGTGTGCCGCAGGCAGGTGGATTACTTCGGTGAACACGCCCCAGCTCGAGAACTTATAGACTTCGCGCAGCGAGGCTTTTACGTCCTCGTTTTCGCCGGAAACGTTGGTGTGCTTCAGGTGCAGGGTCAGCAAGGTCACATACCCGAGCCATTTGATCAATTCGGGCAGGACGAGCACCGTCACCACGTAGTAGGGACCGACATATTCAGGATCGAGGACGAACACCAGGGCAAGCTTGAGTGCCGACGCCAGCGTTTCGATGCCTGCCTGCTGAGAATACAGCCCACGCAAACGAATCACGGCGAGCGTGGCGCCATAAGGCATCAGAAAGACGTTCAATGCAACGAATGCAATGGTCGAAGCGTCGTTGCCATTAATGAAGAGCCAGGAACACGCGAGCAATGTCGAAGCGCCAAACAGTGCGCTGACCGCGTCGATGCCAAACGCCGCCATCAAGGTATTTCTTGGGACCATACGGCTGAACTTCCAGAGCAGCCCCTGCCAGGATTGCGTGGCAAAGATAATCTGGAAGATGGCCACATACGTCAGCATGACGCTGACTTTCGCATATTCCTGCAGGCCGAGAACGGTCAGCAGGCGTGACAGGACGATAAAGGACGCCAGCGAAGAAAGGATATTCGCCGCGGCGAGCGACGCTCCGCTTTTAAAAATATTCATACGCCACCCTTCAGAACCCGCTTGATCTTTGCCACGCGAATCGCGGCGCTTGTCATAACCCTGGCACCGGCATCGAGGAATCTGGATTTCTGCGCTTCCATGAACGGGAGGCTGCGAATATAGGTTCCGCAATTTGCCTCGGTGTACCTGTCAGGCGCCAGCCACAAGGGAAGATTCTTGTGCTTGTCGCTGCGCAGTCCGATACTCCAGGTGTTCATGACAACAAAGTTTTCTCGAATGACCTCGGTGCTGATGGCCTGGATATCTGCCGATGCCTGCCCAGAGAATTCATAATCGGTGCAGATGTTTCGGTGTTTGACGAGCGAATACGCGATGTAGGCTTCCGGCCTGTATCGCGAAGCGAGCTCGAACTCGTCGTGCGATTCGAAATACCTAAAATGTGACGCGTCCGGCAATGCGGCACTGTCGAACAGCTGGCGCACGTCGGAAGTCAGGCCCAGATACAGCCAGTCGCACACGTGAAAATAATGCCCGGACCGGACTGGATCGAGCGTCGTCAAGCTGGTCACGAGTACTTTGCGCTCGAACATCCTGGCGCCGGAAGCGGCGACGAGGGTGCACAGCCTCTTAAGTTCGAAAATTTTCTTCATGCTCACGCTCATATCCGAACGCAGCTTGAGCACGTACTCGGTTTGAACCTGTGCCAGTCCCGCCTGGGTACTCACCAACTGACGGACAAGATTGTCCAACTTATGCTTTGGCACCTGGATTGCGCCCGGATCTTCAGAGAGGACTACTTGCGCATAATCGGACAGCTCGGCCGGCAGGGCGGCCTGGTCCGCGGCCCAGCATGAAACGACGATGGGTGTGCCCGGGAACTGCTCCCTGACCCGCCTGGAAAAGGCGAGAATGCCCGGCGAGTAACGGCCCTGGAAGACGATGGTGAGGTTGTTCATTGCGTGATCGATCAGAGACGGATTGCTGCCGCGTCGGTCTTGTCAGCCGTTTTCGCGCTGAGCTTTTTACCGAGCATCATCCACGGCATCTCTACCAGGTAATACAACACGTAGGCCACCAGGAACGTGGACACCAGGATGCCGAAGCTGTGCAGCAAGCTCGGTGTCGGTACCGTGAGCCCGGACGACTTGAGCGCGAACTTCAGGGCCGTCCCGTAAAGCGCGATGACCAAGACTTGGCTCAGGTACACGGAATAGCTGAAATCGCCCCATTTTGCGATCGATGCCGGCACCTTGTTGCCCAGCCAATAGCAGGTGGCGCACAGGAACAGCGAAGGAATCCCCCAGGCGATCCAGCGTGGCCAGGTTCCCAATGTGTCGAAATGGATGAGCATGCGCGGTACGGCGCTGAGGTCGCTCTCCGGCCCATCGGTCCCTAGCATAGCGAGCAAGAACAGTGCAACGACAAGACTGGCAAGGACGACTGCGACGGACGTCGATATTTTCCGTCGCAGGATGTCGCCATACATGCCGAGCAGGATACCGAAGGTGAATTCGATGATGATGCTGTTAACGTAATAGATACGGTCATTCGAAATCCAGCCGGACAACGCAAGTGCGGTTAGCCCGATGGCGACATATTGCAAAACATTCTGCTTGAAAATCAGCAATCCGACCAGCAGGAGGAAGTAGAAGAACATTTCGTAGTTGAGCGACCAGCCCATCGGGATGATCGGATCGGCATAGGCGCCATTGTTCTCGCAATAGGTAAACATCATCGACTTGCCCAAGCAAGCGGACAAGGTACTGAAATCGCCCGAGCGAACGCTGAGCAAACCAAACAGGATCAGGGTCAGCAGGAAGTAAAGCGGGACAACCCTGAACACGCGGCGAATCGCGAACTGCGCGGCAAAGCGCGCACCCGACTTATTGCCCACCGACAGATACATTACCAAACCGCTAATGCAGAAAAATACGTCGACCCCGATCGCACCGGACAAGGTCCGGTGCTCCCCCGCGAAGAAGGGAAATAAGGCATAAGTCGGCAGGTGGACGAGCAATACCAGCCCAGCCGCTATAAAACGGAGAAATTGCAGACCGTTGTTCTGTTTCATAGCTTTCAATGGTAGATGATGCGAGCATTTCGTTCAGTCAAGAAATGCTCGCAGAGAATAATGGTAAGAAGGCGCCGCGTGGATGAACAATGTGGGCGCCGCCGGCAGGACCGGACGGCGGCCGGCCTAAGAGTCTGGCCAGCGCTGACAGTTTACCGAAGCCGCAGGTTCGCTTTCAGCTGCGAGAGCCGTCCCGCGATCGCGGGCATGCTTTCCGCCTTCTTCAGAAGTTCGTACAACAGTACGGCGATGACGGTCAGGACAAACATGGCGATGAAGGAGATCAGCACCAGCAGGGTGCGATTCGGCTTGATCTTATTTTCCGGAACGGTTGCTGCGTCGAGCACCTGAATCAATGCCGGTTCCTTAGCCTCGTCCAGACGGGCAACTTCGTATTGCTTTGCCAGCATTTCATACAACATCTGGAAATACTTCAAATCCCGCATGCGTTGAATATTGTCGAATGCATCCTTCTTGCCCGCCTGAGTGGTCTCGGCCACTTCGCCCGGTGTGCCATATTCCAATTTCGACAGTTCGGCGCGCAAGCTGCTTATCTCGGTGACGAGGCGCTTGTAATCGTTTTGGTTCGGCGTCACGAAGGGTTTCATGGCATTGAGCGCCACCTCTTTGGACGAGATTTCGGCGCGCAGACGAGCACTGGTCTGCACCGTCGCCATGCTCTGGCTATCGACACTGACCAGTCCGCGGGAGCCGAGGGTCTGCTTGAGCGAGATTTCCGCAGCCACTAGATTATTCTTCGTGATCGATAATTGCGTCTCAAAAAACATTCGACGCTGGGACGCTTCCGTAATTGCCAGCTTTTTCGTCAGCGCGGCCAGTTCCGTCACGTAGGCGTTCGCCAGGTTGGCGGCCAGCTTGCCGTCAGTGGCCGCCACTTCGATGGTGATGAATCCGTCCTTGCCGGCGGTCACGGTGGTGCTTTGAGCCAATTCAAGACGCGCTTGTTCTTTCGACTTCGTATCGAAAACCTTCTGCAGATCGAAATTGGCGATGATGCGATCGGCCAGCGTCTGGCTTTTCAACATGCCCACATAGACTTCGCTTGGATTCTTGAGCCCGACCACGCCGGCCGCCAGCCCGCCCATTCCGCCCAGTTGGGACAGCATAGAGGATGCGGCCGATTGCGCTTGCTGGGGTGGCAACAGCTTGGCACCGGCCTTGTAAATATTCGGCATCAGGAAGCTGAGGCCGGCCATCAATATGGCTACCACAAGGGGTAGCAATATGATCAGCTTTTTGTGTTTGGCGAGCGCGATCAGGATATCGAGGATATCGATTTCGTCTTCGTGTGCACTTCGAACGGAATTTCGCTCGGAAGGAATATTATTCATAGGGCCTTACCGCGAGATGATGATTTCAAATGAAAGCCTGCATGCGCCTGGAAGTTAATCTCTAAGCGTCTTGATGGCGGCCGCACCGAGACCGAAGTTCGCCAGGATCTGGGTCCACTCGCGCGCGCCCTGGGTGAAGCGGCTCCACGCAGTCGTCTTATCAAGTTTCTCGGGTACCACGATGGTGTCGCCAGGCATGACCTCGAGCGCCGCGATCTTGCCGAAGAACCAGCCTTGGGAATCGGCCGAGACCACGGTGCCGTCGACGCGCAATACGAAGGTATTCTCGACATCGGCGTCCATTGTCGTGCCTGCCAGCCGCAGGTAATCCTTGACGCGGCTGTTCGCGCGCCACAAGGGCGACGCCTCGACATTGACGGAGCCAAAGACGTGCACGAACGCAGGCTTAGCCGGAATCACCAGGCGATCGCCGTTCTGCAGCGTCACTTGGGGGAGGACGGCGAACGAGCGCTCGTCCGGTGCCAGCCCGAACGCGATGCGGCCTGTCGACTGCAATTTGCGGAACCGGCTGATACGCTCTTCCGCGATACGGCGTTCGGCATCGAAACGCGCACTGGAGGCCGCCGCTTCCGCAGGCGTCATGGTGCTTGCATTGGCAATCCGGGCCGACTGTTCGCTGCGGATCTGATTTTCGAGACGGTCGGCGGCGCGCTGCAGATTGATCTGCTGTTCCTTGCGCACTTCGTCACGGTAGAAGCCGGTACCAAACAGGTAGGCGTTGGCAGTGGCGCCGCCGGCCTTGGCCATCAGGGTTTGCAACGTATCGCTGGCTGTCATCTGGTATACGCCCGGCGACTTGACTTCGCCTTCGATGCGGACGAACACCTGACGCTTCTCCATCGGCACCGCGACATCTTCCTGGGAAAAGATCGTGATGGTATCGCCCGCTTGCAGCTGGACGTTGTCCGGGCCGTTCGGGTTGGTGAAGACATTACCCAGGTTGAAGGGAATCAGCTTGACGCTCAAGTCGGCACGGTTGACGCGCTCGACGACGGCGTAATCCCAGTTAACCGGATCGATCAGGCCGCCAATGCTGGCCGCGATCGATTCTGCCCGCACGTTGGTATTGCGGTCGCCCTCACCCGAGCTCATGTTGCGGCCGTCGCGATTATCGGCACGCAGCTGGCTGTCGGCCATGCTGCTCCCCGCATCGACGTTGCCGTCCTCGGCGCCGGAAATAGCGTTGTTCTGGCGGCGCGTCGACTTACGGCTGATCAGGTATTCACGGCTCGGAATCAGATCGCTCACACGCATGCCGTTCTTGAACGGCGCTCGCACGGCCTGGTCGACATTGCCGCGCAAGACGACGGCATTCGAGAAGTCCGGGGTGATCGACGTGATGTTCAGCACGTCGCCGTTCTTCAGGCTGCGCTTGAGGCCGTCGCCGTTCAGGGCGAATTGCTCGACGCTGCGCGGCTGGTTGCGGGCCTGGTCGATGCGCTCGAGGAAGGCGCGGCGCGGATCGGCCACGACCGGCAGACCGCCGGCCAGGTCGAGCAGCGATTCGATGGTGTCGCCGCTGCCCTTGATTTCATAGATGGCCGGCGCGTTGACCTTGCCCACGAGCGCGACGAAGCCGCCTGCCGGCGGGATCACGATGGTGTCGCCGTCCTGCAACCGAATGTCGCCCGATTTATCGCCTTTGGCAATAAAGGCGTACAGATCGAGTTCGCCGACCAGCTTGCCGGCGCGCTTGACCTGCACCCGGCGCATGCTGCCGTTGGCGGTCGGGCCGCCGCTGGCAAACAGCGTCGTCACCAGGGTCGAC
>Ga0213835_100954_pt1 | contig 21148 bp, 20 predicted proteins | sample SWPATP01_FD_160576 | JGI IMG/M metagenome (GOLD analysis project Ga0213835, IMG submission 160576) | Coastal seawater microbial communities from Marineland, Florida, United States - SWPA TP0 #1 | ecosystem: Environmental > Aquatic > Marine > Coastal | place: USA: Florida | collected 2016-08-05 | reverse complement strand
CGCCCACATCTGAACCGCTACTCCTCTCCCCCAAAATGGGGGCGAGGAGGGGCGCCCGCATCTGAACCGCTACTCCTCTCCCCCACGCGTGGGGGAGAGGTGGCACGCGAAGCGTGACGGTGAGGGGGTTCGCCAGACGTGGACAAAATCCCCCGCTCCCGGCCATCACAAAAGGATGATTCCCGTCCAACCCCTTGTTTCCACTCACCAGGCACTTTTTGTTGCCGTCCTCCCCGCAACAAAGCGAAGGGGGCTGGGCATTTGGCCCGACCCCCCGATTGCCCACCCCGGGCATATTGCCGTCTTGTGTCCGCCTATTCGCACATGGCGCGCAGGGCTTCCGGCTTGCGGATTTCCACCGTGCGGGTGTTGATCAGGCGGATATGGCCGCTTTCCCGGAACCGCGAGAAGGCGCGCGACACGGTCTCGATGGTCAGGCCCAGATAGTCGCCGATATCGGTGCGCGACATCGGCAGGTCGATCTGGTTCAGCCCGCCCTGGCGCTCCATCATCTCGATGAGGAAGGCGGCGACGCGCTCGCCGGCGGCCTGGCGGCCGATCACCAGCATGTGCTCCTGGGCCCGCACCAGCGCCTGCAGCGCGATCGGCAGAAGCTCGCGCGCCACGTCCTCGTCCGGCGGCAGGCGGTAGCTCTTGATGCCGCAGGCGGTGATCGCTTCTGCGAAGAATCCGTGGCCGGCGGCGGCCTCGAAGCCGAACACCTCGCCGGCGACGTGGAAGGCGCTGATCTGGCGGCGGCCGTCGGCGAGCAGGCGGTAGATGCGCACGGCGCCGAACTCGATCTGGTAGAGCGCGTTGGCGCGGTCGCCGGGCGCGTAGATCTCGGAATTGGCGTTGAAGTGGAGAAGCTGGGCCCCGCGTCCGGCCTGCCGGGAGAGCATGCCGTCGAGGTCGATCGTGACAGTGGCATCGGGGGCGAAAGCGAAGCGGGGGGTCATGGCTTGTCTCCGTCGTTGGTGAGGAGACATTGGCAAAGCGGCGCGCGCGCCGAAATTGGGTTACTTCCTAAGTAGTTCTACGTAGTCACGGCGAGGCCCGGCCGGGCCCGAACTGGCAAGAGCGCCTGGACGATATCGATAAGTGCCTGTCCCAGAAGGGGTTTCTGGACCAGAGCGTAGCGGCCGAGAAGCGAGGGGCGCTCCGCCTGCTCGGAGAGCACCACCACCGGGGTCGTGCCGAAATCGACACCGGAAGCGCGCGCCCGGCTCAACGCCGCCTCGTCGACGATGACGCAGTCGGCCAGTTGCGCCTCGGGCGCCACGTTGAGCGGGCTGTCCGCCAGCCCGACCGCGTAGCCCTCGGCCTCGAGGACGAAGCAGAGCGAGGCCCTCATGCCCTCGTCGGGCGCAATCACGAGAATCCTGCCTGGTGCCGACACCTGAGCGTCTCCCTGCGGGGCGGGGCTACCGCCATTTCGAGAGGGATCATGGCAGGGGGGGCGGGGTGCCGCCTTGCGCAGGATCAAAGGGCCGGTATTTCGTCAGGCGGCCTGGGAGGACAGGACCATGCGCACCAGTTCGGGCAGGTTGCGGGCCTGCATCTTGGCCATCACGTTGGCGCGGTGTACCTCGACGGTGCGAGGCGAGATGTCGAGGTCGTAGGCAATCGTCTTGTTGGGCAGGCCGGCCACGATGCCGGTCATCACCTGGCGCTCGCGGTCGGTCAGCCGCTCGATACGCTCGCGCACGGCGGCGGCGTCGTGCGGCGACTTCTCGCGGGTGCCGAGTTCGGCGATGGCGTGGGCGATGGCGTCGAGCAGCACCTCGTCCTGAAACGGCTTTTCGATGAAGTCGAGCGCGCCGGCCTTCATCGCCTCCACCGCCATCGGCACGTCGGCATGGCCGGTAATGACGATGGTCGGCAGCATGGCGTCGGTCTCGCGAAGCTTCTTCAGGAGTTCGACGCCGCTCATGTCGGGCATGCGCAGATCGGTGACCAGGCAGGCATTGACCAGGCCAGGCGCGATGGCAAGGAAATGGGTGGCCGATTCATGCACGCGCACGGCGTGGTCGGACATGGTGAGCAGGAAGGCCAGAGACTTGCGCACCGGCTCCTCGTCGTCGACGATGTGAATGACGACATCGGGATTCATGTATCGGGCTCCTCCTGGCCCGCGGCGGGCAGGGTAAAGCGGAAGGTGGCTCCGCCATGTTCGTTACGCTGCATGGTGATTTTCCCTCCATGCGCTTCGACGATGCGCTTGGATATCGAAAGTCCGACGCCCATGCCACCGGGTTTCGTCGTCACGAACGGCTTGAACAACTGCTGGGCGACATCGTCGGCAAGGCCGGGGCCGGTATCGGAGACCTCGATGGCGATCTCGTGAGCCGTTTGCCCGTCGGAAGTGCGCACCGTCAGTTCGCGCCGCTCGCAATGGCGCATGGCCTCGACCGCGTTGCGCATCAGGTTGATCAGCACCTGCTGGATCTGCACCCGGTCGACGAACACGGTCTCGGCCCGGGCGCTAAAGTCGAAAACAGTGTGAATGCCGGCCTCGCGCGAGCCGACCAGAGCCAGCGCACCGGCCTCCTCGACCAGGTTCTTGATGTCCTCGGGGTTCTTGTCGGTCTCGCCTCGGGTGACGAATTCGCGCAGATGGCGGATGATCTGCCCCGCGCGCAGCGACTGCCGCGCCGTCTCCTCCAGTGCCTCGCGCATGCGTTCGGACAATTCGTCGTCGAAGCGCTTCAGCAAGCGGGTGCAGCCCTGCGTGTAGTTGGCGATGGCAGAAAGCGGCTGGTTCAACTCGTGTGCGAGCGTCGAGGCCATCTCGCCCAGTTCGTTGATGCGGGCAAGCCGGGCCAGTTCGCCTTGAACCTCCTGCAGCCGCGCCTCCGATTCGGCGCGCTCGGTCAGGTCGCTGATGAAGCCGGTGAAGAAGATCTGGTCGCCGCTCTTCATCTCGCCAACGGCAAGCTTCATGGGAAAGGTCGAGCCGTCCTTGCGCTGGCCGACAACCACCCGGTCGATACCGATGATGCGGCGCTCGCCCGTATCCATATAGCGATGCATGTAACCGTCATGTTCGGCGCGGTAGGGTTGGGGCATGAGAATGTTGACATTCCTGCCCGTTACCTCGGCTTCCGCATAGCCGAACTGGCGCACGGCAGCCTGGTTGAAGGTCTGGATCGTACCTGACGAATCGATCACCACCGTGGCGTCCGGCACCGTGTCGAGGATGGAACGCAGATGTGCCTCGCGTGCGACCAGCTTGCGGGCCGAGCGGTCGGCGTCGAACTGCGAGCGCCGGTAGCGTGCGCCGCACAGCGTGGACAGGATACCGAGACCGACGATGGCGAGCAGATCGATCCCTTCCACCTTGGGGTGGGCATCGACGGCCGTGGCGGCAAGCAGCGCAATGGCGACGGTCGCCGTCGCGGCTGCACCGGGAGCCCAACCGCCAACGGAGGCCGCGCCGACGGCAACGGCTGCCAGCAACACCGCAATCCAGATCGCGCCGATCCATTCTCCGGTGGTGAACCAGGCCACGAGCACGATTACACTGCCGGCAGCCGCCAGCGCGTGGCCGGAAAGCAATCGGCTTTCCGTTTCGTGTGCGCTTTCCGGCAATTCTGTCACATCGTCTCCGCAATCCGAACTGCGATGCCGGCATAGGCACACATGCCGGTGCGCATGCCAATGGGGCCAAGGGCTGCGACTGTCAATGCGGGCCCTGGAACTCACCGGCGACGATCGGCTTGACCCCGGTCAATGAACGTTGCCGTTTTTCGGCCGATCAAGGGGCCTGCTACAGAGAGATGGAGAAAGCCATGAGCAAGCAATTCGAGGGCAAGACCGCAATCGTGACGGGTGCGGCATCCGGCATCGGCGAAGCGGTGGCCAAGGAACTGGCGGCCGGCGGTGCCACGGTCATTGTCTCCGACATCTCCGATGACAATGCGCGGTCCGTTTGCAAGGCAATCGAGCAGCAAGGCGGCAAGGCGTTTCCCTTCGTTGCCGACGTTTCCGATGCAGGGGCCTGCGAGGCGCTGGTTGCCTTCGCGATCGAGAAGGGTGGGGCGCTGCATCTGGCGGTCAACAATGCCGGCATCGGCGGGCCAAGCGAGAAGGCTGGCGACTATCCGCTCGACGGCTGGCGCAAGGTTATCGACGTCAATCTCAATGGCGTCTTCTACGGCATGCGTTATCAGATCCCGGCCATGCTCGAAGCGGGCGGCGGCGCCATCGTGAACATGGCCTCGATCCTGGGATCGGTGGGTTTCATGAACGCGAGCGCGTATGTCGCCGCCAAGCACGGCGTCGTCGGCCTGACCAAGGCGGCAGCGATGGAGTATGCCCAGCAGGGCATCCGCATCAACTCGGTCGGCCCCGCCTTCATCAATACGCCGCTTCTGTCGGCCAATCTCGATGACGAGGTTATCGGACAGCTTGCCGGGCTCCACCCCATCGGCCGTATCGGCACGCCGGAGGAAGTGTCGGCACTCACTTGCTTCCTGCTTTCCGAGCGCGCTAGCTTCATCACTGGAAGCTACCACCTTGTGGACGGTGCCTATACCGCGCAGTAACCAGCCGACCGGCGAGACATGAACCAAGAGATTGACAAATCCGGCCGGCCCTACTGGGCCGAGCCGGCAAAGACAGCGCTTGCACGCACGGGCTCGGGCCGCAACGGTCTTGAGGATGCGGAGGCCGTCCGCCGGCTGGAGGCCGACGGTGCCCTGCCGGGTATCGTCCTGCTGGTGATCCTGGAAATCGAGAAAAAGATCGTCAACCGCTACAAGCTGGCCACCGATCACGCCAAAATCGCGGAGCAGAATTGATGAAGACCATCCTCGTGGCCACGGATTTCTCGGAGCGTTCGGACAGGGCGCTGAGGCGCGCGACGCTGATGGCCAAGGCGGACGGCGCGCGTCTGGTGCTGGTGCACGGCATCGACGACCAGCAGCCCGAGCGGCTCGCCGACAGTGCCCAGCGCGAGGCCGAGGAACTGATCTCGGAACTGGCGCAGTCGGTGACGTCGCTCGATGGCGTTGCCTGCGAAGGAGTGGTCATGCGAGGCTCCATCGACGAGACCGTGGTGAAGGTGGCCAAAGCGCAGGCCGCCGATCTCCTCGTGGTTGGCTCCCACCGTCAGCGACCGTTCCGCGACATCTTTCTCGGCACCACCGTCGACCGTATCCTGAGGCGCAGCCTGCGGCCCGTGTTGATGGCAAAAACGGTGCCGGCCGCGCGGCATCATCATGTGCTGTTTGCCACCGACATGAGCGACGGCTGCACCAACGCTATCCGGGCTGCCGGCAATCTTGGTCTGCTTGCAGGCGCCAGGCTGTCGGTTGTGCATGTCTTCGCCGCGCCAGGCCAGGAACTGATGTTGCACGCTTCCCGCTCGACCAAGGAGGTGCTGGCATATATCGAGAGCGAGCGCGCCAAGGCGACAATGAAGCTGGACGCCTATCTGAAGGAGATCGGGATCGAGGCCGACACGCGCTTTGCCGAACTGGCCGAGGTCGCGACCGCCGAGACCATCGACGACTGCGCCCGGGACCTGAAGGCGGATCTCATCGTCATCGGCACCCAGGCGCGATCGACGATCACCCGTTTCGTTCTGGGCAGCGTCGCGCAGGGCGTGCTCAGGGCTACCGCCAGCGACGTTCTGGTGGTGCCGCCGCCACAGGCGGCTTGACGGGGATCAAACCGCTGCCGGTCAATCCGGTGCATCTGGTGGATACAGAACATAGGAGGTTTTTGCGATGGCGCTGCCACCCAGCATCCGGCACATTCACATGGAACTCGCGCGTGAAAAGGGCCATCCGGCCGGCGAACGCGACGACGGCTACGACATTCTTGCCCCGCTCGATACGGAAGGGAAGCTGGACGCGGCCGAATGGAAGGCCCACGCCGCTGCCTGCCGGGTGCGCCGTTTTCGCCACGGCGAGACCGACCGTATCGGGCTGTTGCGGCGCAAGCCGGGCGGCGCCTGGTATTTCGACTACGAGGAAGGCGACCGGGACGACGAACTCGGCTTCCGGTTCAATGACGAGCGTTTCGTGCCGGGCGAGTATGTCTCGCTCACCAACCAGGGCGAAACCCACACTTACCGCATCGTCTCGGTGGTGAAGCCCTAACGGGCCAAGACAGGTTTTGATGCGCCAGTCTCCCTGCTGCGGTCCTGATCGCAGCGCAGGGGGCTGGCGCATGCGTTTGCCCCGCGGCCCGCTACGAGGCTAGAAGGCTCGCAAATCAGGGAGACAGGCCATGGCAGTGCCATCCGGCGCGAGCGAAGGACACGACCCGCAACCGATCCATCTCTACCAGCAGCGCTTCAAGTTGCATGCCTGGATCAGGAGCCGGCTGTGGGCGCAGGTGATGCTCGGCATGGCGCTGGGTTTCGCCTTCGGTGCGGCGCTGTCGCCGGAGGCCGGTCTGCTGGCGCCGGCCACGGCCGAGCAGCTTGGCGCCTGGCTGGCGCTGCCCGGCCAGGTCTTTCTCGGCCTCATCGCCATGGTGCTGGTGCCGCTCATCTTCGCCTCCATCGTCGGTGGGCTGAACGGCGCGCAATCGGGCGCGGAGCTGCGCTCCACCGGGCTGAGGCTTGCCGCCTTCATCCTTGCCACCACATTCGCGGCCGCCTGGATCGGCGTCGCGCTGGCCCGCTGGCTGCAGCCTGGCGCAGCCGTGGAGGGGCTTTCGATGCCTCGCGGGGTGACCGAGCCGGAGGCGGGCGCCTCGCCGTTTGATGGGGCCCAGGCGCCCGACATCATCGCCGGCATCCTGCCCACCAACCCGACCGCCTCCATTGTCCAGGGCGATCTGCTGGCCGTGGTGGTGCTGGCCGTTCTGGTCGGTATCGCGGCCACCCAGGTCAATCGCGAGAAGGTTGCGCCCTTCCTGGCACTGCTCGACGCGCTCCTGGCGATCGCGATGACCATCGTCAAATGGGCGATGTTCCTGGCGCCGATTGCGGTGTTCGGCCTGATGGCACAGCTCGTGATGCGGGTCGGTCTGGAGACCGTGGTGGCCATGTCGACCTATGTCGGCACCGTGCTCTTGGGGCTGGCGCTGCTGCTTGGCATCTATCTCACCGTAGCCGCGCTGGTCGCCGGCATCGGTCCCGCTACCTTCATAAAGAAGGCGGGAAGCACGCTGTTGCTCGCCTTCTCGACCTCCAGTTCCTCGGCCGTCATGCCGATGACGATCCAGGCCGCGCGCCGGCTCGGCGTCTCGGATGCCACGGCCAATCTCGTGGTGCCGCTCGGCGCCACCATGAACATGGCCGGCACCGCACTCTACCAGTCGGTCGCGATTCTGTTCCTCGCCCAGATGGCCGGGATCGAATTGTCACTGGGCGAGATCGCCATCATCACGGCGACGCTGGTCGCGTCATCGATCGGCGCGCCGGGTACGCCGGGCGTCAGCATCGCGATCCTGCTCAGCGTCGCGGCAGGCTTCGGCATTCCCACCGCCGGCATGGTGATCATCCTGGGCGTCGACCGCATCCTCGACATGAGCCGAACGGCGGTCAACGTCACCGGGGATCTGGTCGCGAGCATTTTGCTCGGGGGCACGCGCGCGCAGGCGGATGGGACCGCGACGTCGACTTCCGATCACGCAATCCCTTAGTGCGGCCTAGGCCGCACTGCCGAGCTGGCGGTCGGTCTCGATATCTTCGTGCCAGGGCTGTATGCGGTCCCTGCCATCGCGCTTGGCCACATAGAGTGCGGCGTCAGCCCGCTTTTGAACCGCTTCCGCTGCACGCCACGCATTGCGCAGTTCGCCAACCGCAAGACCGATGCTCAGCGTCACCGTAGGCTTGACGCTGGAACCGGGATTCGGAAGCGCTGCCGCGGCGACGGCGTCGCGAATCCGTTCGGCGATCACGATTGCCTCCGCCTCGCTGGCATCCGGCAGCAATACCAGGAATTCCTCGCCGCCATAGCGTGCCACGCTATCTTTCTGCGAGCGGGTACATTTCATGATGATGCGGGCCACTTCGGCGAGGCACCTGTCGCCTTCCAGATGTCCGAGCTCGTCGTTGAGAGCCTTGAAATGATCGATATCACACATGAGCACCGCGACATGCCTGCCTTGCCGGGCCAGTTCCTCGAGCCTCTCGCCCAAGAAATGCCGATTCGCCGCGCCTGTCAGACCGTCCGTCCGCGACAGCCGCTCCAGCCGTTTGTTGGTGAGCGCGAGTTCGGCCATGTGCTGACGGTCGCGCAATTCCAGCAAGAAGGATTTGTAGGCGAGGATGTTCATCGTCCGGCGCGCCACGACGGTCGCGGTCATTCCGCTGGCAAAAAAGAAGAAACCCGATAGCACCTTCCAGATGCTCGCTCCGGGTATGCTGAGCTGGAGGATCACATACAAGGCCATTGCTGTCACCGCGATCGCAATCGTCTGGGCGATGGGAATGCTGAAGATGATGACGCCTGTAATCGCCACGAACAGCATGATGTGCAGGTATCGGTCGAGAAGGGCGCCACCGCTGGCGATGCCGACCCCGCAGACCGACAGCAGAATCAACAGTATGCCGGTCAGCAGTGTGGTTCCAAGCACGCGCTGTGAGTGTGGCTTGCGCCAGATGAAGGCGACGAGAAATGCGGCCGGCATCAACACCGCGCTGGGTACGAGTGTCGCCAGCGCGGTCTCCAGCGGCAGCAGCAGCAGGTTCAAGCCGAACAGGAACACGTTGAGGATCGCCACCCAGATCATCCATGCGCGGATGATCTTGGCCGTCTGGCGCCAAGTGCGCTGGCGATAAGCCTGCGCCAGTTTTCCCTTCAGCCGGATGTCTCGCGTGCGCCCGGCCAGAAGCTGCTCCACTTCGGACATAAGCATGGGATCGCGGGTGATCTGCTCGAGCACCGGCGCAGTGTTCGGGTCACCTTCACCCGGCAGCTCGCCGCCTCCGCGCTCTTCTTTCGGCGACGACGCTCGGCGATCGCTTCGTCTCTTGAATGACAGCGGCATCGTCCAAATCCCGGACGCGCTTGCGATCATCGACCGGGGGCGCGCCGTAGCTCATGACGCCGCCCACTATAGGCCACAATTCCTACCAATCGCTAAAGGCGCCAAAAGCCGGCCAGCCGATGCACGCTGGCGGTTCCCGCCGGCAGACTCCGTTTCCGTCATCCTTAGAAGTCAGCGCCCCGGACGGCCCGACTTTCCAGGCCGGCGCTTGCGCTGGCGTTCGTCGGCCGGGTCCTCATAGGAGCCGGCGCCGATCTTGCTGCGCCTGACCGGACCGGGATCGTCGGCGGGCTTTTGCGGAACGCGTCCCTTGACGGGCTTTTCGGTGCGGCCGACCGTCATCTCGTCGAGCGTGTTCTTGCGGAAAAGGCCTGAACCTGCCGGCACCGCGTGGTCGCCGGAGGTGCCCATCTCATCGAGCGCAGGCTTGGCGAACAGCGAACCGCTCCCGGCTGCCTTCGCCTTGCCGCCGCGCCCCTTCGCGGCATCCCGGCGGCTCTTCTGCGTGTTTTCCACACCAGCGTCGCGCGACAGCGGGTCGTCGGCAATCGCCAATTCGGTCTCCTGCAGGCGCCTTATTTCGTCGCGCAGCCGTGCCGCGCGCTCGAAGTCGAGATCGGCGGCGGCGTCGCGCATCTCCTTTTCGAGATGCTGGAGATGCGTCTTGAGATTGGCGCCCACCATCTCGCCATTGCCGGTGACGCCGGAAATATCGGCGCGCACATGGTCGCGTTCGTAGACCGAATCCAGGATGTCGGAGATTCGGGCCTTCACGCTCTCGGGCGTGATTCCATGTTCGGCATTCCAGGCAAGCTGTTTTTCGCGCCGGCGGGAGGTCTCGTCCATGGCGCGCTGCATCGAGCCGGTGATGTTGTCGGCATAGAGAATGACCTTGCCGTCGACGTTTCGGGCGGCGCGGCCGATCGTCTGCACAAGCGAGGTCTCGGAGCGCAGAAACCCTTCCTTGTCGGCATCCAGAATGGCAACGAAGCCGCATTCGGGGATGTCGAGCCCTTCGCGCAAGAGATTGATGCCGACCAGCACGTCGAAAGCGCCGAGACGAAGGTCGCGAATGATTTCGATGCGCTCCAGCGTGTCGATGTCGGAGTGCATGTAGCGCACCCGCACGCCCTGCTCATGCAGATATTCGGTCAGGTCCTCGGCCATGCGCTTGGTCAGCACCGTCACCAGCGTACGGTAGCCCTTGGCCGCCGTCTCCCGGATCTCGCCCAGAACGTCATCGACCTGCGTCTTGGCCGACCGTATCTCGACCGGCGGATCGACAAGACCTGTCGGCCGGATCACCTGTTCGGCGAAGACGCCGCCCGCCTGTTCCATCTCCCAGTTGCCGGGGGTTGCCGACACCGCGACGGTGAGCGGGCGCATGGCATCCCACTCCTCGAAGCGCAATGGCCGGTTGTCCATGCAGGACGGCAGGCGGAAGCCGTATTCGGCCAGCGTTGCCTTGCGGCGAAAGTCGCCGCGATACATGCCGCCGATCTGCGGCACCGTGACGTGGCTCTCGTCGACGAAGACGATGGCGTTGTCGGGGACATATTCGAACAGGGTCGGCGGCGGCTCGCCCGGACGACGGCCGGTCAGATAACGCGAATAGTTCTCGATGCCGGCGCAGGAACCGGTCGCCTCCAGCATCTCCAGATCGAAGCGCGTGCGCTGTTCCAGCCGCTGAGCCTCCAGCAGGCGGCCCGCCTTCTCCAGTTCGACAAGGCGGTGCTTCAGCTCCTCCTTGATCGACTTTATCGCCTGGTTCAGTGTCGGGCGTGGGGTGACGTAGTGCGAGTTGGCGTAGATCTTGACGCTCTTCAACTCGCCGGTCTTCTGACCCGTGAGCGGGTCGAATTCGGTGATCGTCTCGATCTCGTCGCCGAAGAGCGAGATGCGCCAGGCAGCATCCTCAAGGTGGGCGGGGAATATCTCGATCGTGTCGCCGCGCACCCTGAACGTGCCGCGCGCGAAGCCGACATCGGCACGCTTGTATTGCTGGGCGACGAGGTCGGCCAGAAGCTGGCGTTGGTCAATGCGGTCGCCCACCTCCATCTGGAAGGTCATGGCCGTGTAGGTCTCGACCGAACCGATACCGTAGATGCAGGATACCGAGGCGACGATGATGACGTCGTCGCGTTCGAGCAGCGATCGCGTGGCCGAGTGGCGCATGCGGTCGATCTGCTCGTTGATGGAGGATTCCTTCTCGATATAGGTGTCCGAGCGCGGGACATAGGCCTCCGGCTGGTAGTAGTCGTAATAGGAGACGAAATACTCCACCGCGTTGTCGGGGAAGAAGTTCTTGAACTCCGAATATAGCTGCGCGGCCAGCGTCTTGTTCGGCGCCAGGATCAGCGCGGGGCGCTGCGTCTCCTCGATCACCTTGGCCATGGTGAACGTCTTGCCCGAGCCGGTGACGCCGAGCAGCACCTGCGTGCGCTCGTGTTCGTCGATCCCCGACACCAGATCGGCGATGGCGCGCGGCTGGTCGCCGGCCGGCTGGTATTCGGTCTGCATCCTGAAGGCGATGCCGCCTTCCGACTTCTGCGGCCGATCGGGCCGATGCGGCACCCAGCCGTCGTTTTTCAGGTTCGGGTCACCGCCTTCGATGAGCCGCGACAGCGCAGCAACCGTTGCGGTGACACCGGAATTATCGAGACCTGCCGCGTCCTCCAGAGCGATGTCCATGCCGGCTACCGGATTAAGACCAGCCGCCGCGCGCTCCTTTGGAGACGCCGCACCACCCATCGAGGTGCCGCGCGCGGTGCGCGTGGGCGCCGCGGAACGGGACGGGATTTTCTTCGTCGTCTTTGCCGCCTTGCCGCTTCGCCCCTCTGGAGAGGAGTCTGCCTGGCGCAGATCCGCCTCCTCGGCGATTTGTCTGGCCCAATCGGCGACGGCGCCCGTAAGGGGCGCGCCATCGAAGTCGGCCTGCGGCGCTTCGCCGAAGCCTTCCGGGCGGTCAGGAGAATTTTCGCCGCCATTGGCGCGCGAATGGGTCTTTTGGGGTCTGGAAGCCATTACCGCCAATATGGAGAGGCTTCGCGGCGAAGGGAAGGCCGGGAGCTGCATCGCCACGATTTCTCCCAACCTGCTGACGGCAGGCTGTCAGGAGCGGACCAGATCCCTCGGCCTGAGGAAATGGGTGAGCCGCGCGCCACCTGGCGCCAGCGCGGCCCAGTCGCCCTCGAACTCAAATCGTGCCAGCGCGGCCGTCGGGAATTTCTTGCGAAGGCGGTGCAATTCCGCTTTGTCCGACCTGTCGCCGGCGAGCGTGGCGGCGAACTCTTCCAGTCCTGGATTATGTCCGACAAGAAGCAAGGTTTCGATCTGCCAGGGTGCCTCACGCACGAGAGACAAAAGATAGTCTGGCCCTGCCATGTAAAGGCGGTCCGGATATATGGCTTGCGGCGGCTCCAGCAGGTTTGCAGCCACGAGCGTCCAGGTGGCGCGAGTCCGTGCGGCGGGCGAGACAAGGGCAACGCCCGGTGTCCAGTTTCGGCGCGCCATCTCTGCACCGATCAATGGAGCAGCCTTCTGTCCACGCGGCGCAAGCCGGCGGTCGAAATCGGCCAGAGCGGGATCGTCCCAACTCGACTTGGCGTGTCTTAGCAGCAGGAGTCGGCGCACAGGCATTCAGCGGCAGGCCGAGAAAACGACGCTCAGAACGGCGGACGAGCCGGTAAGCGAGAAGCGCGCATAGGTCTCGTAGCGGGATCCGGTGACAGGATCGTTCTGCGGCGTAACGTCGAATCCAAGCGTCAGTATCTCGCCGCGCTGCAGCATGTCGATGAAGTCGAGTTGCAGCCGGCCGATATCCCCGTCCTCGTCCTGGGCATCGAGAATGACCGCGTGGCCGGCTCCAAGCGCTACAAGGGGTACGACGTTCCCGTCGATCTGCGCGACCACGCGATCGGCTTCGTAGAAATAGTCAGCTTCGCCTGTGAAGCCGTGCGGGCGCACCGGGCCGCCTGTCGTGTAAAGCTCCAAACTCACCGGGTCGCCGCAGGACAGCACGAGCGAGTCGACATTCGCGTTGGTCTCGGTGGTGTGCACCACGGCCACGCCATCGACGACACGCCATTCCGCAAGGGCCGGCGTGCTGGCCAGGATGCAGAGGGTCAGAGCGGCGAGCGCGGCTTTCATCGGCAAAGAATGGCTGCAAGGGGAGCGGCTGACAAGCCCCTTGCACGGCAGGGATCGCGGGGCGGGCGGCGTTGATGTTGCAGGGATGTTTACGTCCTGCCCGCCGCCCGGCTTCCCGCGGGTGCCGACGTCAGATCCGGCCCATCAACATCAGGATCAGGACGATCACCAGCACGAGGCCGAGAATGCCAGAGGGCCCGTAACCCCAGCCGCGCGAATGTGGCCAGGCCGGTATCGCGCCGAGCAGGATCAGGATGAGGATGATCAGAAGTATCGTACCGAGGCCCATTTGAGTGTCCTTCCGCCTTGGGTGTGGTTGCGCGGTTTCAATGCGTTGCCGGGCGAAAGGTTCCTGCGGAGGGCAAGGGCACGGGGCGCCGATTGCGCCCCGCTTTCCACTCAATGTGCTGCCAGAACATCGCTTGCAGCGAAATAGATGTGGAGCTGGTAGATCGGATGCGGTTCCGGGCCGACGCCGTCCGGTTTGTATTCCCAGTCGATATGGGTGATCGGCGGTGTTTCCATACCCGGCATAAGTCCAGTGAAGTCCACCCCCTGCTGGATGGCATCGGCCGGCAGAATGTATTCCAGGCACACGACGCGTCCGTCGATCTCGCAATAGATCGGCCCGCCATTCGGCAGGTCGGCGGGGTTAGCCCAGTGGACGCCCATGTGGGGCACGTGCGGGCTGATGGCGACGGCATCCGGGGCTATTTCGCTCAGGAGCGGCAAGTGCGAAAGCCCTTCGGCCTGCGCGGCCGAGGCCAGGCCCAACGTGGCGGTCGCGATGATGGCGATGCGTTGGATCATTTTCTTCTCCCCCATCGAGTCAGACTATGAATTCCGCTCGGCCGGTCTCTCCGATCCGATTGCGGCAATGGCAGTCTTTCCCGACCGGAAGTTGGTTTCATCCTCAAAATTGGGTATGAATTCACGATGGTTCCGCAAGGGATCGGGAGGACGCCCATATGAGCGAACCGGATGCGGCGGGTCCTGCAGGTCTCGATGCAGAAGCTGAACGCGCGCAACTCGTCCATGCCGTCTATCAGATCGCGCTCGAACCGCAGTCCTACGACATCTTCATGGATCACTGGGACAACCACGTAGCCCGAGCGGTCGCGGAGCTTTCGGCACTCAAGGACAGTTCGGAGTTTGGCGACTCGGAGTTCATGGCCCATTTCGCCACTGCCTTTGGCATACTGGAGGAGTTGGGACGTCGACCGCGGGAGCCGCTGACGGAGGGCAGAGGGCCCCGCATCCTGCTCGATCGCAATGGCGCGGTGGTCTGGCGCAATCTCGCGGCCGCGCGGGTTCTTGGCTTGTCGGCACATGCTCAGCTCGACGATCTGTCGGCACTGCTGCACGACCCGGTCATGGCAAGACGGCTGCTGACCGAGTTGCCGACGCCGACACCCGGCGAGCGCGCGCCGGGTCGTCTGCTACGCGTCGATCTCGACGAAGGCGCGCTCTACCTGCTTGCGAGGCCAATCACCGATCGCGAGGGCCAGGCGCTGATACTGGTCGAGCCGCTGTTCGGCGAATGGACGCCGGAGATGGAGCGCCTACTCGGCGAGACATTCGGGCTCACCGAGGCCGAAACCGCCGTGGCTGCGGGGCTTGCCGAAGGCTTCAGTGCAACCGAATTAGCCGGACGACGCGGTGTCACCGTGCTCACCGTACGCTCGCAGATCAAGTCGCTGCTGGCCAAGACCGGGGCTGACGGGCAGACCGATCTTATGCGGCTGCTAATGTCGGTCTCGCGTGTCGTCGACCGGACGCTAGAGAGCGACGAAGCTCCCGGTCGCCCGGCTGTTTGCGCCGTGCCGGGTGGCCGCCGTATCCCGGTTGAGCTTTTCGGCATGCCCGGCGGGATGCCGGTCGTTTTCCTGCACGGCATGCTCGACGGATGCAGCGCCACGCCGCGTATCGAGCACGCGCTCAACCAGCACGGGCTGCGACTGATTGCGCCAGTGCGGCCGGGTTTCGGCACCGCTGCCGCCGACACCGGTCCCATCGCCACTGCGCCCGAGCGTTTTGCCCGCGACATCGAGGCAATGATCGAGCGGCTTGGGCTGAGGCGGGTGGTGCTACTGGGGCACATGGCCGGGGCGCTCTATGCCTTCGCCGTCGCCGCGCGTCTCGGGTCGCGCGTTGCCGGCATCGTCAACGTGTCAGGCACCGTGCCCATTCTTTCCAACGCGCAGTTCTCGACGATGTCGCGGCGTCAGCGCCTCGTCGCTTATACCGCGCGCTACGCGCCTTCCGCATTGCCCTTCGTGCTGCGAGCGGGAATCCGTCAGCTCGATTTCAACGGCGAGCGCAGTTTCATGACCGCGCTTTACGAGTCCTCGCCGCACGACCTTGCCATGATCGAGCAGCCAGACGTGTTCCGCTCGCTGCGGCGGGGCTACCGCTTCACCGTCGCGCAGGGCCACAAGGCCTTCGAGACCGACGGCTATCACGTCGTGCGCGACTGGTCGGCGATGGCGGCGGCGTCGGACGTTGCGGTCCGGCTGATCCACGGCCGCCACGATCCGGTGGTCAACGCGGCCTCGGTCGAGGACTTTTGTGCCAGACTTGGCGCGCGCGCGCGCCTGACCATGCTGGAAGACTGCGGCCAGCTCGTCCTGTTCAGGAAGCCAGACATCGTATGCGCGAACGTGGCCGAACTGGCGCGGCAGGCGGATTGCGGAACGATCGACGAGCAGAGGCTGCGGCGGGGCTGAACCAGATGCGGGCTGCTGAACGTCTGCTGAATGCCCGCTTCAGAGCACATTCCGTATCGACGACCTACCATCGTCCCGTTCGTCAGGCTGGCATGGTGCAGGTCCGGCGATGCCGGTCATTTTCGCTTCCCGTTGCGTCGCGTCGATCTCTCGGCAAACCGTTGAAACCTGTCCGTATCTTGGCGACAGACCACGCGGCGCAAGGCGGAAGGAGATCGAAAGATGAAAGCCCTGCTTTGTGCCTTGCTGCTGGGCCTGACGACGTTCGTCGCGCCGGCATCTGCCGACTGGTCTCCGCAACACGAAGCCGGCTTCTCGAAGCCTCTCTCCCCGTCGATGCCCCACGTGAATCGTATCGGACCGCGCAACGCGGTACCTTGTGCCAGAGCCGCCTTGCAGTCGCGTATGCGCGAACTCATGGAGGCCGGCAACACCGGCCTTGTGGCAAACGAGGTGATCGCTGGAGGACGAAGGTGGGAATGGATTGGCATCGACGGATTCTCGAGCCAACTCCTTCCGGGGCGCCTCGTCACGCCCGACATTCGACATTCTTCGACCAGATGCTGACGCAGAGTTCCGGTCTCTGAGTTCGCGCCACTCAGGCCCGCATCAGCCTGCCTTCTGCCTGGCCGTTGCGCAGGTCGGGCAGGAAGACCGTGAGCAGGCCCAGCAGCGGCAGGTAGGAACAGACCTGGTAGACGAAGTCGATGCCGTAGGCATCCGCCAGCACGCCCAGCGCGACCGCGCCGATGCCGCCGAGTCCAAAGGCCAGGCCGAAGAAGATGCCGGCCACCATGCCGACCCGGCCGGGGATGAGTTCCTGCGCGAAGACGATGATCGCCGGGAAGGCCGAGGACAGAAGCACTGCGATCACCACCGACAGGGTGGCGGTCCAGAACAGGCTCGCATAGGGCAGGAACAGCGCGAAGGGCAGCACGCCGAGGATCGACATCCAGATCACGGCCTTGGCGCCGAACCGGTCGCCAAGCGGGCCGCCGATGACGACGCCCAGCGCGGCCCCGCCGAGGAACAGGAACAGGAGCAGTTGGGATTCCTGGATCGATACGCCGAAGCGCTCGATGACGAAGAAGGTGTAGTAGCTGGTGAAGCCCGCAATGTAGATGTGCTTGGTAAAGACCAGTGTCACCAGCACGACCAGCGCCCAGGCGATGGTCTTGCGCGGCAGCAGCAATTCGCGCGACGGCTTCGGCCGCGACGAATTGCGGCGCAGGTAACGCACATACCAGTTGCCGATCTGCCAGAGCACGATCATTCCGACCAGCGCCATGATGGAGAACCAGCCGACACTGCCCTGGCCGCGCGGTACCACGATGAAGGCAGCCAGCAACGGGCCTATGGCCGTGCCTGCGTTGCCACCCACCTGGAAGACGGACTGGGCGAGCCCGAAGCGTCCGCCGGATGCCATGCGGGCCACACGCGAGGCCTCAGGGTGAAAGACGGCCGAGCCGATGCCGATCAGTGCCGCTCCCGCCAAGAGCATCTCGTAGTGCGTGGCATAGCCAAGCAACAGCAGGCCCAGCATGGTCGAGCCCATGCCGAAGGCCAGCGAATACGGCAACGGGCGCTTGTCGGCATAAAAGCCCACCAAGGGCTGCAGTACCGAGGCGGTGACCTGGAATGCCATTGTCAGAAGACCGATCTGCCAGAAGGACAGGCCGTAATCGTCTTTCAGCATCGGGTAGATGGCCGCGATCAGTGACTGCATCACATCGTTCAGCATGTGGCAGAAGCTGAGGGCGAAAAGCACGGTGAAGGCTGTGCTTTCAGCAGAAAGCGCGGGCTTGGCGGCGGTATCGGTCACTGACTGCTCCAGGGTAGGACCAACGGGATAGTCCTGTTGCGAGCGCAGTTCTTTCGTGATTTGGTCGAATTGTTTCGCAAGTGGGCCACCAGAATGAGACGGGCTATGGGCCAGACCGGACATGCATTCGATCCTGCTGCGCTTGCGGGACGGCTGACTTTGATCGAGGAATCGCTCGATGCCGCCGTAGCGTTGGCCGGCGAGTACCCGGACGGCCATATGGTCAAGGCGCACCGCCACGGGCGTGCGCAGCTTCTCCATGCGCTGACCGGCGTTGTGACGGTGGCCACGGAGGCCGGGCGCTGGATGGTGCCGCCCGACCACGCCATGTGGATCCCCGCTGGCATCGTCCATTCGGTCGAGATGCTGGGCGCCGTGTCGATGCGCTCGGTCTATGTGCGCGAGGACGCAGGCCGCAATCTGCCCAGCGGCCTGCGCGTGGTCGGCATGACGGAACTGATGCGCAGCCTGCTGATCGAGGCGGTTGCGATGGATCCGAGTGCCGAAGGCGACCGCCGCCGCCAACTCCTGCTTGAATTGCTGGTCGAAGAGATATCGCATCTGCCCGAGCGCCCGCTCGGCCTGCCGATGCCATCCGACCCGAAGCTGGCCGCGCTCTGCAGGGGCTTTCTGGCCGCGCCCTCGGCACGCGCCACGATCGACGGCTGGGCAGGCCAGGCCGGCATGAGCCGGCGCACCTTCACCCGCGCCTTCATGCGCCAGACCGGGCTCGGCATGTCGGCCTGGCGCCAGCAGGCCTGCCTGTTTGCGGCCCTGCCCAAACTCGCCGATGGCGAGCCGATCACCACTGTTGCCCTTGATCTCGGCTATGAGAGCGTGCCGGCCTTCATCACCATGTTCAAGCGCATGCTGGGCGTGGCCCCGCGCGCCTGGCTGCGTGGCGTAGCCGAACGCGGCTGACCGCTGGCGCTGTCATTGCCGTTACATGCTCCGGGTGATAACCGGGGTCTCGTGCGGCTTGGTAGATGCGTCGCCGTTGCCAGAACTGGGAGAGAGTGTGACGACCGCCAGCCAGACGGAAATGCCGCAGCCAACTCTGGCCGAATTGACCCGCGTTTTCGGCAAGATCGGTCTCGTTTCCTTCGGCGGTCCGGCCGGCCAGATCGCGCTGATGCACCGCATCCTGGTCGAAGAAAAGAAGTGGCTCGACGAGCCGCGTTTCCTGCACGCGCTGAATTACTGCATGATGCTGCCCGGTCCCGAAGCCATGCAACTGGCCACCTATGCCGGCTGGCTGATGCACGGCGTGCGCGGCGGACTGATCGCGGGCCTGCTTTTCGTGCTGCCGGGCGCGGCCGTGCTGATCGCGCTGTCTTCCCTCTATCTGGCGCTGGGCGAAGTCACCATCGTCGAGGGACTGTTGTTCGGCCTCAAGGCCGCCGTCCTGGCCATCGTTCTGGAGGCGTTGGTCAAGGTTTCGAAGCGAGCGCTCAAGAACAGTCTGATGGTCACCATCGCCATAGTCGCCTTTGTCGGCATCGCCTTCCTGCAGATACCGTTTCCCGTCATCATCCTGTCGGCTGCTGCCATCGGAGCGATGGTTCATGCGATGACACCGCATGTGGACGCTCCTGCGGCCCCGCGAGTCGCCATGCCGCATCGCGGAGAGGCGACCCTCGGCCGCTTCGCCTCCACCACGGCGATCTGGCTCGCCATCTGGCTGGGGCCGCTGCTTCTTCTGGCGCTGGTGCTCGGTGCCCAGCATGTCTACACCCAGCAGGCCGGCTTCTTTTCCATCATGGCCGCCGTTACCTTCGGCGGCGCCTACGCGGTGCTGGCCTGGGTCGCCCAGCAGGCGGTGGAAGTCTATGGCTGGCTGCGCCCCGACGAGATGTTGACTGGGCTCGGCCTCGCCGAGACCACCCCCGGCCCGCTGATCCTCGTGCTGCTGTTTGTCGGTTTCCTTGGCGGCGCTCGCCTGTCGGGATGGGAGCCGTTCCTTGGTGGTATCGGTGGCGCCATCGTCGCGCTCTGGTTCACCTTCGCGCCCTGTTTCCTCTGGATCTTCGCCGGCGCGCCCTTCGTGGAGAAGCTGCGCGACGTCAAATGGCTGACAGCCGCGCTTTCTGCCGTGACGGCGGCCGTTGTCGGCGTCATCGCCAATCTGGCCGTCTGGTTCGGCCTGCATGTGTTGTTTGCCCGCCTCGACGACGTGCTGGCCGGGCCGCTCCGGGTGCTGGTGCCCGACCCCGCCAGTTTCGATCCGGCGGCGGCGCTCATCGCGCTCGCCGCAGCGATCGCGCTGATGGTCCTGCACGTCAATCTCTTGCTCGTGCTGGCCGCCGCCGCGCTCGCCGGCATGGGCTGGGTGCTGTTCTTCTAGAGCATGTCGCCGGGAGCATCGTGGTTTCACGGACTTTCCGAAAACGGCAAATTGCGGCATTCCTATTTTCAACAACGTTCGGTGAACCTTTTGGCAGCGACGGCAGGGCAGGAGAATCTCATGGGCAAGGCACATATTGTTGGCTGGGCGCATTCACCTTTCGGCAAGCTCGAGCATGAGGGCACGGAAGAACTGATGGCTTCCGTCGTCGGTCCGGCACTCGCCCATGCAGGCGTGGAGGCGGCCGAGGTGGACGGCATCTTCGTCGGCGTCATGAATAACGGCTTCTCGAAGCAGGATTTCCAGGGCGCACTGGTGGCGATGGGTGACGAGCGGCTGGCCCATGTGCCTGCCGTGCGCATGGAAAACGCCTGCGCCACCGGATCGGCGGCGCTCTACACCGCGATGGACTTCATCGCGGCCGGTCGCGGGCGCGTTGCACTCGTCGTCGGCGCGGAGAAGATGACCGCAACGCCTACGGCCGAGGTCGGCGACATCCTGCTCGGTGCCAGCTATCGCAAGGAGGAGGCCGATATCGACGGCGGTTTTGCCGGTCTCTTCGGGCGCATCGCCCAGAACTATTTCCAGCGTTATGGCGACCGGTCCGAGGAACTGGCGATGATCGCGGCCAAGAACCACGCCAACGGCATGGCCAACCCGTTTGCCCATATGCGCAAGGATTTCGGCGTCGAGTTCTGCAACACGGTCTCCGACAAGAACCCTTATGTGGCGCGGCCCCTGCGCCGCACCGACTGCTCCCTGGTCTCCGATGGGGCAGCCGCCATCGTGCTGGCCGACGAGGAGATCGCCGCCAATCTGCCGCGCGCCATTTCCTTCCGTGCGCGCAGCCACGCCAATGACATCATGGCGATGAGCCGGCGCGACGTGCTGGCCTTCGAGGGCGCCAGACGTGCCTGGGCCGGTGCTTTCGAACAGTCCGGACTGTCGCTGGATGATCTCTCCTTCGTCGAGACGCATGACTGCTTCACCATCGCCGAACTGATCGAATACGAGGCGATGGGGCTGGCCGCGCCCGGCGAAGGCCACCGCGTCGTGCGAGAGGGGACGGCAACGCGCGGCGGCAAGCTGCCGATCAACCTTTCGGGCGGGCTTAAGTCCAAGGGTCACCCGATCGGGGCAACCGGCGTCTCCATG
>Ga0213835_100953_pt1 | contig 21175 bp, 17 predicted proteins | sample SWPATP01_FD_160576 | JGI IMG/M metagenome (GOLD analysis project Ga0213835, IMG submission 160576) | Coastal seawater microbial communities from Marineland, Florida, United States - SWPA TP0 #1 | ecosystem: Environmental > Aquatic > Marine > Coastal | place: USA: Florida | collected 2016-08-05 | reverse complement strand
CAATAAAACAACCAGCTCAACCGGTTGATTATCAATTGAGCCGTATTCGAGTGGGTCATCTAAACGTGCAAAAACTGCTAAGTTTTGATCAAGCTGCTGTAGTTTTGCATGGGGGATGGCAAGTCGTTTCCCCACTCCGGTTGACATAACCTGTTCGCGTTCCAAAACAGCTTCTTCTATAACAGGGAGTAACGTGTTTTCTACCTTGCCGTCTAAAGCTGCTACCATGCGCTTGATGAGTGTTTCTTTGGTATCCACCTTGAGGTTGAGGAGGATAGTCTGTTTATCGAGTAACGATGAGATTTTCATTAAAAAATTCCGGTTCAATCATTGAAGGAAAAATTCCGTGACCAAATTTACCTCTCCCTGCATGCAACTTCAACTTTTTTATGAGAACATTTTCAGCACAAAGTTTGCTATTTTTAGGCTATGAATTTTTTGAAACGTGTTATAGCAGTACTCCGAAAGGACTTGTTACTTGAAATGAGGTCAAGATATGCATTTAATGCTGTTTTAGCCTTTGTAGCATCCTCAACAATGGTTGTATTTTTCTCTCTGAATACGACCTTGCTTACTCCTGAATTATATAGTGGCTTACTTTGGGTAATCATCTTATTTGCCGCAATGGCAAGTTTGTCACGCTCTTTTGTGATGGAAACCGATCGTCAGACCTTCGACCTTTTGAGATTGAACAGCGAGGGAACCCCTGTTTTTGTTGGGAAATTAATTTATAATTTCAGCTTTACGTTCATTGTGTCATTGCTAACAGCATTACTTTTTGCCTTGCTCACAAGTAGCTTCGACAGCAATTTTTCTGCGCTTATACTCATACTTTTGCTTGGTTCGTTAGGCTTTTCAAGTGTTTCAACTTTGATGGCATCCCTCGTTTCAAGAGCAAACAATAAAGGGGCCATTTTTTCTGTACTTTGTTTACCGTTGCTCTTACCTTTGATTATCATTTTAAGTGATGCAACTCGCCAAATATCATCCGGTGCCGGAATTTCTGTACTTCCTGAGCCGTTAAGTGCGCTCGTAGGCTATTGTGGCGTAACGATTACTCTTTCCATTTTACTTTTTGAATATGTCTGGACCGACTGAATTACCGTATCAACCTATTGATTTAGACTTCGGAGGGCGCCTGATTGTAGGGCAGCAGACCGTAAGGGAGCAGCTTACAAATGTGTTAAAAAGCAATCGTTTAAGTCATGCCTATTTGTTTGCCGGACCTCCCGGTGTGGGGAAAAAAGCTTTAGCGCTGGCATTTGCCGAAGCCGTAAATGGAATCGATCATTTCACGGATCTTCAGGGAACTGCTTTCTCCAAAAAATCGAATTGGTCAACCCACCCTGATATTCACTTTTTCATGCCTTTACCGGGTTCAGAACCGGATATTAGCGAGTTAACGGCAAGAAATACATTGTTGGCAGCTGATCCTTATGATATAGTAGATTTCAATAATCGGCCATCTTTGGGAAGTGATGATGAATCAGGAAACAAAAATGCTTTTTACGCGATCGAATATTTTAGAAGCGGGATTCGTCCGGTGGTCTATCTGAAGCCAAATGAAGGCTATCGAAAAGTGATTATCATCACGGAAATTGAACGCATGAAAAAGGAGAGTAGCAACGCTTTCCTTAAGCTTTTGGAAGAACCGCCTCCGAACGTGATGTTTATCCTCACGACTGAAAATATCAATGCTCTACTGCCAACAATTATTTCGAGATGTCAGGTTCTTCGATGTCCGCCTTTAACGCAAGAAGAAATTTATGATGGATTGGTCAACCGAGATGGTGTACAGGAATCAGATGCCAAATTTTTATCTAAGGTGTCATCCGGGAATTACTCAATGACTCGTTTCTATGATGTGAATCGTTTACAAACAAGCAGAAATGAAGTATTGTCCTTTTTGAGAGCTTCGTATGCGATGGATCCCATCCAAATTATCAATTTCAGCACAAGTTGGAATAAAGATTTGAATACGCAGGCGCAAATCGGAATATTGAATCTGATCGAAGTCTTTATTCGGGATATTTCCGTTTACAGACAGACCGGAGATGCTGACCTGCTCACAAATTCAGATCAGGTGAATGTCATCAGTAAATTTTGTGAATCATTGACCAATGCCAAGCTTGATGAAATGCTTGCCTTGATACACGTTAACAGACAATCACTACGACAAAACGTGAGCCCACGACTTCTTTTTACCGTAATCGCGAATCGTTTTGCCTATTTAATGCGGGGGATGGATACACCTGTTGAAGCCACGGATGACTGGAAACATCTCCCGGCACTTGAAATTAATTAATCAGCCTAAACCTATTTTTGAACTCTGTGAAAAAGCCTATTTCGTTCACCAAAATGCAAGGAGCCGGAAACGATTTCGTTGTGTTCGACAATCGTGAGCACGGTTTCCTGCTTGATGAAATCATTTCCATGACCCCCCGTTTATGTCACCGCCGCTTTGGAGTTGGCGCAGATGGACTCCTTGTTCTAATGACTTGCGCTGATGGTGCGGATTACAGAATGATTTACCGTAACGCGGACGGTTCTGACGCCGGAATGTGCGGTAATGGCGCACGATGCCTGGCGAAATTTGCACATAGCAAAGGATTTGGTACAGACTTGCGCTTTATGGTGCATGATAAACTCTATCTCGCTAAAGTCGATGACCAAGAAGTAACTATTCATTTTCCGGTGGAACCAAAGCCGGGGAAATTCATGCAATTGGAAGGATTTGAAGCGTTGGAAGTCTATTCAGGTACAGAACATGTGGTACTTTGGGTGGATGATGAAACGCTCGAAAACGAAGACTACTTAAGAACTTGCGGAAGTAAAATTCGTTGGGATGCAAAAACCTTCCCCAAAGGAACAAACGTCAATTTTATTCCTCAAAACGCAACCTCAAATAACATCCAAATGAAGACTTTTGAGCGAGGAGTGGAAGACCTTACCCTCGCTTGTGGAACCGGAGCCTTGGCAACATCGGTAAGTCATCATCACAAATTTGGGAATAAAGCTACCGGTACGTTTGACTATGTGATTGAATCGAACGGTGGAATCCTCAAAACTCGTTTCCATTACGAAGAATCAACCCAAACCTACTCTAAACTTGAGCTTTCGGGTCCTGCCGTTAGTGTTTTCGAAGGTACGTACTATCTATAAAATTGCTCCATATTTTCGGGTATTATTTCTTTGGATGCTCGTAATTAGCTACCTCATTTCGTGTAGCTCTCTCGATTTACGACCACTTTCATCTGTAGGAACAGCATCACAAGAACAAAAGGCCATTGAAAATACCCTCAGTATTCCTTCCTTAATTCATGACACAAGCAGAATACGAAGTGTGCAATTATTTCGAGGGACACCGGCTGGAGTTCCTGTCATAACCCTTGGCTCTTCGGAAACCTTAACCCTCAACTTTGACGAAATTGCGGAACAAGTGAATATGTTCTCTGTTTCACTCAGTCATCACAATGCAGATTGGACGGAAAGCAATCTCATTCCGGCGTTTTTTATGGGGGGATTTATGGAGGATGTCATTCAAGGCGGTACACCAAATATGCTGGGATATCCATCCTTTTTTAGCTATACCTATCGATTTCCAAACCGCGATTTTTCAGTTCGGGCGAGTGGGAATTATCAGCTTCACATCCATGATTATGCATCGCGCGAAATCCTGTTTACGCTTCCCTTTATTGTACAGGAAGACAGAGGAAGTCTGAGTGTTCGAGTAGAAGATTTTTTTGATTTTCGAGCGACACCAAAGCATCAGATTTTTGCAAATTATGTACATCCTGAGTTCATTCGGATGCCACAAAGTGATTTGAAGTTCGTTTTTACCCAAAATCAGTTTTGGGGAAGGTCAGTTACAGCCACTGAAGCGGATGTTTCTACCCCCGGACAGATTACACGACACCAAACCCGTGAACAATCTTTTCCCGCGCGTTACGAATTCAGAACCTTGTGGATGGATGACATCCAAACTACTACTCGAGATATTATTGAGGTGCGTCCGGATGCGCGTCCGCCGTTAGTTCGGCTACAATTTGATGTGGTGGATTTGGATATCAATCCGAGATTCTCGCGCTCCTATCGTTTTGGTGAACCGTCAACTTCGCGAAACGCCCGATACGCCGATGTTGAGTTCAACCTGCAACGCCCGGAATGGATTCGTCGGAATGCTGAGATTTTCGTAACCGGCTCATTTGTCAACTGGCAGATTCAGGAAGAATTCAGGATGGAGTACATTCATGATGAAGATGCCTTTCGATCAACCGGACTCATAAAAGAAGGCCGCTACGACTATAAATACGTCCTCATCGAAAATAACACTGTAGATGTATTCCCCCTCTCCGCCTTCTTCGCCGACACCCGCCAATTCTACCAAGTCATCATTTACTACCACGACCTCCAACAAGGCTACGACCGCGTACTACAGTTCATAAACTTCGAGCACAGGTGAGTAAGCATAACTCAGGTGTAAACAAAACAATAGTTTATCATCAGAACGAGGTGGAGTTAGGTTTGTGAGGTAAACAAAATAAAATGGATAATAAGGAGTCAGGGTGAGCGGAGCAGTGGGTTGGGATGTAAAATTAGAATTACGATGCTTGTCCACTGCGTCCATTCGACTTCGCTACGCTCCGCTCAGGACAAGCTCGAATCCCCTGCATGCATAACCCCAGAACGTTTATAAGCCCTATCCACCACTGGTTCGACTACATGCCGGATTGGGTTGGTTGCTCTTAGCTAATCACGAGGCCGGCATTCCGCTCACCATGACGGGGTGGGGTTTGGTTTTGGAGGTAAACAAAAAAAATGGTAAGTAAGGAGTCAAGGTGAGCGGAGCAGTGGGTTGGGATGTAAAATTAGAATTATGAAGTTTTTCCACTGCTCAGTCGAATCCCCTGCCTGAATAACCCGCGAACACATTCAAGCCCTATCCACCACTGGTTCGACTACATGCCGGATTGGGATGGTTGCTCTATGCTAATAACGAGCCCGGCACTCCGCTACTAATGACAGAGGATGAAAAAACTCTGTCATACCCCTCAAATGTATTAAGCGATAGCGCAGATATTAATTTCTCACCATGACGGGGTGGGGTTGGGTTTTGGAGGTAAACAAAATAAAATGGATAATAAGGAGTCAGGGTGAGCGGAGCAGTGGGTTGGGATGTAAACTAAGGGCTCGTTTTTAATCCACTGCGAAGTCGAACCCCCTGCCTGAATAACCCGCGAACACATTCAAGCCCTATCCACCACTGGTTCGACTACATGTCGGATTGACTTGGTTGCCCTTAGCGCATCACGATCCCGGCATTCCGCTCACCATGACGAGGTGGGGTTGGGTTTTGGTCGTAAACAAAATAGAATGGATAATAAGGAGTCAGGGTGAGCGGAGCAGTGGGTTGGGATTTCAAATTAGAATTATGAAGTTTCACCACTGCGCAGTCGAAACCCCTGCCCGAACTATACGAGATTTAGATTTCCTCTCTACGTTTTCTAAGAAACTTTTCTCTTTCTCTTTTCTCGGAAGATTTTGCATACTCATGAAGTAGTTTAAAGTCTCCTTTTATCAGAGCTTCTTTTTTTCGCTTAGTCCATCGTTTTATTTGTTGTTCAATATCTATAGCTAATCGGACATCATCAAACTCTTCCATCCATACTAATTTTACTGGTTTTCTCTGTTTTGTATACCCATCATATTTGCCTTCATGATGCTCCGAAAGTCTTTGCTCAATATTTGTGGTACAACCGGTATAGTAGCTATCGTCTGAGCATAGTAGGATGTATGTCCAAGCTGGCATGACAGGTAGGTTAAGTTTAGTTTTTATTGATAGTAATAAAAATAGATTTCTTTTTCCACCACTGGTTCGACTACATGCCGGATTAACTTGGTTACCCTTAGTGCATCACGAGCCCGGCATTCCGCTCACCATGACGAGGTGGGGTTGGGTTTAGGAGGTAAACAAAAATAAATGGCAAGTATGGAGTCAGGGTGAGCGGAGCAGTGGGTTGGGATGTCAAATTAGAATTATAATGCTTGTCCACTGTGTAGTCGAATCCCCTGCCTGCACAATCCGCGAACACATTCAAGCCCTATCCACCACTGGTTCGACTACATGCCGAATTAACTTGGGTGCCCTTGGCGCATCATGAGCCCGGCACTCCGCTCACCATGACGAGGTGGGGTTATACTTAGGATGTAAACAAAATAGAATGCACGATAAGGAGTCAGGGTGAGCGGAGCAGTGGCTTGGGATGTAAAATTAGAATTATGAAGTTTTTCCACTGCGTCCATTCGACTTCGCTACGCTCCGCTCAGGACAAGCTCGAACCCCCTGCCTGCACAATCCGCGAACACATTCAAGCCCTATCCACCAATGCTTCGACTACATGCCGGACTGAATGGGATGCCCTTAGCGCTTGAGAAACCCGGCATTCCGCTCGACCTGTCCCGACACTTCGGGAGCATGACGATTTAAACACAAATAATAAATTATATATAAACAAGTATTTAACAACAAAAAAACTTGCAACATGAAACCCGAAACTCGGAACAGGTTTTCCGGGATGACCTAGTATCGGGTTCCGAGCCTGTCCTATCCAAACAAAAAAAGATGAAACCCAGAAAGATCTCATCTTTTATAAATTATCTAATAAGCCATTCGCTTATTTTGGGGCGAGCATTAGGAACATGCGTTTGCCTTCAAGGGTAGGTTTTGACTCTACTTTACCGATATCCTCAAGGTCATTGGCGAATTTGTCGAGGAGTTCCTTGCCTTGTTCGCTGTAAATAATGTCACGACCTCTAAACTGAACCGTTGCTTTTACTTTGTTTCCGGCCTGAAGAAACTCACGTGCGTGCTTCATCTTGAAATTGTAATCGTGGTCATCCGTATGCGGACGGAATCGCAATTCCTTAATTGAAACAATATGCTGTTTCTTTTTCGCTTCTTTTTCCTTCTTCTTTTTCTCGTACAAAAACTTTTTGTAATCAAGAATACGGCAAACAGGAGGGTCTGCATCCGGGGCAACTTCTACTAAATCTAACCCCAATTCCATCGCATAAGCAATGGCTTGTGCTGATGATAATATAGCATGATTCCCATCCGGTTTGATTACCCGTACTTTTGGGGCATCAATGTCTTCGTTAATACGTTCCGTATTGTAGTTTTTGTATTGTTTGTATCGCTTACCTATGGTCGTTCTCCTAAAGCAGGTTTGTTTATTGGTTCACTTTCGGGGGAATTTTGTACTCCCGAATTTCTTCTAATAATATATTAAGGTATTCATCAAAAGCAAACGTTCCGATGTCACCAAATTTATGTCTTCTAACAGATACATTTCCGGTCTCAAATTCTTTCTGACCCAAAATGAGCATGTAAGGAATTTTGTTGGTTTCGGACTCTCTAATCTTAGCTCCAATTTGCTCACTACGTGTATCAAGATGTACACGAATTCCGTGCGATTTCAATGTATCAGCGTATTTTACAGCTAATTCATTATACAAATCTGAAATGGGGAGGATGGCAACCTGAACAGGAGAGAGCCAAACAGGGAAATTTCCGGCGAAATGTTCAATAAGGATGGATGTGAATCGCTCCATCGAACCAAATGGCGCACGGTGAATAATTACCGGACGATGTTTCGCGTTATCCGAACCAACATAGGTCAAATCAAAACGCTCCGGCATTACATAATCTACCTGAACCGTTCCCAATTGCCATTTACGACCAATTGCATCACGGATGATGAAATCAATTTTGGGTCCATAGAAGCTTGCTTCACCCGGTGCAATCGTGTAATCGAGTCCTAATTCATCGGCAACTTCACGCAGCTCGCGTTGGGCGCGCTCCCAATATTCCATGTTTCCGCCGTACTTATCTTCATTTTCATCACGGAAGGAAAGGCGAATATCCACCGGCATATCAAAAATGCTGAAAACATACTGTGTAAGGTCAATACAGTTTTTGATTTCCGATTTGAGTTGATCGTGTGTACAATAAATATGAGCATCATCCTGAGTAAATCCGCGAACTCTTGAAAGTCCGTTTAACTCACCTGATTGTTCATAGCGATACACTGTTCCGAACTCCGAGAGACGAATCGGAAGCTCCTTATAACTCCGCATCTTATTCGCAAAAATTTTATGATGATGCGGACAGTTCATCGGTTTGAGCATGTATTCCTCATCATCAACCTTAATTGGGTCGTATTGAGAATCAGCGTAGTATGGGTAATGACCTGAAGTGCGGTATAAATTCAAATTTGCGATATGGGGAGTAATGACTTCCTGATAGCCACGCTTGACTTGTTCATCGCGTAAAAAAGCTTCGAGCGTACGGCGTAAGATTGTTCCATTCGGTAACCATATCGGAAGACCACTTCCAACCATAGGGTCGAGCATGTAGATGCCGAGTTCTTTTCCTAATTTTTTGTGGTCGCGTTTTTTGGCTTCCTCCATCATCACCAAAAACTCATCTAGCATGGTTTTTTTGGGGAAGGATATCCCATAAATACGGGTGAGCTGTTTCTTGCTTGAATCCCCACGCCAATATGCGCCGGCAACATTCAATAACTTGATAGCCTTAACGATGTCTGTTTTTGGGATGTGTGGGCCACGACACAAATCGGTGAAATTTCCTTGCGTGTAGAAACTGATGGAACCGTCTTCAAGCCCTTCAAGAAGATCGAGTTTGTAGGGGTCATTTTTCTCAGTGTAATAGGCTACCGCATCAGCTTTAGGAAGTTCTTTTCTGATGAATTCAGACTTATTTCGAGCCAATTCCATCATTTTATCTTCGATTTTTGGCAAGTCTTCCTTGCTTACGGTAACATCCCCGAAATCGAGGTCGTAGTAAAACCCTTGCTCAATCGATGGACCAATTGCGAATTTTGTACCGGGATATAACTCCTGAACGGCTTCAGCCAAAAGGTGCGCAGAACTATGCCAAAAAGTTGATTTGCCATCCTCTGTATCCCATGTATTAATTTTGATGTAACCCGAAGAGGTCAACGCACGACTTAAATCAAGAATCTCATCATTAAACGTAATACTCAGAGCATTACGAGCCAAACCCGGAGAAATAGAATGTGCGACATCATAACCGGTTGTTCCGGATGGAAAAGAGCGAATGGTGCCGTCAGGGAAAGTAATATCAATAAGTTGTGCTGAATCAGACATGGTTTAATAAAATCAAAAAATTGCGATGCGTTGAATCAAAAATAAAAGAATATCCTAAAACTATATAATTCCGCAAGATACAGATTTATACCACGAAATTGAAAAAGGGATTTTGGAAAATAAATCTAATTTTTATCTCAAATGATGAGCCTGCTCCGAATAGTTAATGATTAATCACAAAGTCTCGAAGACACGAAGGTACACAAAGTTAAGTTATTGTTTTTTTATGTTTCAACATGTTTAGCTTGCTTAACTAACTTCCTATTTGAGAGAAATCGGAGTGGACTCAATGATGTTTTTACAATTTCATCTTAACTCAAAAAAGATGATAACAAAACCCACCAAGTAACTGCAATTAAGATACTTATCAGAGCCGGTATGAATGTCCACTTAAGATGATTATAAAATGAGATTACTATTCCATGTCTTCTAGCTTGTTCTGCAACGATTAGATTTGCTATGGAACCAATCAAGATTAGGTTTCCTGCGAATGTACTTGTAATGGATAATAGATACGCTAATGTAGTTTCACCTTCCGGCCAATCAGCCATTAATAACATCACAGCAGGAACATTACTTACCATATTACTCAAAATGACCCCTGCAATTGCTATAAATCCCGGATGGTAAAATGAAATTCCGGCTTGAGATAGTAAATGCGTAATAAATAGCATTCCTCCTGATGTTTTAAACCCCTCAATCACTATAAAAAGCCCAATAAATAAAATTAATAATGGCCAATCGACTAAGTCCATGAATTTGCTGGTGATAAGTTTTCTACTTAAAAGCAAAATTGCTGCAATTCCAAGAACAGTTAACTCATGTGGTATTGAGGTAAAAAATAAAATTACAAGAATCAGAGTTAAGGTAATCGCTTTTAAGCTTTGATGTTTATCCCATGTGATATCTTGATCTGTTATTGCCGTAAATGTTGATTTTTTTGATGATATTTGGTTGATTAGGGACTCTCGCTTTTGTCCCCAAAGAACTAATCCTAATAAAGATAGCATTGCCGGTGGGGCACACCAAATCAGGAAAATTCCGAAATCTAACGATGCCTTTTGAGCTATAAACATATTTTGAGGATTTCCAATGATAGTCATTCCTGATCCGATATTGCTTGAAGCAGCCAAAGCAAATAAATATGGAAATGGATTCCAACCTCTTCGTATTGTAATTTGGATAATCACCGGCGTAAGTGCCAAGCAGATCACATCATTAGAAAGCAAAGCCGATAGGCCACCGGAAAGAAAAATCATTACCCCCATAAATTTTCTCGGGCTGAGCGTACTTTCCCCAATCTTATTCGTAACCAATGTATAAAAACCACCCAATCTGAACTGTGCGGAGAGAAGCATCAAACCAAATAATATGATTAAGGTGGGAAAATCAATCGAAGCGATTGCACTATCAAGATCAACAACTCCTGTTACCATCATGAACATAGCACCTAAAAGTGCTATGCCTGTTCGATCAATTGCCAAACCCGGGACTCGACCAATGGCTATTCCAATATAGCAAAGAGCAAAAATCAGCAGTCCCGTAATGTTTAAATCAACAGGTGGCATAAAGTTGGTATAATATTGAAAAAATCAGCTCAAAATTAATGAGCTTATATCGGATTAACTAAAGGAAGATTTTGAAAAACCGATTATTTATTCGTCTTTCGTCTTCTTGCAGTGAATCGTCTGGGGCTCGACCTTAAATTCAACCAATATCACTCAATCCATAGCAAAATTTAAAATGAACTTAATTTGCAACTCTTTTAGATCGACTCAGCAATTCAATTAGTTTAGCGTTAAATTATGTGGTCAGTAATGTATGTCAAAATAGTTGTTTTAAAGAGAAAATATGTCCCTATCAGATAAAGAATTGGCCATTAAAGCGGCTTTAAGTGCAGGCGAAATCATAAAAAGTTACAGTGGCAAGCGTGAAAAATTGCATGTGGAGCTGAAAGGGAGGCACGATTTGGTCACTCAAGCTGATGTTGAGTCTGAGAAAGCAATCATTTCTGTAATCTCAGCGCACCGACCTGAGGATGCGTTTTTTGGGGAAGAAACCTCAGAGGGAAAACCACTTGGACCGGAACGCACCTGGATTGTCGATCCCATTGATGGCACCACAAATTTCACCCACGGATTCCCGGTCTTTTGCGTTTCAATTGGTTTATATGAAAACCATCAGCCAATATTGGGATTGGTCTATGAAGTAAATTCCGGAGAGCTTTTTTTTGCTGAAAAAGGGAAGGGGGCCTTCCTCAATGATAAACCGATTTCGGTATCGACCGTTGAGAAGCCCGAAAATGCATTATTAGGCACAGGATTTCCGTATCGGGATTTGTCTTTGGTGGATGATTATTTGGAGCTTTTCAAAGTTTTTATGCGGGAAACGCATGGTGTGCGTCGCCCGGGTAGTGCGAGTTATGACTTAGCTTGTGTAGCTGCAGGAAGACTCGATGGTTTTTATGAATATGGACTTGCTCCTTGGGATGTCGCCGGGGGAGCCTGTATTATTCAAGAGGCCGGAGGGGTTGTATATGATTGGTCGGGAGGCGGAAATTGGCTCGAAGGAAGACGCATCGTTGCCGGAAACAAACCAATCTGCTCTTACGTACTTGGCAGAGTTCAGGAAATAATGAAGGTTGACCAACTCATTAAACGTACTACTTGAGATTCGAGCTTATAATATCAACATTTAAGAGAACCTGGGAGATTGTTCGCAGTTTTGCAGATTCCCTTTCGGCTACCGGACTCATTTTAGGAACCGTCTTTTTGGCTTTTTCTCTCACACCGTCTCTATTGCCAAGAACAAGTGTAGTTCAAGGGTTACTAACCGGTTTCTCATTCAGTGCTGGCTATGCCATCGGTACGGGCTTGCTCTATTTATGGAGTTATCTCGAATTTAGATCCGCAGGCAGAAAGCTCAGTATTGGTTTGCGTGTTTTGGGAGGGATACTCAGTATAGGCACAGCAATACTCTTTTTTCGAAAATCTGATGCTTGGCAAGATGCCGCCCGTGAGTTGATTGGAGCTGATCCTTATGGAGGATTCAACGCTGTAGGCACCGGATTTTTAGCCTTACTCGTTTTTGTGTTGGTTTTGCTGACGTTCAGATTCTTCAGATACATCTACAGAAATATCAGAGAAAAATTGCGTCCTTATGTTCCTAGAAGAGTCTCGCAAGTAATCAGCTTTTCCTTAGCGATTACCTTATTTTTCATGATATCAAATGGAATTCTATTCAGGCTCATTTTGCTATCGGTTGATATCACCTATAACAGAGTGGATGCACTTCTTGAACCCGAATTTGAGGCTCCGACCGATCCTCTGATGACGGGAAGCGAGGCTTCGTTTCTTCGATGGGAAGATGCCGGATTGTTAGGAAGACGATTTTTGGCAAACGTACCATCTGAGCAGGAAATCAGCGCTTTGACAAACTCACCTGCAATGCAACCAATACGGGTGTATGCCGGAATGCGCGTAGATGAAGATCCGGTAATTAGAGCACGTTTAGCACTTCAGGAATTGATTAGAGTCGGGGCGTTTAAGCGCTCAATTTTGGTTTTAATAACTCCAACAGGCAGAGGGTGGGTTGATCCGGCTAGTATTGTTCCTCTTGAGTATTTACATAGGGGAGATATTGCAAGTGTGGCAATGCAGTATTCTTATCTTCCGAGCCCGTTTTCGCTATTTTTCGAACCTGAGTATGGACTCGAAGCGACGGCTGCACTTTTTCGTGAAGTATATCGGTATTGGTCTGCACTTCCTGAAGAAACTCGTCCTCGATTGTTTCTAAGTGGTTTAAGTCTGGGAGCTATGTATTCCGATATGTCCTTTGACTTTTTCGATATCATCAACAATCCGTTTCATGGGGCTTTGTGGAGCGGCCCTCCATATCGAACTCGCACATGGATGAATGTTGTAGCTCAAAGAAATCCGGAGTCTCCTTATTGGAAACCTATTTTTAGAGATGCTTCCGTAGTACGTTTTTCAAATCAGCATGGCGGATTTGAAACGGCTGAAGGACAGGCTGAATGGGGTGCGTTCAGAATTGCTTTTCTCCAATATGCGAGTGATCCGGTAACATTTTTCTCGCCTCATATTGCCGTAAGAGAGCCTGTTTGGATGTCAGGTGAACGCGCCTTTGATGTGAATCCTGAGTTCAGATGGTATCCGGTAGTTACGATGCTTCAACTTGCAACGGATATGATTGCCGGAACAGCTCCAAAAGGTTTTGGTCATGAGTATGCGGCAATACATTATTTAGACGCGTGGTATCACCTTACAGAACCAGACGGATGGAATCAGGAAGCATTAAATCGGCTACGAATTAAAGTGGCAGAACTGGACAAATAAACTTTAATTCCTTTACACGCTCATTATCCATCAATCACTTAGAAGGACACGCTTCTATAATCAGTAAAATCGAACGCATTATGCCTTAAAATGGGTTTAAAACGCAAAAGGAAATGTTCTGATTCAGTGCATATTTCCGTATTTTAGCTATCTTTGACAAAAATGAGTATCACACACCATCTATGAAGCATATTCGTAATTTCTGTATCATTGCACATATTGACCACGGCAAGTCCACTCTCGCAGATCGACTCTTAGAGCGTACCGGCGCTATCACCGAACGTGAAATGCAGGATCAGGTTCTCGATGATATGGATCTTGAACGTGAACGGGGGATTACGATTAAAAGCCATGCCGTTAAAATGGATTACAAAGCATGGGATGGTCAAAAGTATGTCTTTAACTTGATTGACACTCCCGGGCACGTTGACTTTGCCTATGAGGTATCCCGTGCGTTAAAAGCGTGTGAAGGTGCTATTTTAGTGGTAGATGCAGCACAAGGCGTAGAAGCTCAAACCATATCGAATTTGTATCAGGCTATTGAGCAAAACCTTGAAATCATCCCTGTTCTTAACAAAATTGATTTACCTGGTGCTGATGTTGAAGGTGCAGCACAACAAGTCATGGATTTATTGGGATGTGAACGTGATGATATCATCGCTGTTTCCGGAAAAACAGGACTCGGGGTTGAAGATTTATTAGAAGCGGTTGTGCATCGTGTTCCTGCTCCAACCGGCGATCCAAATGCACCGCTTAAAGCGCTAATTTTTGATTCAGTCTTTAACTCATATCGTGGTTCTGTTGTCTATGTGAGGATCATGGATGGTACCCTGAACAGTGGCGAATCTATTCATTTCATGGCAGTTGACAAAAGCTATCAGGCGGATGAAATCGGATACCTGCGCTTAAAAAATGAGCCTTGTAAATCTCTCTCTGCCGGTGAAGTTGGCTATATAATCGGGAGCGTTAAATCTCTTGAAGATACCAAAGTAGGGGATACCATCACTACCGTTAAAAATGGGGCTAAAGAGGCAATTCCCGGGTACAAAGAGGTAAAACCCATGGTATTTAGTGGAATTTACCCCACCAACAGTGAAGATTTTGAAAGCCTAAGGTCTGCTCTTGAGAAGCTTCAGCTTAATGATGCTTCCCTCCAATATGTGCCTGAAACTTCAGTTGCACTCGGTTTTGGTTTCAGAGCCGGATTTTTGGGAATGCTCCACATGGAAATCATACAGGAGCGTCTCGAGCGTGAGTTCGATATGAATATCATCACCACCGTTCCAAACGTAGAATATGAGATCGAAGACCGAAAAGGGCAACGCATAATTGTTGATAATCCGAGTGAAATGCCTGATCCGGGTACGATCGAAAGAGTGTATGAGCCGTACATCAAAGCCCAGATTATTGCGCCTGCGGAGTATATCGGAGCTATTATGAAGCTATGTCAGGAGCGTCGTGGGGTGTATAAAAACACAACATATCTTGACTCCTCACGAGTTGATATTACCTATGAGTTGCCTTTAGCTGAGGTCGTATTTGATTTCTACGACAAGCTCAAGAGTAATACTCGTGGATACGCTTCCCTCGATTACGAATTTATCGGAACGCGTCCCGGAACTATGGTGAGGCTCGATATCCTCCTGAATGGTGACCCTGTGGATGCTCTCTCGAGTATTGTGCATCGCGACAAAGCGTATGAGTGGGGGAAAAAGCTTACAGCAAAACTTAAAGAGCTGATTCCAAGGCAGATGTATGAGGTTGCAGTTCAGGCAGCTATCGGAAATAAAGTTATTGCACGTGACACAATACGAGCCCTCCGTAAAGACGTTATTGCTAAATGTTACGGTGGTGATATCACCCGGAAACGTAAACTTCTTGAGAAACAAAAAGAGGGTAAGAAGCGGATGAAGCAAGTTGGATCCGTTGAAATCCCTCAGGAAGCTTTTTTAGCTGTACTCTCAATGAATAATGACTAATTGCTTGCGATTGATATCAAAGTAACATTTAAACGGATAACCTTTTTTTAAATCTTATGTCATTAAAATCAATCATTGTTGTTTTCTGCGTTTTTGTGATGCTTGTTGTTGCTCAGTCTGAATTGAGTGCGCAAACTCCTGATCCGTTTAGAGTACCGGAGTTTCGGAAAATTGAGTTATCAGAAGCCGCCGCATTTGAACGTCAACATAGAAATGTGATGTGGTCAGGACAAGGGTTTCAGGGGCGCACGGCTATGGATCAAATCCCTGCTATGGAGTTACGTGCAAGATTTCAAACGGTTTTTGGTAATCCAACGAAACGATTGGAAGACCTGATTACAAGGCCCGGATTCAGATTGGCGGAGGCTATTCAGTACGAATATTGGTTCATGGTTAATGAAACCATTCCCATTATGGTACTTGATATTGATGGTCCGTTTGCTACGGGACTTGTTTATGCCGGCCCGGTCGCCTCGATGGATTTTCTTCCTGAAATAAAGCGAGCTTTGTCGGCAAAGCTCATGGGTGTCAATGAATTGGCTGAATTTACGGATATCTTCTATTCTCCTGAGCGCAACCAGTGGTTTGAGATATCGTACAAAAATGGTGAATTTGAAACGAAGGAAATTCCTCGTCCTGCTCGATTCCGAAATATTAATCTCAATTAGTCTTTTAACATTTTGGCTGATCCTAAGAAAACTTCGCGACGCGAAGAACGGAAAAAGAAAAAACAACAAGATCCCAATCAAAAAGCACGCTCTTGGGCGCGTGATTGGTTTGATGCTCTCCTTTGGGCTTTACTTGCTGCATTAATCATTCGGGCATTAATTTTTGCTCCATATCGTATCCCAACTCCTTCAATGGAAGAAACCCTGTTGACCGGTGATTTCCTACTCGTTTCTAAGTTCCATTATGGCCCAAGAACGCCACAATCGGTTGGAATTCCTGTAGTAGGGTGGCACATTAAAGGATTCAGATTGCCATCCACCCGACTACCCGGATTCAGAGATATTACAAGAAACGATATCGTGGTTTTTAATTATCCGATTGATGACGGAATACCGGCTCATAAAACAAATTATATTAAGCGTTTAGTAGGAATGCCGGGTGATACGCTCCGGATCGAAAATAAAGTACTCTATCTGAATCATCAGCTTGCAGAAACATTTCCCACGTTTCAGAGACTTTATACCATTCAACCAGCTGAGGGGTTACGATTGAGTCTAGACCAGTTGCGTGATGCCGGTGCCGTTCCTTTGAGTCAACGGTTTGAGTTGCGTCCCGGGGAGCGCGTTTCCGCATTCATGAGTGAGTCTGTTGCAGCTGATATTCTTTCAAGGCCGGATGTAGTTCAGGTAAATATGATTATTCGTCAGCCTGAAGAAGACTTTAACAGCTCGAGTCCTTTCCGATTTGCTCGGGGATTGGGAGCCGGAAATCCTGATCAGATGCCTGAGATTGTTGTTCCTTTTGCCGGGCAAACCGTTCAGTTAACGATGGATAATATCAATCGCTATTGGGATATTATAGCGCGGTATGAAGGAAATCGTTTAGAAGTTCGCAATAATCGCATCTTCATCAATGGAGTAGAAACCAACGAATATACCATACAAATGGATTACTATTTTATGATGGGAGATAATCGCGATAATAGTGAAGATAGCCGTAGTTGGGGCTTCGTACCCGACGACCATATTGTTGGTCGTGCTTGGATTACCTATTTCTCGTTAGATGGCTATTGGCCACGCTTTAACCGTGTGATGCGGTCTATCCACTAAGCTGAAGGCGTATAAAAACTAAATACTGTTTAAACTCATCGGGTCAATTTCTTTAATTGACCCGTTTTCTAATTTAACAGTCCTTGCAGGGAATTTTTTGACCATGTCGTAATTGTGAGTTACCATCAAGATTGCCATCCCACGATTATTAATTTGCATCATCAATTCCATAATGTTGTTTGATGCACGAGGGTCTAAATTTCCAGTTGGCTCATCAGCAAGCATAATTCGGGGCTCGTTAGCTAAGGCACGCGCTATAACGACTCGTTGTTGCTCACCTCCCGATAAATCTCCGGGCATGTTATTGACTTTGTGAGATAGCCCAACCATAGAAAGGCATTCAAGCGTCCTTTGGCGAATAATCCCGCGTTTTTTTCCGGTGACTTCCAAAGCAAATGCTACGTTATCGTACACATTCCTATCCGGGAGCAGTTGGAAATCCTGAAAAACAATCCCCAAACTTCTTCTAAGTTTTGGTACCTCATTGATGGTGAGTCGAGGAACATTATAGCCTGCAACGCGCACATCCCCATACTTAGGAAGCACATCACGGTAAATCAGTTTCAGAAATGAACTTTTTCCGGTTCCGGTATCCCCAACGAGGTAACAAAACTCACCGTTACTTAGTGAGAAATCGACATCGTCAAGAACGGCGCGGTTATCAAACTCTACCGTTACATTTCTAAATTCTATTACTGTAGATTGGGGCATGAAAGTACCATGGTTATACGTTCGCTTCGTGTTGTTGCATCAACAAGATCAAAATCATCATAAGCGGCTTCAATTGCAAATCCTGCTTTCTCAACATAAGACCGCATTTCATTAAACTCATACATTTTTTGGCGATGCACTTCTCTGAAACGTTCTAAAACCGTAACCCGATCTTTATCTAGTTTCTCAATTTCGAATTCGTTAATGTGCATTTTTTCAGACTCAATGATGTAACTTTTTCGTACATAGCGGAAATCATCGGCTGTAACTCCTTCGTCATCCAATTTATCGAAAATGAGCTGTGAATGTTTTAGGGTAGTGAAATCGAATATGAAAAGACTATCCTCATGCATCACACGCTGTACACTTTTGAACATTTTCTGCAAATCATCTTCTTTATGGATGTAATTCACAGAATCAAAAAGCATCAGAATGATGTCATACGTTTTATCAGATTGAATATCAAAAAAATCCTGACGCTCCCATTGGATGGTATAGCCACGGAAATCGGCAATTCTGCGCGCTTGCTCCAGCATTTCTTCGGATCTGTCCGTAGCGGTAATATCGTAGCAATCGAGCTCATCTAAATACATGGCAACTTTTCCGGTACCACAGGCTAATTCAAGAATACTTTCTGCTTCGGGATGGTGTTCCTGAATAACCGCATCAATAAAATCAGCCCAATCCTCGTAATCAACACTTTTCATGATGTGATCGTAAATCAGTGCGAGGCTGGTATAAATCTCGTTTGATTTGTGTGACATCTTTTGTGGAGTCGGTTCTGTTGAGTTCAGTGTTACGCCTTTTTCCTTCTAACCAAATACTGCGCCATTTCAATTGCTTCGCGCATTGAACCATAATCTGCTCTGTTCAATCCTGCAATTCCAAAAGCCGTACCATGGTCGGGTGAAGTCCGGATGAAAGATAAGCCCGAAGTAAAGTTAATGCCACCATTAAACGTTAATGTTTTGAAAGGAATTAGTCCCTGATCATGGTACATCGCAAGAATGGCATCGTAATACGCATATCGTTTTGAAGCGAAGAATCCATCAGCAGGATAAGGACCTTCACAATGGATTTTTAACTTGCCGGCCTCTTTCATGGCAGGTTCAATAATGTCTATTTCCTCACGACCAATTACGCCGCCATCTCCTGCGTGTGGGTTAAGTCCTAACACCGCAATTCGGGGAACATCAATCCCAAAATCATGCTTCAAACTTTGGTTTAGTACCATTAGTTTGTTTAGGATAGCTTCTTTTGTTACGCGTTTGCTTACCTCTGAAATGGGAACATGTGTGCACACAGGAACGACTCTGAGTAAGCTACTGGCGAGCATCATAACATAATTTGGGTTACCGTCTTTTTGCGCTAAATATTCAGTGTGACCGGTAATTGGATACCCGGCCTTATTCACAGCTTCTTTACTTATTGGTGCGGTCACCATAGCCGTAGCCGGTCTGTTAAGACAGGTGTTTGTGGCAAATTCAATTGCCATCATACTCTGTTTTCCCGCTTCTATTGAAAGTTCACCCGGCTCTGGTGTAAGTTCAGTAGCACCCGGGAACGTATTTAAAAAATATACGCTAGGTTCAGTTGCCTGATTTAAATCTGTAATGGTTTTCCCACCTTTAAAATCTATATCACATCGTTCAGCGTAAAATTGATAAACTGAACGTGGAGCAAGTATTACAAGTGGAAGTTTAAGAGTAATTTTTTCAAGTGCTTTTAATGTGACTTCCGGCCCGATTCCGTTTATATCACCCGGGGTTAGAAGGATTAGAGGTTGTTCTGTCATGTATAATGTTTAGATTAATTAAATTCTTTGTATCCCTGAACTTTATGGTCAATTTTTTCTCATAGCAAACTCAAATTTAGCCGAACTAAAGCTGTATTTCAATAATCATTTTAAAAGATTACGACCGCACCTGTCTCACCAAAACAAAGTCACCAAAGCCCGTAGTAGCCTCGAAAATAAAAGTGCGGTCGGCATAGCGCCACACTTCTTGCGCAGGCCTTCCGGCAGGGAAAGTTCTGCTTATTTCAAGCGGTTCTCCATTTCTTAAGAAAATGCGACCTCGTTCAGAACTGAAACCCGGAGTACCCGGAGAAGAAAAACGACTATATGCAATGTCAACTCTTCGATAGAATTCTACCATAAGCGGATTGAATTCAATATCAGGTTCAGGATCACGTTCACTCCAAAAAGCTCTGAACTTTCGTTCGCGCTCGGCATTTGAGCCTCGTCGCAACTCTCTGAACGTTTCTTGATCAACAATATATTGCATCATACTTATGGCTACATCCAAATTGAGTAAACTAATAGGAATGTCAATCCATAGGCTTCTAAAATATCTATGGACAAAGTGGGGTGCATTGTTTTTGGTAACATAAACTTGAAAATGAGCATTTCTGAAGCGTCTTTTTGGAATATCTACAACAGCAAATGTATGCTCACCATCATCGTTTAAGACTAAATCTAATGTTGTTACACCGGAGAATGATGCACTGCTAAAGCGACGTATTTGCTCATTTGAAATCTCCCTTGAAAAAACATTTGCAACAAAACTAGTATCGGTTGCGCGAGGGGTAACTTCGTCAATGTGAACCGTGTAGGTAGCATTTTCATCAAAGGAAGGAAGATAAATTAGTAATGTAGCATCTTGTCCGAATAAGGCTGTACGTCCATAATTGGTCAGTCTTATTCGTGTTGGTGATTCTTCATCTATGAACTGTATAAAGGATGCATCCCCGGTAGAAAAATCGGGTACTGTAAATCGACGTTCATTGCTGCTAAAGCGGACATTTTTTCCATCAGATTGCAAAATCACTCTGTGGACGTAAGTCCCCGGTTCTAACGTCAATCTGATACTCCCTTCTTTCGAAGCCGTGGAAGATTGCGTTTCCTCATAGTTCGAGGCATAGGCTACTCCGCTCCAATTAAATCTAGAAATGATTATCGGGTCATTACTATTTCTGTTTACGCGTTCAATTTCTATAAAAAAATCGAGTTCCGAGAAAAATTGAGCATCATTTGGGGCACTTGAAACACGATCAACGGCAGTCATTGTTCTGAAATTCAACGCATGATGAGCAAACCTGAAATGTATAAGTGCGTTATCCTGATTCCCCGGCAAGAAAGTCATATCATAAAAAATTGCGGGGG
>Ga0213835_100952_pt1 | contig 21237 bp, 20 predicted proteins | sample SWPATP01_FD_160576 | JGI IMG/M metagenome (GOLD analysis project Ga0213835, IMG submission 160576) | Coastal seawater microbial communities from Marineland, Florida, United States - SWPA TP0 #1 | ecosystem: Environmental > Aquatic > Marine > Coastal | place: USA: Florida | collected 2016-08-05 | reverse complement strand
CTGAAGATGGTGGGCGGGGTGGCGACGGTGTAGTCACGGCGGGGGTTGGTGAGGGTTGCGGGGGGGACGTAGCTGTAGGCGTTGGCGGCGCGGTGGTAGATGTCGTCGAGCGCGGTGAGGTAGGTGCCGACTTCGGGGTCGCGGGCGGTGCTGGTCTGGCTGGTGAACCAGTAGCGTGCATCGCGCCCGGCTCGGGCGAACTCGGGGGCGATCCAGAGGCGGGCGCCGGCGGGCGCGGGGGCGCAGGCGATCATGGGGACCGAGGCGGGCGAGCCGTCGGGCTGGATCCAGTTGAGGACGGGTCGGGCCATGGTCGTGTGATAGACCATGCGCTTGGTGCCGAGGTTGATGGGGCTGGTGCTCGTGTGGACGGGATCGGTGAGGAACGTGCCGTTCGCGGGGTTCGCGAGCTGGGCCGGCCCGTCGTTGCGGATGACGTAGCGGTAGGTGTAGGGCGTATCGACCGGGAGCTCGATCGTCAGGCTCCACGTCGGCGGGGCGGTGGGGACGAGCTTGACGGCGCGGGTGATGTCGTCGCTGCCCAACTCCGGGAGCGAGCCGAGGACGAAGACCGACTGCCCGATGACCGTCGGCGTCGAGATGGTGAACGTGACGGGCTCGGTTTCCTGTGCCGACGCCGACGCGACGGGGCCGAGGCACGCGATCGATACCAACAACGCCGAGAATATGGGCAACATGCGCAGCATGGGCACTCCCGCGCACGGTTTGGCGTGCGTCGGGGGCATGGTACTTGATCTTGGTGGCTGTTGGAAGCGTCGTGTGCGGATGGTGGGGCGGGGAAGGGCTTAGGAGAGTGCGGCTTCGTGATTCGCGAGCGCGGGCGGGGGCTTGATGCGGAGGCGATCGGCGGCTTTGGCGAGCATCTGGGCGGCTTCGGTCGGGAGCGAGCCCGGCTGGAGCGCGTGGAGCAGGCGGTGGGTTTCGATCTGGGCGTCGACGAGATCAACCGGGCCGAAGCCACGGCTGGCGAGTTCGATCGCGCCGAGCAGGTCCTCCAGGCGCGCGGTGTCGTGCGGCTGCTCGGCGACGCGCCGGACGGTTTGCGTCAGCATCCGTTGCAGGTTGTACGTGAACGTCTCGCGGTCGACCTGCACGCCCTCGCGGTCGGCTTGACGCAGCAGGTCCTCGATCATCGGGATGTCTGGGTCTTCGCGTGTCATCTCGCGTTCGAGCTGGCGGTTGAGGACGAAGCGGGCGGGGATCGCCAGTGCGGGCGGGATCGGGAGCCCTAGACCCGCGAGGAAGCGGACCAGCGGCTGGTGGCGTTCGTGCAGATCGCGGTAGGCGCGGTCGGCTTCTTCGGTTGCGGATTCGGCGACGGTCTCGGCGATCTGGTGCTGGGCGTCGCGCAGGAGTGCGCGGAGCGCGTGGGGCGTGCCGTCGAAGGCTTCGTGCATGCGCGCGACGATCGCGCCGAGGTCGCCCTGTTCGAAGGTTTCTTCCAGGTCGTTCCGGAGCGCGACCCACGCGTCGGGCGCGGGCTCGGGCATCGCCCCGCCGTGGACGATGTGGTCGCCCGCATGGACGACGGCGTACGCGGTGGTCTGGGCTTCGCGCGTGATGCGGTCGGTCAGGCGCACGCGCCCGAGCAGGAGGCTGCTCCGCCCGGCGCGCCGACGACGGTGCTCCAGGCGTTCGGCGTGGAAGCAGTAGACGTCGCTGATCTTGGGCGCGTCCTGGAAGACGAGGCTGACGGCGTAGTGAGCCGCGATGTCGCGCAGCTCCAGGATGCTCGGGCGGACGAGTTTTTCGTAGACGTCTTTCCCGGTGGGGAACTCGCGCCGGTTGCCGGGGGCTTTGGCGAGGTCCTCGATGAAGGCGCGGTCGAAGCGGTCGCCGGTGATGTCGGTCGCGAGCTGGGCGGCGCGGGCGGCGTAGAGGATGACCTGCACGGTCTCGATCCCGGCGATGTCGTCGAAGAACCAGCCGCAGCTTGTGTACATGAGCATCGCGTGGCGCTGCAACTCCAGCAGCTTGAGCGCGCGCACGCGGTCTTCGCGGGAGAGGTCTTTGGTCGCGTGCTCGGCGAAGAAGCGGTCGAGCGATTCGTCGGAGCGGTCGAGGATGATGCTGATGTACGCGTCGCGTGCTGCCCACGGGTCTTTGAGCAGTTCGGCGGCGGCGGCGGTGTAGACGCCGGCGAGGCGGTCGCGCAGGCGATCGAGCGCGAGGCGGAGCGGTTCGCGCCATTTTTGATGATCGTCGGGGTGGCGGAAGGCTTTGCATCCGCAGTCGGAGCGCCAGCGTTCGACGCCGTGGACGCAGGACCAGCTGCTGTGCTCGCGGATCTGGGCTTCCATGGTCGGCGGGTGCTCGGCGAGCCACTGCCCGTAGTTGGTGAGCGTGACGCCCTGGTGGGCTTCGATGTGGTCGAGGGCGGCCGAGAGGGCCATCTCGCCGTGGCGGTGGTGGTGCCCGTAGGTCTCGCCGTCGGTCGCGACGTGGACGAGTTCGGGATGGTCGCGGTTCGCGTCGAACGCGCCGAGGAGGCGGCCCGCGAGGTGGCGGCCGTCGTCGAGCAGGCGCTCGAACGCGACCGCCTGGGCGATCGGGCCGTCGTAGAAGAAGACGTCGATGTGCTTGCCCGAGGGGAGCGGGACGCGGTACGCCCGGCTCGGGTCGATCGTGTGTTCGTGAACTTCTTGCCACGCGCTCTCGCCGATTTTGCGGACCGCGCCCGCCTGTCGCGGGGCGAAGATCGTGAACTTGATCCCGTGCTCGGCGAGGGCTTCGAGCGAATCGGTGCAGACGGCGGATTCGGGGAGCCACATTCCCTCGGGTTCGCGCCCGAAGCGGTGTTTGAAGTCCGCGATGCCCCAGCGGACCTGCGTGCGCCGGTCGCGGTTATTGGCGAGCGGCATGATGAGGTGGTTGTAGCCCTGCGCGATGGCGCTGCCGTGCCCGTTGAAGCGTTCGACGCTGCGCCGGTCTGCTTCGACGATCGCGGCGGCGGTCTCCGGGCTCGCGACGTCGAACCAGCTCATCAGCGTCGGGCCAAAGTTGAAGCTGATCCGCTCGTAGTTGTTGACGACGCGCTCGAGCAGCCCGGCAGCATCCAGCACGCGGCTCATCCCGTTGGTCCGGTAGCACTCGTCGGTGATCCGCTCGTTCCAGTCGTGGTACGGGGCGGCGTCGAGTTGCATCTCGATCGCCTCCAGCCACGGGTTCTCACGCGGCGGCTGGTAAAAGTGCCCGTGCAGGCAGATCGCTCGGGGATGGCTCACGGTCGGCGTTCCTTGCCTTGCTCGCCCGGCTTGCCCGGGGCTTTCTTGCTCGTCTTCTTCACGCCCGTTTTCTTGGCGACCTTCTTCTTCGGCTCAGTGGGCGGAGCGGGTTTGTGTTCCTCGGGATGATCGGTATCGGGCGCGTGGTGGGGGTGGGCGAAGGATCGCGCGTCGCCGGCGTAGCGGAAGACGACGCACGCGAGCGGCGGGATCAGGATCTCGATCCGGTGCGGGTGCCCCTGGATCGGTTCCGGGCGGGATTCGACGCGCCCGAGGTTGCCGGTGTTGGAGCCGCCGTAGTGCTCGGCGTCGGTGTTCAGGATCTCGTTGTACGGCCCGGCGTAGGGCACGCCGAGCGCCACGTGCGGGCGTGGGACGGGCGTGTAGTTGAACGCGCAGATCACGACCTCACCAGTCGCGTCGCCGGAGCGGCTGAAGGCGAGGATGGAGTTCTCCGCGTCGTCGGCGATCAGCCAGCGGAAGCCCGCGCCACCCGAGTCGTGCACGTGGAGCGCCGGCTGCTCGCGGTAGAGGCGGTTGAGCTCGCGGACGAGCGCGTGGACGCCGCCGCCGTCGCGTTCGGAGAGGCGGATCCACTCCAGTTCCGTCTCGCTGTTCCACTCGCTCCACTGGGCGAACTCGCACCCCATGAACAGCAGCTTCTTGCCGGGCGTGAGCCACTGGTTCGCGAGCAGCAGGCGCACGTTGGCGTGCTTCTGCCAGCGGTCGCCGGGCATCTTGTCGGCGACGGATTGCTTGCCGTGGACGACCTCGTCGTGGCTGATGGGGAGGGTGTAGCTCTCGGCATGCATGTACATGCCGCGGAAGGTGAGCTGGTTGTGATGAAACTTGCGGTGCACGGGGTCGCGGGCGAGGTAGCTGAGCGTGTCGTGCATCCAGCCCATGTCCCACTTGAAGCCGAAGCCCAGCCCGCCGGTGTGGACCGGGTGCGAGACCTGTGGCCAGGCGGTCGATTCCTCCGCGAACGTCTGCACGTCCGGGAAGGCTCGGTAGATCTCGGTGTTGAGCTGCTTGAGGAAGCTGATCGCTTCGAGGTTCTCGTTGCCGCCGAAGCGGTTGGGGATCCACTGTCCGTCTTCGCGGGAGTAGTCGAGGTAGAGCATGCTGGCGACGGCGTCGACGCGGATGCCGTCGGCGTGGCACTTGTCGAGCCAGAACATCGCGCTGGAGATCAGGAAGCTGCGGACCTCGTGACGCCCGTAGTTGAAGATGAGCGACTTCCAGTCGGGGTGGAAGCCCTGGCGTTGGTCCTCGTGCTCGAAGAGGTGGGTGCCGTCGAAGTAGCCGAGCCCGTGCTCGTCGCTGGGGAAGTGGGAGGGGACCCAGTCGAGGATGACGCCGATGCCGTGCTGGTGGAGCGCGTCGACGAGGTGCATGAAATCCTGCGGCGTACCGAAGCGGCTCGTTGGCGCGAAGTAGCCGACGGTCTGGTAGCCCCAGCTGCGTTCGAGCGGGTGCTCCATGACGGGCAGCAACTCGACGTGCGTGAAGCCGAGGTCTTTGACGTAGCCGGGCAGGGCCTCGGCGAGTTCGCGGTAGGTGTAGTGGCGGTTGTCCGGGTGTCGTCGCCAGGAGCCGAGGTGGACCTCGTAGATGCTGATGGGCTTGCGGTGCTGCTGGTGCTCGGCGCGGGCGTGCATCCAGTCTTGATCGCGCCAGGCGTGCTCGGCGTCTTCGCCCTCGATCGGGTGCACGACCGACGCGGTGCGCGGCGGGCATTCCTGGAGAAAGCCGAACGGGTCGGTCTTGTCGGCGCGGTACCCGGCGTGGCGCGAGCGGACGTGGTACTTGTACCGCGTGCCCGCGCCGAGACCGGGGGCGAAGGTTTCCCAGATGCCGCTGCTGCCGACGGGGCGCATGGGGTGGTTGTCGGGATCCCAGTTGTTGAAATCGCCGACGAGGCTGACGCGTTCGGCGCTCGGCGCCCAGACGGCGAAGTAGACGCCGGTGGTGCCCTTCCAGGTGATGACGCGCGAGCCGAGGTGGTCGTACAGGCGGTAGTGGGTGCCTTCGTTGAACAGGTGGAGGTCCATGTCCGAGAGCAGCGAGGGGTGCCCGCCGCGTTCGGTGATGGGCGACGCGCCGGCGTGGTGCGCGTCGGGCGTGTTCGTCTTCCGTGGCTCGGCGGCGCGGGTTCGTGGCACGAAGCGTCTCCCATGATGCGGGCGTCCTGCCCCGGAACGCATCGTACCGCACCCGGGTTTTTCCCGCGCGAAGGGGCATAAGCCCTCGGGCGAGGGGGTTGGTCAGGCATCGTGCCGTGCGCCTTGCGGGGATGCTCGGCAGATTTTCAAGGCCCATATGCCAGCCGCGCACACGCACGCAGAAACGGAGCGAGCCATGCCACATCCGGACCGCATCACGAGCCGTGAAACGACCCGCCAGGCCCGATCGCGATGGATCGCGCATCTCTCGATCCTCGGCGCCGTGGGCTCAGCCGCGTTCGCGTTGACCGCGTGCAACACCACCCGCGGCTTCGGGGAGGATCTCCAGGAAACCGGCGAGAACATCAGCGATGCCGCGGAAGAGGTCAAGCCGGACTGAGGCGCGCGCCGAGCCCGCGTTCTGCCGACTGAAACACCGATCTGTCACCATGTTTTGAAGGGGATGACCAATGTTGCGATGGGCCGTCACGTTTTTCATTATCGCGATCATCGCGGCGATCTTCGGCTTCGGCGGGATCGCCGGGGCCGCGACGGATATCGCCCGCGTGCTGTTCTTTCTGTTCCTGATTGTCTTCATCGTCTCGCTGCTGCTCGGGCTGGTGCGCGGGCGGACGCCGCCGCCGGTTTGACGCCCGCCCGGGCGCAGCCGGGCCGATCCGCCGGTTCGCCCGCTATCCTGTGGGCATGGGACGGATCCACACGCTTCGCCACGCCCGGACGCGCGCTCTCCTGATCGGCACAACCCTGCCCGCGATCGCGGGGCTGCTCGGCGCGTGCGCCGGCGGCTCCGCGTCGTCGTCTCGGGATGAGCCCCGCGGGTCGTCGGCTCCGCTTCTGGAGCCCGAATCGAACGCCCGCCCGGCGGAAACCGTGACTTCTGACGCACTCGCCGACCGCGTGCGGACCGAAGCCGCCGCACCGCCGCCGGCTTCAGCCTCGCCCGGCGCTGCCGACGCTTCCCGTCCGGACGCGTTCGCGGTGCCGGACTGGGCGACGTCGGCTCCGGAGATCCCGGGGCGGGTCGTGCTGGTCGCGTCGGCTGAGGGGGACCGCGTGCGTGAGACGCGATTGGCCGCGATCGATGCCGGGCTCGGCGCGCTCGCTCGGCGTCTTCGTCTTCAGCCCGGCGACGAGCCGCCGGACGCCCGTGTCGAGCGGGCCGCCGTCCTGCCGAGGCCCGGCGGCGGGTTCACCGCCTACGTCCTCATCAGCGCCCCCGCCGACTGAACCACCATCACCCCCACGACGGAGATCACCCCCCATGACCACCGCCGCCACCGCCGCCAGCACGCAGACGCCCAAGTCCAAGCTCTATGACGCCGCCGCCGAGACGCTCGCCGACCTCCAGGCCCGCGGCATCCTCTACGACGGGTGCACCGTCCACGTCGGCGGGTTCGGGCTCTGCGGCATTCCCGAGCAGCTCATCATCGCCCTCCGCGACACCGGCGTGAAGGACCTCACCTGCGTCTCCAACAACGCCGGCGTCGATGACTGGGGGCTCGGGCTCCTCCTCCAGACCCGCCAGATCAAGAAAATGATCTCCAGCTACGTCGGCGAGAACGGCACATTCGAGAAGCAGTTCCTGAGCGGGGAGCTCGAGGTCGAGTTCAACCCGCAGGGGACGCTCGCCGAGCGCATCCGGGCCGGCGGGGCGGGGATCCCGGCGTTCTTCACCGCGACCGGGGCCGGGACCAAGGTCGCCGAGGGCAAGGAAACCCGCCAGCTCCGCCACCCGCGCCACCAGGCGCGGGTGTTCGAGGGCGACACCAGCACAGCCCCGCGGGAGTTTGTGCTGGAAACCGGCATTTACGCCGACCTGGCGCTGGTCAAGGCCCACAAGGCCGACCCGTTCGGGAACCTCGTGTACCGGAAGACGGCGAGAAACTTCAACCCGATGATGGCCCAGGCCGCCGCGTTCGTGGTGGCGGAAGTGGACGACGTGGTGGGGCTGGGCGAGCTGGACCCCGACCAGATCCACACGCCGGGCAGCTACGTGGACCGCGTGGTGCGAACCGTCAGCGAGAAACGGATCGAGCAGCGGACGGTGCGGGGGTGATTCTCATTAATCTTCCGAAAACCGCCCAGCATAGCTTCGGGCAATCCGAGTCAATGCAGATGCATACTCTCGACGAGCTTTAGATTCATCCACCCACGAAAATGCAAGTGGATCATCGTTGGTTGCCAAAAATTCAAAGATCAGAAATTCATTGAATAGTGAAGATACCCGGGATCGCAAAATTTCGATTGTCCGGTCTGCTTCCTGTACCGGGTGCAATCGCGACCCCTTGCCGTTTGTAATTGTAACCCGCCATGAGTCTGGTGGGCCTTTCGCGCCCTCAATAGAGCGATAGTGATCAGCACGGTTTACACCAATTATGGCAACACTTATCGCGTTTGGTGATAGTGACTGAAAGGCGCGAATCTGTTTTTCGAGATCGCTACAGACCCGGTCGATCTGTCGGCTTTGTGCCACACAGATGATTTTTGCTTCTGCGCCGATTTCAAGCGTGGCTGTAGGGCCACGTGCAACTCTGTAGCCCTTGATTTCTTGGTGCTTCTCGGTTGGCACCAACTCGCCAAAGGTGCCGTCACCCCGTCGAGACGCCTTGCCAAGCACTTTGTTTGTCGTATTCAGTACGTGAGTTTTATCCTCAATGCGACGGCTCAGAAGATTGGACCTGCCGAGAGCAAGCAGATCTTCATATAGCTCATATGCGACGCGATCTCCGTTGGTAGAGATACGATGGTTGTACACGTTTCCTTCAAATAACAATTTGAACGCATCAAGAAGCCGAAGCTGCATTAGAACGCCTCCGCTTGGGTTTAACATCCCGACGATTCAATTTGTAGTGACCCCTGAGTCCGACGTGCTCTGCCAGGCGTGCCTCAATGATGTCTAGATATTTTGGCTCAATGTCGACGCCGATGGAATGGCGCCCGAGTTCCGCTGCGGCTACAGATGTTGTGCCTGTTCCCGCAAAGGGATCTAGTACAGTATCGTCATAAAATGAGAACATCCGAATCAGGCGTCTCGGGATCTCTACTGGGTATGGGGCTGGATGGTCTTTCCGTCGCTGCCCTTTTACGTCTGTCCAAATGCCAGAAAACCATCTTGAATAATCATCGGTTGATATAAAGCTCTCTTTCTCTTGTAGGGCGGTAGGGCTTCTGTAGCCGCCTGGTTTGCGTAGTAGCAGAATGTGTTCGACATCGTTCTTCACGATGCCATTTGGTAGGTTTGGCTTACCAAGAAAACGGCTTGACCTAGATGCTTCCATTTTTATATTTGCGACCTTGGCCCAGTGAATAGGGGTCAGGTTATCAAACCCGATTTTGCGGCTGCGTGCTTGAATATCCCCGGCCAGTGGGAGTACGTGGTGTCGGCCTGCCTGTTTTCGAGACAGACATACGTCCCCAACGACACACGCCACTCGGCCTCCCGGCACTAGCACTCGCAAGCACTCTGCCCAGACCAAGTCCAACTGATCCAGAAAGAGTTCGTATGACTGAATATTTCCGAGTTGGTCAGAGCGATCCGAATAGTGAATTAACGAGGCATAGGGTGGAGAAGTAACCACCAAATGAACCGATTCAGTCGGTATAAATGAGAGATTTCGAGCATCAGCCTCGTGTATCGTGTGCTTGGTTAGCATTTTAGCCTCCGTGCCAAACAGTTTGTTCAGATGGAATTATAGCGAATAAATCGGGTACCCGTCAGCTCGGAGGCCTTCGAGGTGGAAGCGGATCGCCTCGCGGATATTGGCCGAGGCTTCTTCGCGGGTGTCGCCCGTGGCGACACAGCCCGGAAGGTCGGGCACGTAGGCCGAGAAGTTGCCGCCAGCCTGTTCGATGATCACGGCGTACCGCATTCGCGTTCTCGACAGACCCGATCAGTCGGGATCGGGTTCCTCTGCGTCTTCCTCGTCGTCGGATTCCCCGTTGTACCAGACCTGCCACGGGCTCTCGAGGGTTTCGCGTTCGGCGAAGAAGCCCATCGGGAGCGCGGCGAGCTCGCGCAGGCTGGGGTCCATCTCCGTCATCTCGTCGAGGCGAACAACCGCGATCTCCTCGGCGTTCGCCGGCTCGCCGTCTGTGAACTGCCATTCGCCCGTGGGCTCGTGAAAGACTTGGTTGATGAACGTGGTGCCGGCAAGGAACCGGCGCGTCGTGAAGACGGCGAGGTCTTGCGGGGCGGAAAACGGCCAGCGGCCGACGGATGGGCGTTGGGGTTCTTTTGAATTCTGCTGTTGCATGTTGCCTCGCAAGGAACGAGCCGCGACCGTGAGGGAGCGGTTTCCGTTGAACGTTCGCAGAGGACCGCTCCCTCACGGTCGCGGCTCGTTCGGACCGGCCCTCCGCCACCAGCTTACCCCATATGCTGAATCACGTCATCCCCGAATTCCGAGCACTTCCGGAGGGTCGCCCCGTCCATGAGTCGCTCGAAGTCGTAGGTGACTGTCTTGGCCGCGATCGCGCCTTCGATGCCCTTGATGACCAGGTCGGCGGCTTCGGTCCAGCCCAGGTATCGGAGCATCATCTCGCCGCTGAGGATGACCGAGCCGGGGTTGACCTGGTCCTTCCCGGCGTACTTGGGGGCGGTGCCGTGGGTCGCTTCGAAGATCGCGTGCCCGGTGTCGTAGTTGATGTTGGCGCCGGGGGCGATGCCGATGCCCCCGACGCAGGCGGCCAGGGCGTCGGAGATGTAGTCGCCGTTGAGGTTCATGGTCGCGACGACGTCGTACTCAGCCGGGCGGGTCAGGAGCTGCTGCAGGAACGCGTCGGCGATCACGTCCTTGATGACCAGTTGCCCGGGGTTGGCCTTGGCCCGCCCGGCGGCGGTGGGGCGGTGGGTGAGGTCGGCGGCTTGGCGGTCCATGTCGATCACGTGCCACGGCCCGCCGTCGAGCGGCTTGGCGTTGAAGTGCTTGACGGCGACTTCGTAGCCCCACTTCATGAAGGCACCCTCGGTGTACTTCATGATGTTGCCCTTGTGGACCAGCGTCACGCTCGTCCGCCCGTTGTCCAGCGCGTACTGGATCGCGGCCTTGACCAGACGCTCGGTCCCCTCCCGGCTCACCGGCTTCAGCCCGAGCCCGGCGGTGTCCGGGAAGCGGATCTTCTTGTACCGGTCGGGGAAGTAGTCCTGGAGCAGGGTCTTGAAGGTGGCGTTGTCGTCGGTGCCCTCCTCGAACTCGATGCCGGCGTAGATGTCCTCGGTGTTCTCGCGGAAGATGACCATGTCGGTGTCTTCGGGGCGCTTGACGGGGGTGGGCACGCCATCGAAGTAGCGGACGGGGCGGAGGCAGGTGTAGAGGTCGAGCTGCTGGCGGAGGGCGACGTTGAGGGATCGGATCCCGCCGCCGGTGGGGGTGGTGAGAGGGCCCTTGATGCCGACGAGGTGGGCTTTGAAGGCGTCGAGGGTAGCTTGGGGGAGCCAATCGCCGGTTTTGGTGTGGGATTTTTCCCCGGCGAGGACTTCGAGCCACTCGATCTGGCGCTTGCCGTCGTAGGCCTTGGCGACGGCGGCATCGAGCACGCGGACGGAGGCCCGCCAGATATCCGGCCCGGTGCCGTCGCCCTCGATGAAGGGGATGATGGGCTGATCGGGGACCTTGAGGCCGGCGTCGGTCATGGTGATCTTGGCGGGCATTCGGCGAACTCCTTTTGACATGGGTACCCAGTGCGTCCAAGGGTAGGGGAACCGCTCCACGGGCGACGTGCCGGGGCGGGGCGGGAGGTGTGCGATGCAGGCGTGGGTGATGCTGCTGGTTGCCGGGTTGTTCGAGGTGGCGTGGGCGCTGTCGATGGCGGCGACGCGCGGGTGGACGCGCCTCTGGCCGAGCGTGCTCACGCTGGTGCTGATGGGGATCAGCTTCTATTTGCTGAGCCGAGCGATGCGGACGATCCCGGTCGGCACGGCGTACGCCGTCTGGACCGGCATCGGCGCGGTCGGCGTCGCGTGCGTTGCGATGTCCCTCGGCAAAGAGCCCGCGACGGCCCGGCGACTGGTGTGCATCGCGCTGATCGTCTTCGGGATCGTCGGGCTGAAGGTGGTGGGCAACGGCGAGACGACGCCGCGCACGCCGGCGGTCGAGAGCGCCGACTGAGCAGCAAAGCAAACCGTGGCACGGGGGCGCCCGTGCCGCTGGGGATCAGTCTGTTTTTGTGCTCAGCACGCGGTCGAACTCCTGCCAGAAGGTCGGGTAGGTTTTCGCGACGCACTTGGGATCGTTGATGAAGACGTTGGGGCGTCGGAGGCTGACCAGGGCGAGGCTCATCGCCATGCGGTGGTCGTCGTAGGTGTCGAAGTGGACGGGCGGGCAGGTCGGGCGGCAGTCCACGCCGCGTTCGGGCGGGGTGATCGTGATCGCGCTCGCGTCGCCCATGACTGGCGTTTCGATGCGCACGCCGATCTTGCTCAGTTCGTTCTGCAGCGCGGCGATGCGGTCGGTTTCCTTGATCCGCAGCGTGCTGAGCCCGCGGAGGATGCTCCGCCCTTTGGCGAAGCTTGCGACGACGGCAAGGGTCATCGCCGCGTCGGGCATGTCGCTCAGGTCGGCGAGGATCGGCTCGAGCGGGCGCGAACTGGGCGCGAGCACGGCGACGCCCTGAGCCGACGGGTCGGCCGATTTGCGCCCGAGCCGCTGCACGCGGCAGCCCATGCGCTGGAGCAGTTCCGTGAACGCGGCGTCGCCCTGGGTCGTGCTTTCGGGCAGGCCGCGGACGTGAACGGTCGTGTGCGCGCGCAGCGCGCCCGCGCCCCACCAGTAGGTCGCCCCCGACGCGTCCGGCTCGATGTTCATCTCGAACCCGCGCAGCCCGCCACGCGGGCGATCCGGCGGTGGGCTCACACGCAGCAGGCGCAGGTCGTCGGTTGTGCGCACGCTCGCACCCAGGCGGTGGATCAGTTCGCACGTCATCCGCAGGTACGGCGCGCTCGCCGGCGCGCTCGTCAGGCGCACCGTCAGCCCGCCCGGCAGGAACGGCGCCAGCAGCAGCACCGCCGACGCGAACTGGCTGCTTCGGCTCGCGTCCAGCGTCACCGTTGCGGATTCCGGCAGCGTCTCCGGCGGCGTCACGCGCACGGGCGGGAACCCGGCTTCGCCCAGATGCTCCACGCTCGCGCCGAGCTGTGTCAGGGCCGAGATCAGCTCCGCGATCGGACGCTGGCGCATCCGCTCGTTCCCGTCGAGCGTGACGGGCCCGTGCGCGAGCACGCAAGCCGCCGCGAGGAAACGCATCGCGGTCCCGGAGCCGCCGAGATCGAGCGTGACCTCGCCGTCGGCACGCCCGCGCCCACCGAAGCCCGTGATCGTCAGCACGGGCGAAGCGCTCGACTCGTCCAGCGGCTCAACAGTCGCCCCCAGCGCCTCGATCGCCCGCAGCATCCGCTGCGCGTCGTCGGCCTGCACGAGCGGGTTCCGAAGGCGGCTCGTGCCCTCGGAAAGCCCCGCCAGCAGCACCAGGCGGTTCGTCAGGCTCTTGGAGCCCGGCGGCGTCACATCCGCGTGCACCACATGCTCGCTCGGGCCCGGCAAGGCCAAAGGATCGGGCAACGCGGCAAGCGGCTCAGCAAGCACCGAGGGCATCACGCGATTCTAGAGAGCACAACCCCGCACCGCGGGGCGAGCCATCCGAACCGCCCGCGGGCGGCTCACTCCGCCCCGTCCCCGGCCGCACGGAAGACCGCGACCACGTCCTCCACCGGGATGACGAACAAACGGTTATCCCCCTCGAAATCCACCGGGATGGCGTGCTTCGGGTTGAACAGGATCCGGTCGTACTGACGCAGCGGGTAGTCCTCGTCCCGGCGGACCTGCTCGCTGATCGCGACGATCCGTCCGGTCAGCGTCGGGATCTCGATCTTGTCGGGCAGGTGGATCCCGCTCTTGGTCTGCTTCTTGTCCTCGTCCTTGCGGATGAGGATCCGCGAGCCGATCGGCTCGACCACTTCCAGGCGGGCGGCGGGGTTGGGCTTCGGCGTCGGCATCCGACCACTCTACGCCACAACAACCCGCCGGCGCGTATGCTCACCGGTTCCGGAACACCACAATCACCGGCTCAACAGCCCCGGCGGACCAAACCCGTCCCGAGGGCGCGGAGGTGCGGCAGTGATCGAGCGGTTGCGAGCCCTGATCCGGGACGTCCCGGACTTTCCCAAGCCCGGCGTGCTCTTCAAGGACTTCACACCACTCCTGGCCGACCCGGGCGCCCTCGCATTGGCGGTCGAGCTCATGGCCAACCCCTACCGCGGGCGGGATATCGACCTGGTCATCGGCGCCGAAAGCCGAGGGTTTATCTTCGGCACCGCGATCGCGCAGAGCCTCAGCGCCGGCTTCGTCCCTATCCGCAAGCCCGGCAAGCTCCCCAGATCCGTCCACGGCGTCGATTACGCCCTCGAATACGGCACCGACCGGCTCGAGATCCACTCCGACGCCCTCGGCCCCGGGCAACGCGTCCTCATCGTGGACGACCTGCTCGCCACCGGCGGCACCATGCGCGCCAGCTGCGAACTCGTCGCCAAGTGCGGCGCCGAGATCGCCGGCATCACCGTTCTCATCGAACTCCCATTCCTCGGCGGACGCCAACGTCTCGACGGCTTCGGCGAGCTGCACTCGGTGATGGAATATCACGGCTGACCGCGGGCGGCCCGATGCCGTGCGGATGCAGCTTGCCCAGCATGAGGAGTGAAATGCAAACACGCCCGCGTATCGGCGGGCGCGTTCGCATCGATCGGTCAAACGGGCGATGGCGATCAGCGTCGGCGACGCGAGCCGGTCGCGATCCCGGCGAGCCCAAGCAGCACGCCAGTTGAAGCCGAAGGAACGAATAGCGTTGCGGATGAGCCGCCGATCAGGTTAGAAACGTCGACGTCAGCGTCAAAGTTGCCGTTTGTGAAAACAGACGCTCCGACAGCGTCCACCTGAATCTCGTGAAAGCCGAACGTCGTTGGGGTGTAGAGAAATCGGAAAATCTCGACACTTGCGCCCAGGTTGGCGTACTCAGAAAAGAACGGTGAGATGAGCGAGCTGTTGCCCTGCGATCCGGTGATGGTGCCGGCACCATCCTGGGCGACCACAAAGCCGCTGCCGAGCGGGATCGCGGAGAACGAGCTCAGTCCGTTCCCCCCGGGGGCAAAGCGCCACCCATGGCTCTGAATGGCGCCGCCGAACGCGGTGCCGCCGCCCGGGCGTCGGCCGGCGAGCCACGTATCCGGTGCCGTATTCCAGCCGGTGACTGCCGTGGCGTTCGGGATGGGCGCTGTTTCGGCGCCTTGCTCGTCGTACACGCCACCGCTGTTGGCATGGAAGCCGATGAGATCGGCCGCCCCGCCGAGCTGAAGCTGAAACTCAAAAGCGGACCAGCCGCTGAAGTTGGCGATGCCCACCCCGCCCCGCAGCCAGACGCTGATTTCGTACTCCTCGCCCGGCACGAACACAACGTCGTTGTTGAATGTCTGCCCGCCGTCAAAGCTGATGTCGAAGCTCTGAGCCTGCGCGGCCCCGCCGATCGCGGCCGCCGCTCCAACAAACACCGCGACCGCTTGGGCGGGGCGAATGAGCTGACGCATGATCTGTCCTCCCTGATCAACGGACCATCCACGAAGCGTGAACAGCATACAGGGCGTGGTCGATGTTTGGAAGATGGTTCTAGCGAATACAGGGGACAGTCGGCGAGAAGTGCGGTTGCTGAAGCGGCTTCTGTCAGGAATGAAGAAGCCAAAAAGAAGCCCCCGGCCGTTTCCGACCGGGGGCTTGGATGTCTCACGAACGCTTCAGGCTGAAGCGTGTGTCGAAGCCGGATTAGCGGCGACGACGGGCGGCGGCCAGGCCACCGAGGCCCAGCAGGGCGAAGGCGCCCGGAGCCGGGATGACGGTGATGGTGCCGATGCTGCCTTCGATCAGACCGAAGAGGTTGATCGTGCTGCTCTGGAAGTTACCAGCAGCGAAGGCGGTGCCGCCGACGGGCACGATGCGGACGTCGTGGTCACCGATGCTCTCGGGGGTGTAGACGATGCGGAAGATCTCGACTTCGGTCGAGGTCTGGATGTGCTCGCTGGTGAAGGCGGGGACGAAGACGCCGTTGGCCTGGAAGCCGTCGATGTCCGCCGAGCCGCCCTTCAGGAGCTGGAAGCCGTTACCGGTCGCGACGGAGGTGATGGTCGCGGGGAGGATGCCGACGCTGGGGGCGAAGCGCCAGCCGTTGTGGCTGAGACCGCCGCCGAACGCGGTGCCGGCGCCGGGGCGACGGCCCTGGACCCACGTGTCCGCCGCGGTGTTCCAGCCGGTCAGCGCGGTGGCGCTGGGGTTCGGCATGGTCTCGACGGCGTTGGTCTGCTCGGTGAACGAGGTGAAGCCACCGATGTCCGCCGCACCCTCAACGAAGAAGTTGAAGGCGAAGATATCGAACGCGCCGAAGTTGGCGATGGCGTCAGCGCCGCGGTACCACACGCTGATGGTCACGGTGTCGCCGGGAGCAACAACGACATTGTTGTTGAACGTCGCGCCGCCGTCGAAGCTGACGTCGTACGAAACGCTCTGGGCGGCCGCGGCGCCAGCGATACCGGCGACGGCGATCAAAGCAATCACGTTCTTCATTTCTGCTATCTCCTCACAGGGTTCTTGCGGGGTGGGGATGGTCCCACGCCCTTGGTGAATACGCTGCTGAACGATTGCACTCGTTCCTGACCCAGAATCAAGATAGCCCAGAATCGGGGCGGATGCAAGCGCGATTTTGGCCTCTGAATTGGCAAATTTTCCATTTGCCGCCCCAGAACGCCCCTCCGCCCCCTTCATCGGCCGGGTCCAGACGCCCCAGAACCCGCGCAACCCCCCTTGAAAGCCCCTGAGAGGGCTTTTCCTTGTGTCAACACGCATCAAAAAGACCCCCGGTTCCGGGAAGGCCTAGGCCTAGGGAGTTCTCGCGGGGCACAAATCTTCGCGAAAACTATGCGCGATTTCTCGGATGAGGAATTTTGATCGCTTATTGTTTGGGTATAGAAATCGCCGTGGATCCCCTCTGAGGACGATCGTTTCGCTCAGGAGGTTCGCTTGTGCCGGGAAGATTTCGGGAGCCGGGGGGTTCAGAGACCCAGCATCGCCCGCTTCGCCTCCCACTCGGCCTGCTCTCGCTTGTTCGGGGTGTCCACAACCGAGGGGGTTTCGGGATCTCTTGCCAATCGCCGGATGGCCTCGACCTCAAGCCGCGTTAAGTGGACGGCTTCGAACTCGTAGTCCCGCCACGCCTGCATCGTGACCGGGCACAGCTCGGCGATCAGGTCGTGCATCGCCTGGGCGTAGTCGCGGATCTCCTGCTGCGCGTGGCTATCCAGGCGCAGGCTCAGGAACCGGAGCGTGTTGTGCAGGTCGCACTTCCAGTACCACTCGGTGTAGACGTTCACCGGCAGACCGGCCCGCGCCAGCTCCCGGCTCACGCCCTGTTCGAGCAGGCTCTCGTACACCTTGTACTGGGCTTCCACCGTGTTCAAGTACGCGAGATAGGCGTCGGCTGACTTCGCCTCTTCCGGGTCGGTCCGGTCGAACGCCTCTTCGCCGCCCTGACGGTTGCTGGCCGACTGCTTGCGCACCGCGTCCGGTGCGGGGCGGTAGAACCGGTCCGGCACCACGGAGTAGCGTGCCGAGTACTCGTTGACGTTCGCCGTCCGATGCCGAATCCATTGACGGGCGACAAACACGGGCATCGCGACGTGGAATTTCAGCTCGACCATCTCGAACGGCGTGGTGTGCCGATGGCGGAGCAGGTAGCGGATCAACGCCGCGTCTTCGGAGACTTTCTTGGTTCCAGCGCCGTAGGACACCCGGGCCGCCTGCACGATCGCAGCGTCGGCCGTCTGCCCCTCCGGCACCAGTCGCGGCATCACGTCCACCAACGCGATGAACCCGTGCTCGTGGATGCGGACCTCGCGGCGCGCGTCCCCGTCGAGCACGTCGACCAGCGGCGACTCGCTCGGCACGCGACGGATCGCGCCCCGGCGGGGCTTGGGCTCAACAGCGGGTTGGTCGGCGGCTTCGGGGGTGCTCATGGGCGGTCGTTATAGCCCGCGCGAGGACGCACTGCGCAAGATTCACGCGTGGATGACGTCAAAGCCGCATAGCGTGGGTTGTCGCGTGGAAAACCTGGCGTTTGTCGTCGCTTATCTGGTCGCCGGTTCAGGCGGGTAGAGGACCAGGTCCCCCGCGGGGAGTCGGCTCGGGTCCTCGCCGCTCTGGAGTCGGCGTTCGAGCTCTTCCCGCGGCATCCATCGTCTCCAGGCGCGATGGTCCCGCGTGCCGCCGTTGTCGGTGTAGTTGAGCCCGACGCTGTAGAGCAAGGGGCCGGCGTCGGTGAGGCGGTAGACGAGCGGCTCGCCGGTGGCTCGGTCGATGGGGAGTGCGTCGAGGAACTCGGGGAGGAGTTCGGCGAGGGTGCCCGGGTATCGCCCGTGGGCGCGGCGGTGGCGTTCGAGGGCGATCACGGTGCGTGCGCCCTCGATCGACATGATGACGCGATCGGGTACGAGCAGCGTTGCGCTAAACACTGGGAGAACATGATCGAAGAGCGAATCGGCGACGATATTGCCAGTGTTGTTGCCGGTTGCTGTGGTGCTCGCTTGATCATCGGGCTGCCACTGGTAGATGGGCTTGGCTGCTCTTGCCATCGCGGGATTCGTGATGCGGTCGTAGGCGGCTACGGTGTCCGCGCGCGTCGTCATGAAGACCGCCACGATCGGGTCTGTAATCGACCAGTCCTGGTTGAGCATCGCGATGGTCAATCCATCAGCCGTCAGTTGTCCGTCACCTTGCCCATCATCGGTAAACATCCGCTGCATGAAGTCGTCAAAAAGCATCCGTTCGACACGGTGGTCGTACAGAAGTGTTTCGCTCTTGATGCTTGCGAGCAGCGTGTCCAGTGCATCCAGCGTGCGACTCGGCATGCTTGCGCCGTGCGCGTGCACGGTTCGGATGATCCGTAAGCCCATGTTCCCGAGAATCGAGAAGCGTATAAGCTGATTCAGGTGTGTCGGTGGCTTGTTGGCGTGCTCGCTCATCACCACCATCGCGGTCATGTTTTCGACGAATGCATCGAATTCACCATCCGCAGCCGCGATGCCCGCGTGAAATTCGAGCACGCGGGCGACGGGACGGATCGCGCGGGCATGATCGAGCGGTACGGCAAAGAGCAGCGGGTTGTGATCCGGGGGCGCCGTGTTCGGGGGCTCGCCGTGGATCGCGAGAAAAGCAGGGTCGGAGTGGCTCTGGAGCCTGAACCCGATCTCCTCGCGGGCGGCTGCCGCGAGTGCGGCTTCGCGAAAGCCCGGGTTTGCCTTCAGCCATTCCCGAAATCGAGCCACAGCTTCATCCCGGGCTGGGTGGTTCCGCATGTCTTGGATGGCAGGCGGCTCGGGATAAATCATCGCGTACGCACGCAGATAGTGCGGCCAAGCCGGATCGTTCGCGTCGGGCTTGGTATACGCCTCGTTGAGCTCAGCCGCGAAGTTGCGGGTGATGGTGGCTTCCCGCCCCTGGAAGCGGAAGAAGCTGACGACGCAGAGCAGGACCGCGAGCACGATGACGCTCAAGAGCATCACGCCCAGCCCGACCATCACCTTGTGCCCGAAGCTGGTTCGTGCCATGCGAATCTATAGGGATGCGTGCCGCGGCTCGCGATCAGCTTTCCGGCAGTGCGCATATCGGGGGTTCGGGCGGGGGGATGGGGCGCGGCGGGTAGAGGCGGAAGTCGCCCAGCGGCTCGGGTGTGCCCGAAGCGGGCTTCGGGCGCCAGCGGCGCCAGGCTTCCTCAGCGTGGCGTCCGCCCTCGTCGATCCTGTCGAGCCCGACGCTGTAGAGCAGGGGGGCGTCGTTGGTGAGCCGGTAGACCAGCGGCTCGCCGGTGGCGCGGTCTGGCGGGAGGGCGTCGAGCCACCGGGGGGTGAGCTGCTCAAGCGTGTCGGGGTATCGCCCCTGTTCGGCGCGGTACCGGTGCAGCGCGAGCGCGACCCGCGAGCCTTCGAGGATCACGCGTGCGCGCTCGTTCTGAACCCCGCCGTGCAGGTGCGCGGGGATCCAGGCGAGGATCATCTGCTCGCGCCACGCGAGCCAGCCGAGCTTTTCAGCGCGCACGTGCGGGTCCTCGCGCTCGGTGACCGCTTCCCATTGCCAGATGGGCGTTGCGAGGCGTTCTTTGACCTGGTCCATGTAGGCGTAGTAGCGCCCGGTGAGCGCGCGCCGCGAGGGGTACGCCGCGGCGAAGATCGGGGCGGACAGCGTGAACTGGGCCCACGCGGGGATGAGCTCGGGGTAGAAACCCTCGATCTCGTTGAGCAGGCGAACGCCCTCTGGCGTTAATCGCCCGTTCCCGCGCCCGTTGTCGGTGTAGATCCGCTGCACAACGTCGTCGAAGCCGAGGTGCTCGTGGCTCATGTCGGGCGTGAGCGTGTTTGGGTCGATCGAGCCCAGGACGCGGTCGAGCTCGTCGAGCTGCTCGGGCGTGAACCGCTCAGGGTGCTGGTGCACCATGCGGATCGTGGTGTCGGCGGCGATCGAGATGATCTGGGCGCGCACGAGCTGCGAGATATAGAACGGTGGGTTGTTCGCGTGCTCAGCCAGAGCGACGATCGCGCGCACGTTTGCGATGACTTCGTCGGCGTGCCCCAGTTCGGCCGCGATGGTCGAATGAGCCGCCAGCGTGCGCGCTTGATCGCGCGTCACACTGAGGTGCGGGAGGAGCACCGCCCAGAGCAGCGGGTTTTCCGAGGGCTCCTGCGGGGAAAGTTGCTGGTTCAGCGCACGCGCATACTCGGCGTCGGGGGCGTCGGTGAAACGCACGCCGAGGCGCGGAGTATGGGCGGCGGCGCGGATGCTGGGGACGTGGTCCGGGTGAGCCGCGAGCCAGGCGGCGGCGTCCTGCGTGAGCTCAGCGAAGTTGTACCCGGTCCGGTCGAGCGCGGCGCGGACGTCCTCCGGAGCTTGATGCTGGGTGGATAAGGCGGCGAGCATCCCCGGCCAGGCTTGCTCGCCCTCGGTCGGGAGCGCGTCGTTGAGCTCCTGCATGTAGTTCCGCGCGACATTCGGCGACCCGGCGTAGAAGCGGACGAGCAGGATCGCGTAGATCAGGAGCGGGAGCCCGAGAATCAGGGCGAGCGAGAGCAGCACGGTTCGTGCGACGTTTCGGCGCGGCTTGGGCATGCCAATCCCCCAGAGCCGAGGGGTGGTTCAGGACCTCGGCACCAGTTGGACGCGGGTGGTCTCGGTTTGGTTTCCTCTTCGGAGGGTGATTTCGACGGTGTCGCCGGGTTGGTAGTCGGCGAGGACTCGGATGAGTTCGGCGAGGTCGCGGACGGGGCGGGCGTTGATCGCGGTGATGGTGTCGCCGGTTCGGAGGGGGAAGTCGCGTCGTTCGGCCCGGGGGCGGAGGATGCTGACGACAACGGGCCCGAGCCCGGTGCCGGCTTCGACTTCGACGCCGAGGCTGGCGCTGCCGCGGGCGACACGCTCGGGGACTTCGGGCAGGTCGCGGAGCCAGAGCCTGAAGGCGCGGTCGAACTCGTGCGCGCTGAGCCCGCTGACTTCGATGAGTGCGCGGTAGCCCGTCGGGTCGTCTTCGATGGTTTCCGTGTAGATGCGGTAGAAGTCTCGGAGCTGCCCTCGGTCTTCGAGGAAAAGCATGATCGTGCGCGCGATGGCGTAGTTGGCGAGCGGGCGGTGGCTTGTGAAGCGATCGCGCGGGATGCGGACGAAGTCGCGCACGGGCGGGAGGGCGAGGGCCGACGCGAGGCGCTTGGTGCTGTTGGTGCGCCAGTTGGGGAC
>Ga0213835_100950_pt1 | contig 21338 bp, 18 predicted proteins | sample SWPATP01_FD_160576 | JGI IMG/M metagenome (GOLD analysis project Ga0213835, IMG submission 160576) | Coastal seawater microbial communities from Marineland, Florida, United States - SWPA TP0 #1 | ecosystem: Environmental > Aquatic > Marine > Coastal | place: USA: Florida | collected 2016-08-05 | reverse complement strand
TATTAGTTTTTCTAGGTTCGGGCGCGTTCCGGTTCGTTGCCTTCCCTTCGAGCGCATTTACCAATGTATATTACCTAACTAGGTTTGTCAACCCTTTTGGGAAAATTTTTTTGACTTTTTTTGACGACTGCCTGAAAACCCCTACGCCACAAGGGTTTGGGCTGAAAAAAATTTTTGGGAATCAGGGAGAGTTAAAGGTGGCGGAGCGGATAACTAGGGACAAGGGTACGTGGGGCTGGTTGGTTGGCTGATAGTGTCCCACGCGATCGCCTATATGACTATATGAGTTGTGAGGCCATCGGGTGTCGGGATAATGGATCAACGATCGCTCACTGCGACTATATATATAAGGAAGATGTTGGGATGTTGGTTGGAGGGGTCATCGGTTGGCAATTCCAGAAACTTGGGAGCAAATCGTGAGTTTTTGAAGTCATTATGAATGGGCAATGACTGACTAACCCCGGTCGCCCCCTTATCAACATAGAGATAGAGGGAAGATATATTGTCAGTGAAATTAAAAGCGCTGAGACCTGACCCAACTTTGAGACGGAGACCAATGACCCAGGAGTTTCTGATTTCTGTTACCCCATTGGGGGATGATGAATATTGGGTACGGACGGAAAAAACACCGAAAGTGCCATCCGGTGTCCCCTTGGCGGAGGAAAAGGTGAAGTGGCCAGTGGAAGAATGGCTAGAATATACCCGTTATTTAATGAAAGATCCTCTATTGGAAGTGCTGGAGGGTTCATCTTATGCTAGGCGCGGAGATACTAGCGGTGGGACAGTTTTGGCAAATGGATCGCCGTCTTTGAGTTTAGTAGAACTGGGTCAAGAACTTTATGACAATCTATTCTTTGATACGCTGCGGGACAGTTGGACGAGCGCCCAAGCGATCGCCCATAATCGAAAGACAACTTTACAGTTGCGCTTAGGTTTGAAAGGACAGCGCCTCAACAGCCTACCCTGGGAAGTCCTCCATGAAGGGGGAAGACCACTTGCGACAGGATGTGATGTAGTTTTTTCTCGCTACCGACCAGAAAGCCGACTACGGCTACCGAGACATTCTGGGAAACCTAACCAACCTTTAAGAATTTTAATGGCGATCGCCGCCCCCAATGACCTAAATGGTTTACAACTCAAACAAGAGGCTCTACATCTCCAACAGGAACTCAAGCGAGAATTGAGTGATAATGGAGGATACCATGGTGCCATTGAGATTACGATATTAGAACAGCCTGATCGTGAGAAAATCACCCAAGCCTTAGAACAGGGTCAATATCAGATATTTCATTATGCTGGACACAGTGGCTATACTTCGATGGGTGGGGCTTTATATTTAGTCAACAGTCGTACAGGATTAAGTGAAACCATCAGTGGGGATGATTTAGCGGGACTGCTGGTCAATAATGGGGTACTTCTAGCGGTATTAAACTCCTGTAGAGGTGCTTATAGTAATCCCCTAGCCGATGCTAATGATACAGCAAAACTTAACCTAGCAGAAGCGTTAGTGCAGCGAGGAGTTCCGGGGGTGTTAGCCATGGCTGAACGCATTCCTGATGAGGTGGCTTTGATGCTAACGAGCCTATTTTACCGCCAACTAAATCAAGGATTACCAATAGATTTAAGTTTAAGTCGGGCTAGACAGGGGCTAATTTCTGCCTATGGTTCCCATCAAATCTATTGGGCGTTACCTGTGTTGTACTTACACAATGAGTTTGATGGCATTTTAATACCAGGTAGCAGGACAGTTAGCAGGACAGCTTTAGGTAACTACTGGGAGGATATAGAAGCGAGTAGTCCAGATCTGTGTGGGGCTAACTATACAGACCCTGGGGAATCAGCAGACATTGAGGACTGGTCAGATGATGAGAGATTTGATGAGACTTTAGAGTTAGAAGGAAATGGGGAGGATGTGGGATTTATTGGGGATACTCTCCAACAACTACAGACACCTGGAATAGTTGGTGTTAATCATAAAAATAGTCGTTCTGGTTCGCAGACACTGCCCCCAAGCTATGATAGATACGTTGAGGATGAAAAAAGGTGGAAGAAGGAGTCTGATAGTCCTAGAGGTTCCCAACGCCAGAGCAGTGGTGTGTTAGGAGTGATGCTGGTGGTGATTGTATTAGTGATCACTTGCGGGCTGTCGATTTTCGGCGATCGCATTACTGCCATGTTACCCTATCGCGCTTTGATGTCGAGTAATCAACCAATCAGGAATAATATTAATTCTTCAGAAGAAACGTTAGCCACAGGTTTGGAAGATGCTATGACTGACCAAGTTTCAGGAATTGCGATCGAACAGTTTGAACGGGCTAATCTGGAAGCAGGGGTGCAGGCTACGGCAGAATTATTAAATCGTGGGGCGGTAGCTGAAGCCCGTGCGGCTTTGTTTGTGGTTCCGTCTCAGTATGAAGACGAACCTGCTATCAATTTTTTACGGGGACGTTTAGCTTGGCAATCTATTGAGAGGGGTAGTGCTAATTATAGTCTGGATGATGTGCGCCGATTTTGGGTGAGGGCAGTTGATGGGGAGCCCAATTCACTGGAATATAACACAGCATTAGGATTTGCTTACTATAGGTCGGGTGATTTACAGCGGGCTTATCAAACCTGGTATCGTAGTTTGGAGTTAGCAGAGCCTATTTTAAGCTGGGAGGGAGGTTCTTTTAACGATCAATTAGCATCAGTGAATACAGAAACATGGACTTTGACTGGGGGGGATGTTGCTACTACAGAGACAGAGGACGGCGAAGACAGGGATAGCTTAGATAATGTAGATGCTTCGACGCTGGAGAATATGGATGTGTTAAATGCCTATGCAGGTTTGGGATTGGTATTAATGAAATCGGCTGAGTCCCTAACTGCTGATGAACAGGTGACACAGTTGAGTAAGGCGGTTAAATTCAGAGATAAGGCGCTTTCAGAAGCACCAGAAGCGTTTAAATCTCATGCCCTAGGGTCAAAATGGCTTTGGTCAACAGATATGATGCGAGACTGGGAACTACTCCTACGCATACAGTCTGGTGGTGTTTGAAAGCGGGTAACGCGATTCGAACGCGCGACATTCACCTTGGCAAGGTGACGCTCTACCACTGAGCTATACCCGCATTTGACTTGACTTTGATTATAGTCTCATAAAAATTTGAGTTTGTCAAGATTGTTTGGGAAAAAATTTGAGGAATCTTTAAGGGACTAGAAGGGACTAGGGATGAGACCGGGTGGCAGAGTTTGGTGGTCTGGTGTGTGGGAATCGGATCATATATGGTGAAAGGGGACGCATATGAACTTCAGGTGGCGGGTGGTCTGAAATGAAGGGGATTTGATATGATTATTGGTTTTTGGTCCCTAGGATTTTTTGGATAAATGCTTCCAACTCTGGTGATAACTGGAGGGGAAGGTGGCCTCGAATATGTAGATCCCGCTGAGGAAAGGGAATTTCAATATGGCGTTGTCGGAAGATGGCGTCGATTTGATAGTATAAATCGCTTTTGATGATAACTTGGCGGTTGGGATAGCGAGTCCAAACGCGGAGTTCAAAATCTAGGGAACTGTCGCCAAAACCTTTAAATAAAACTTGGGGGGAAGGAATGGTTAATACATCAGAATTTGCTTGAGCGACATCGAGGAGGCTTTGGCGGACTAATTCTACATCGGAACCGTAAGCGACCTTAATGGGAAGTCGTAAACCGGAGAGGGAATTATCATGATCCCAGTTAATTAATTCGGATTCTAAAAATCGGGAGTTAGGAACAATAATAGAGACGCGATCTAAGGTTTTAATGACGGTACTGCGAGCGCCGACTCTTTCAACGGTTCCTTGATATTCTCCAACTTCAATAAAGTCTCCAATTTGAATTGGTCGCTCGAATAATAAGACTAAACCACTACCGAAGTTTTTGGCGATATCCTGAAACCCAAAACCAATCCCGACACCTAATGCACTAGCTAGGATGGTGAGAGAACTAAGGTTTAAGCCCCAAACTTGGAGGAGAACAATAGTACCAATAGAGATTAAGGAATATCGGACTACTACGGCGATGACTTCCTGAGCGCCTCGACCAATTCCGGTGGCTTGTAAAATACGCGATCGCAAAACATCAGCTAATAATTTTGCCCCCAAAACCAAAGCCCATAATAGCAGTAATAAAAAGAATAAATCTGGGAGGGAGTAAGATTTATTGTCGAGGTTAATAATATCGGAAGTCAAGGTGGCCAGGAGAGTTCCCCGAATTTGATAACTCCATTGTCTAGTTATGGGGAATTGATTGGCTATATAGATAATAATAGCCAGCCATAAGCCTAATCTGACACTACCCAAAGTCAAATTCAGAAATAGTTCCAGACTATGATGATACTTTTTTTGGTCTTCTGGGGATAACTGAGATTGGGGTAAAAAAGATTCTAAAATTGGGCGTAAATAACCTCTCCAAATTTGACCTAAAACCCAATGCAAAAATATAGCCAATAACAAAATAGTTAAGGAACGTAATAAGGCGCTTCTCATAAACTCGCGGGTGCGCTCTCTTTGACCACGATTAATAGCTAACTGGATTTGACGTTGCCAGATTTGTGCTTGTTCCTGGACATCGTTACCTGCGTCGGTATCTCTTTCGGTAACGGTCAATAAATATCCATCATTTAACCAGAGAGTTGGTAAAATATCATTAGTTCTAAGTGTGACTTCTATGGGAATAGGTGAACGAGCGGCTTCTAATATTTTGGATTGAATGAGATTCGCCCTAAATTCAGCGGGATATCCTTCAGCATTACTAAGTTGAAATATGAGTCGTCCATCAAGTATGACGGGGGCGGTTTTAGACTCTAAGTTAATCCCAAACCTATCTTGGCTATGGGCTGTATGTGCTGGGAAAATGGCGAGTAATACCGCGATTATTAAACCGATAAAAAAACCCAATATATAAGTACGTTTACGGCTGCAAGAGTTATTTAGCACGGCTTTTAGAGAATAATTATGAGACTGGGTAAGAACAGGGAACCCCTGTAGTAAATATTAGCGCTAATTTTCCAATCTGGTTGATGGTGTACGATCGCCACTAGGTTGGCTAAGGTTGCCAGGTGGCGGAAAATCGGTATGATAGGGGAAGTTTTTTTGACATTACTACCCTAGTCATGACTCAAACCGTTTGGATCGCTAGACACGGAAACCGGATTGATTTTGTCAATCCTGAATGGTTTAATACCGCAGAACGTCGTTATGATCCCTATCTGTCCCCGGATGGCTTGGTTCAGGCTAAACAATTGGCTAGGCGACTGGTGGGGGAAGGAATCACCCAAATTTTCTCATCGCCATTTCTGCGGACGGTTCAAACTGCGGAGGCGATCGCCAAAATCCTAGACCTACCCATCAAATTAGATTGGGGACTGGGAGAATGGCTAAATCCTGAATGGATGAAGGAAAGCCCGGAAATTCTCCCCATGGAAACTCTGATGGCTCAATTTCCGCTGATTGATAGCACTTACCCCATGGGAACATCAAACTATCCAGAAACTTGGGAGGAATGTTTGATGCGTACTAAAGAGGTGGTACAGCGTCTGGTGGCGGCTTATCCAGATGATAATTTATTATTAATAGGACATGGTGCATCAGTGATAGGGACAGCAATGGGGCTGATTCCTACCCTAAGAGAAACGGATATTCATGCGAGTTTATGCTGTTTGGTTAAATTAGTGCATCAACAAGGGGAATGGATGATGGAACTTAATGGGGATACTTCCCATCTGAGTGAAACTGAAGAGGATATCCGTTTTAATTAATACTGAGTTTGTGAGATTTGGAAAAATTGTTGATTAGCTATGGCTGGACACAGTAAATGGGCGAATATTAAACGCCAGAAAGCTAGGGTTGATGCGGTTAAAGGTAAGGTTTTTACGAAAATTTCTCGGGAAATTATTGTGGCGGCGCGACAAGGTGCTGATCCGGGGGGGAATTTTCAGCTAAGAACAGCTATTGAGAAGGCGAAGGCGGCGGGTATTCCTAATGAAAATATCGAAAGGGCGATCGCTAAGGGCTCGGGTACTTTTTCGGATGGGTCGCAGTTGGAGTCTATCCGATATGAGGGTTATGGTATCGGTGGGGTGGCGGTTTTGATTGAGGGATTAACGGATAACCGTAACCGGACGGCGGCGGATCTGCGATCGGCTTTTACTAAGAATGGGGGAAACCTGGGGGAAACTGGTTGTGTGAGTTGGATGTTTGAACAAAAGGGGGTTGTAACTTTGGCGGGTCCCATTGATGAGGAGAAGTTGTTAGAGGCTTCTGTGGAGGGGGAGGCTGAGTCCTACGAGTTGACTCCTGTTGATGATACTGATGGGGTGGAAGTGTTTACGGTGGCGGAAAATTTGGAACATTTGAATCAGGTTTTAGATGATTTTGGGTTTCGGGTGGTGGAAGCTGAATTGCGTTGGATTCCTAGCAATATTGTGGAGGTTGATGATGTGGAAAAAGCTAGATCGCTGATGAAGTTAATGAATGCTTTGGATGATTTAGATGATGTGCAAAATGTGACGGCTAATTTTGAAATGTCGGATAGTTGCTATGAGATGCTTTATGGTGATTAATGGGCAATAATTAAGGGCCTAAAATGTGGGTTTGGGAGATGGTAAATGGGTAAATTATGGGATGGTTTGGGGGTAATATGTATAGTGGGTTTTACTACTGCTACGGTGGCGGTGGGGGCGGTTTTGCCATCGTTAAAATATGGGTGGGATTTAAGGGCGATCGTGCAGTTGGAAGGGCTGAATTTACCTCGCCCTAAAACTACGGGAGAAAGCCGGGTTTCTCTGCATCCAATCGAGGGTAGTCAGGTGTTTGCGGTTGATGTGGAAATCGGGGAAAGTAGGGGGGGATTTTTGTTTGATACGGGGGCTTCTACTACTATGGTGGGAAGTCCCTTAGTGACAGATTTGGGATTGGTGGGAGAGGAAATTTCAGGCGATCGCGTTAAGTCAGCAGTAGCGGGTGATGATTGTCCAGCGATGGATGCAACTTTACATCGTCTTCCTACTCTGAAAATGGGGGAAGCGCAGGTGATGGATTTACAGGTTTTGGAATTTGCTAATAAGACAATTCCTGATGGCTTATCTGGGGTTTTGGGAATGGATGTTTTGGCGGAATTTGATCTGATCGTGAATCCTGACACTAGACAGCTTCAGCTTTTGTCGCCTTCTTATCTTCCCCCAGAGTTATCGGCGGCGGCGATACCTTTAAAAAGTCGTTTGGGGGTGATGTTAGCAGAGGTGGCGATCGCTGATCGGGGGTCGTTTACTTTTATGTTGGATACCGGGGCTGATACTATCTTTATTTCCGAAGATTTAGCCGATCGCTTAGAAATTGATCCAGCATCCCGCAGTCCTGTCCAGGTTTTGGGATTTTGTGGGTTGGAGGCGGCGACCCTATCAACCCTCGCCACGGTGGAATTAGGAACCCATAAACTCACCAATTTAGAGGCGGTGATTTTATCGTCTCCCTCGGTTTTGGATATGTTGGAAGTTGATGGAATTTTAGGACAAACTTTTTTTAATAATTATCAACAATATTGGCGGTTTGATAGGCGATCGACATCATCAGAATGGGGCGGTAGTTTACTATTAAATCCCCATAGATAGATTCAATGCCGCTATAGCCTTGTTTTTAATAATTGTCTGAACATCCATAGAGACCCATAGAGACCCATAGTATTATATCCCAAGTTTGTAGTAATTGCTAATATTTGGCGTAGATATGACCCCCAAAAATTGGCAAGTTTCAGATAATTTTAAACAAGTTCCGCTACAATATCTTGAGTAATATCATCAATAGGGAATGCAATTATGACCCAGGCTAAAATTGGCATTATTGGCGGTAGTGGTCTTTATCAAATGGAAGCCCTCACCGACTTAGAAGAAGTCCTAGTTGAGACACCCTTTGGGTCCCCCTCCGATCTGATTATTTTAGGAACCTTAGAAGGAATGAGGGTAGCTTTTCTGGCCCGTCATGGACGAGATCATAAACTTCTTCCCAGTGAGTTACCTTATCGGGCGAATATTTACGCCATGAAAAGTTTGGGAGTTGAATATATTATTTCCGCTTCCGCTGTGGGTTCTCTGAAAGCCGAGGTTAAGCCTTTAGACATGGTAATTCCTGACCAATTTCTTGACCGGACAAGAAGCAGAATTTCGACTTTTTTTGGTGATGGAATTGTCGCCCATATTGCTTTTGGTCATCCGGTTTGTAATCAGTTGGCTGCCGTTGTCGGTGATGCTATATCCGCTTTGAATTTGCCAGAAGTAACCCTACACAGAGGCGGAACTTATATTTGTATGGAAGGACCCGCTTTTTCCACCCAAGCTGAGTCTAATTTGTATCGAAGTTGGGGGGGGACTGTAATTGGTATGACTAATTTAACAGAAGCCAAACTCGCACGGGAAGCCGAAATAGCCTATACTACATTAGCCTTAGTAACTGATTATGATTGTTGGCATCCCGACCATGATCATGTTACCGTTGATTTAGTGATTGATAACCTCAAGCATAATGCAGTTAATGCCCAAAAAGTTATTCAGGAAACGGTTAAACGACTATCTAAAAATCTGCCAGAGTCGGAGGCACATTCTGCGTTAAAATATGCCATTCTTACTCCTTTAGCCAAAGTGCCACAACCTCGTAAACAACAGCTTGAGTTACTCTTGAAAAAGTATCTTTAAGTTATTCCGAATACCTTGGGGCTAAATTATTCAGAGTTTTTTAGCCCCCCATAACTTACTTATGGTTAATTAAGAACCGGGATTAAACACTTGAGATGCTGTTAACTCAAGCTGTGTGAATTGGGGTGATATGACTAAATTATCTCCCGCAAAAATACCGATTTCTGTATAGCCAGTGTCGGTGATTTCTAATACTAGGATGGTTTGAGTTTGGGGGTCAACTATCCAATATTCGGGAATGGCTAAATCTTGATATTGTATTCTTTTGGCTACATAGTCTCGGTCTCTTTGTAACTCTCCAGGACTGACTACTTCTATGACTAATAAGGGCGGTAACATCGACAGGCGGATGGTATTACGTTGGGAGAGTTGCTCAATATGTTCTGGTCGAATAATGGTTAAATCTGGATAACGATTTCTGGGTTCGCCTCTGACTTCTAATTCTAATCCTTGACCTCGGACTCTATCTGTTCCTATCATCAAAGCAAAAACCAAAAACAGACGATTGGCAATTTGGATATTTAAACCTGATTCTGGTGGCATTTCTATGAGTTCTCCATTGAATAATTCATAGAGTTTTTCGGAAGCATCATGATAAGATAAATATTCATCAAAACTTTGAAATCTGGGTTTGGCTTGTAGCATGAGATGAATTCCTTTAACTAATATGGTTAATTAAGAAGCGGGATTAAATACTTGAGATGCTGTTAACTCAAGCTGTCTGAATTGGGGTGATATGACTAAATTATCTCCCGCAAAAATACCGATTTCTGTATAGCCAGTGTCGGTGATTTCTAATACTAGGATGGTTTGAGTTTGGGGGTCAACTATCCAATATTCAGGAATGGCTAAATCTTGATATTGTATTCTTTTGGCTACATAGTCTCGGTCTCTTTGTAACTCTCCAGGACTGACTACTTCTATGACTAATAAGGGCGGTAACATCGACAGGCGGATGGTATTACGTTGGGAGAGTTGCTCAATATGTTCTGGTCGAATAATGGTTAAATCTGGATAACGATTTCTGGGTTCGCCTCTGACTTCTAATTCTAATCCTTGACCTCGGACGCGACGATGGCCGACAATGGCAGCAAATTTAATTAGTAAAAATGTGGCTATTTCAATATTTAAACCTGATTCTGGTGGCATTTCTATGAGTTCTCCATTGAATAATTCATAGAGTTTTTCGGAAGCATCATGATAAGATAAATATTCGTCAAAACTTTGAAATCTGGGTTTGGCTTGTAGCATGAGATGAACTCCTTTATATTTGTAGTGTTAAGCATGAATGCTTCAGGAGGATTTGAGGATAATTTCGCCCTAGGATAATTATAACAGGTTAAATGGTGTGGTTCACTTGATGAGACTAGATTGGGGAAGCACAAATATCTACATTTATGGCACAATAGTTATAGCACCCTGTTTGAAGATTCTGCATCAATGTTATCAACTGAGACTATTCTAGCCGATCGCTTTCAACTCCGGGAATCCCTAAACAGTAACCCGGTCCGCCAAACCTGGTTAGGACGAGATCTAAAACGGCGCGATCGCGTGGTAATTAAACTATTAGCCATGGGAAATGGTATGCAATGGGATGATGTGAAACTCCTAGAAAGGGAAGCACAAGTCCTCCAACGACTTGACCATCCTCGTCTCGTGCGTTACCGGGATTATTTCTCGGTTGATGACCAGAATTTATGGTTTGGTTTAGTCACAGAATATTTACCTGGTGTTTCCCTGAAGCAAAAACTAGAATCTGGATACACTTTTAGTCGTCCAGAAGTTATGTGGATCGCGACAGAAGTTTTAGAAATTCTCAGCTATTTACATCAATTTGCGCCGCCAATTTTGCACAGAGACATTAAACCGAGTAACTTAATTTGGGGGGAAGATAACCGCATATATTTAATTGATTTTGGTTCGGTACAGATTCAATTTCCGACTCCTGGGGCGACTTTTACGGTGGTGGGAACTTTAGGTTATACACCCATTGAACAATTTGGCGGTCAGTCAACCACGGCTTCTGACTTTTATGCGTTAGGGATGACCTTAGTACATTTATTAACAGGTTGTCCTCCGGCTGATTTTCCCCAAGAAAGTTTTCGGGTGAAATTTCGCGATCGCATTCCCCCAAAAACAGATATCCGTTTAATCACCTGGTTAGAACGTTTGACAGAACCCCTACCAGAAAACCGTTTTTATAGTGCAGATGAGGCATTATTAGAATTACAAAAACTCAATTTTCGCGCAGTAATTGCACCCGCAACAGAGTCGAATATTAACTTATCCCAAACTGATGATAAATTGACAATTCAAATTCCCTGTCGGTTTTCCCTGCAATTTATTCGCCCTATGCGCCACACGGCTAAATGGTTAGTAGCCACGACTAAGGAAAAGTTAAGTAATCTGAATATTCTAGTTAAGTCGGGGGTATTTGTCTCGATAATTATTACCTTAATCATCCTGCAAAAGCTACCCATATCCACCGGAAAAATCGCCCTATTTTTATTAGAGGTTATCGCGGCAATTCCCCTAATTGGGTTAATTTTAGCTATTCCGGGAAGTCTGATATTTTTAATGGCTATCCTGACATCAGGGGAAAAATATTTCGAGAGAATTAGCCTCAACTTCGATAATGAAAACTACGAGATATGCTGGCATTCTTCGGCTTTCACCCGCCGCCAGCAGGGGAAACTCTCCTATATTCAAGAAATTAATCCTTTATGTCTACAGGACAGCCAAGGCAATTTTCACCACAGCTTAGAGATAGTCACTCAAGAACCTTTATTATTTTTATTTTCCCGCCGTCGCACCTACCGCCTCGGAGACCAGTTAGAGGAAGCAGAAGTTAAGCATATTCAACAGGAAATCAGACATTGGATAGGTAGTAAAAATCAGGGATAATTGAGGATGGTAAATAAATATAGCGTTTCTCATATCCATAAGGTACAGCCCACTCAAAGAGAAGCCGCTGCGCGTCTACACCCCAAACCCCTCTCCCAATAGGGGAGAGGTTTGTCCTGAGCTTGTCGAAGGGGGCTTTGAAAAGTACCTCACCAATTCACCGAACCGCTATAGTGCGTCAGAAGTGCGTCAGATGGATATTTACCGAGTCTGACGCACCGTAGGAAACTCAGGAGATTAAACGGAAGTTTCGGTCATGGCGGGACATCCCACACCAGTACCACCTAAACCACAATAACCATTGGGATTTTTGCCTAGATATTGCTGATGATAGGCTTCAGCATAATAGAATTCTTTGGCGGGAGCGATTTCTGTGGTAATTTCACCGTAACTGGCGGCGGAGAGTGCTTGTTGATAGCGATCGCGAGAAGCCAAAGCCTGGCGTTGGTGTTCGTCTGAATAGGTATAAATAGCGGATCGATATTGAGTTCCGGTATCATTACCCTGGCGCATTCCCTGGGTGGGGTTATGGCTTTCCCAGAATAGTTTGAGTAAATCAGCATAACTGATCACCTGGGGGTCAAATACCACCAATACCACTTCTGTATGACCAGTCATACCGCTGCAAACCTCTTCATAGGTGGGATTTTTGGTATATCCTCCCGCATAGCCTACAGCGGTGCTAAACACGCCCTGCTGTTGCCAGAATTTCCGTTCAGCGCCCCAAAAGCAGCCCAAACCAAAAACGGCTTGTTCCATACCTTCAGGAAAAGGGGGTTTAAGGGGGTTCCCATTGATATAGTGGCGATCAGGAACTGACATGACTCGATCGCGTCCAGGAAGGGCTTCTTCTGGCTGAGGGAGAGATTTTTTCTTGCCGAATCCGAATAGTACCATGATATTTTGTGGATTTTGTCTTAACGTTACTTTACATTTTAGGGTCATTCGTCAGCAAGGGTAAGGGCGAGTTGATAAATTTGGCGACGGGACAGTGATAAATTTTCGGCTAACTGGCGACTGGCTTGCGATCGCGACAGTCCCTGCTGTAGTAATTGTTGTAATTGGGCTAGGATATCTTCCTCTGACAGGGTGGGGGTTGTGGGTGTAACTGGTGCGATCGCAATAGTTAATTCTCCTCGGACTTCCCTGTTTTGGTAATATTCGAGCGCACCCCCCAGGCTACCGCGCCAAAATTCCTCATGGAGTTTGGTTAATTCCCGCGCTATGACGACACCATGATCGCCGCCTAAAACATCGATTAAATCGCTCAAAGTTTGTCGGAGTCGGTGGGGAGACTCATATAAAATCATGGTCCGACACTGGGAGCCCAAGGCTTGTAGGCGTTTTTGGCGGTCTTTACCTTTGGCGGGTAAAAAGCCTTCAAACACAAAGCGATCGGTTGGTAGTCCCGACCCACTCAATGCGGTTAAACAGGCGCTAACACCAGGAATGGGAACCACAGGAATACCCGCATTGATACAGCCTTGTACTAACTCGGTACCTGGGTCAGAAATTCCCGGCATTCCCGCATCAGTTACTATAGCGATCGCACTTCCACCTAAAAGGCGATCGATTAATTCAGGAAGGCGACGGCTTTGGTTATGCTGGTGGTAGCTAATTTGGGGCGTTTCAATCTGAAAGTGATGTAGTAATTTCCCCGTGTGGCGGGTATCTTCCGCCGCAATGAGATCCACTGATTTTAAAGTCTGCAAAGCCCGAAATGTTATATCATCTAGGTTCCCTATGGGAGTACCAACAACATATAGGGTTCCCATTTGTAGGTCTGTCATCGAAGGTTATAGTTATTTGGGGAGTCGGTTAGAGATATTTGGCAGGCAGGTCAAACACGCCCAGATTACCACTTACTCTCCTTGGCTGAAACTATTGTACTGTGATTGTCTCCATTGTGCTAGAGTTAGTCATATTTTAGTTAACTCTTCTACCGGAGCAAAATTACATGACTTCAATTGAAACCCCTACGACTCTAATTGTTACCGCATATAATAACAAAAATCAAGCCAAGGAAGTTCTGAAAGTCCTTAAAGACATGGAGCGCGCTGGCATTATTTTTATTGTTAATGCGGCGGTCATGGTCAAAAATGAAAAGGGCAAGGTTTCCATTAGTGAAACCGGAGACACCGGCCCCCGTGGTGGTGCAATTATGGGGGGTATCACTGCTGGATTAATTGCTTTATTTAATCCCATTGGTGCTTTAGGTGTAATTGCCATGACCGCTGGTGGGGCAGGTGTTGGGGCTTTAGTTACCCACTTTATTGATTTGGGTTTCCCCCAAGAAGACCTCAAGGATTTATCGGAGTCTTTAACTCCCGGTAGTTCGGCTTTAATTGCTTTGGTAGAACAAACTTGGGTAGAGAAAGTATGTGAGGAATTGGCAAAATTTGAGGGCAAACTTTATCGCCGTGCTATTAAAGAAGAACTGGCGGCTCAGTTAACAGAAACAGCTAAAACTGTTGAGGTGGAACCGGAAACCGAGTCGGAGTCAAATCAGTAAATTATCGATGCCAACCAGAGACTTTAGAAGTTACCTAAAAGTTAACAGTAAATATGATAAATGTTGAGATGTTGACTCGCAACTTAATGTTTTGATATATTTACTGTTGCCAAAATTGTGCTATAATTAGTAGCAGGGTGTGACTGGATAGGTTAGACTAACTTTAAAATTATCAGATAAATGTGAGGTTCTATGGCTCAGTATATCCTCGCGCTATTGATTTCGTTAGGCATTGGGTTTGGGGTAAATTCCTCAATTAGAATTATCAGTGATGGAGATGAAGCATTAGTGGCTCGGTTAGGTAAATATAACCGAACTCTGAAGCCGGGTTTACAGTTTGTGATCCCGGTGATTGAAAAAATCGTACACTATGATACTTTGCGGGAAAGGCTGTTAGATATTCCCAAACAAGAGGCAATTACTAAAGATAATGTTCCCCTAACTATTGATGCTTTGGTGTTTTGGAAAATCCAAGATATGCGAAAATCTTTCTATGATATTCAGGGAGTAGAAGATGCGATCGGGAATTTAGTAACTACGACTCTGCGGGCGGAAGTGGGATTAAGAAATATGGAGGATATGTTTTCGTCTATCAATGAAATTAATACCGCACTGCTTCACAACATAGCGGAGAAAACGATAAATTGGGGAGTGCAAGTAGTACGGGTTGATTTACAAAGCATTGAACCTCCGGCTAAGGTGAAATTAGCGATGGAGGCTCAAAGGGCAGCGGAGAGTCAAAAAAAGGCTGATATCAGTATAGCAGAAGGTAAAGCGGCATCGATTAAAGTTTTAGCAGAGGTGCTGAACCTAGATCCAAATAGTCGAGAGTTTTTACAGTTTTTGATTGCTAAACAGTTCGTAGACGCTAATCAACAAATTAGCATGAGTGAAAATGCCAAAGTAATATTTATGGACCCGTCCCAATTAACGGAAGCCCTGACGGGACTCATAGACCAGGATATGTCGAGAGTTGAGTCCCAGGCGGCTATGAGAGCAAAACTATTCTCGAAGGGAAATAGTCAGCCGAAAGACTAGTAATCATGAAGCCGGGAAATTAGGCGTTAATTTTCTGCCAAATTTCCTGCAAATATTGGCACCACTTGGCGGCGAGGGAAAGTTGCGTAAAGGGAACACGGATCGGGTCAGGTTCATCTTGCAGGATAAATTCTAACTCGACGGATTTTCCTTTTTGGGGGAGTTGGTCGAGGCTGACAGATTTATTATCCACCAATAGCCATATTGACTGAACATCCCGGAGAGAAAAAGTTTGTAAGTTAACAGGACCCTGGCGAGTGGGTTTACCCCAGGTCAGTTGGTCGCCACTGTGACCTAAGACGGCATAGATATCATATTTGGCTTGATCAAATTTTTCAGCCCACAGCTTATAGGCTTCTAACTTCTGATATTCATTCCACCCAGACCAGGCGAGTCCAATAAACACAGCCAGCAGGGGAAGCCACAGTAATCCTCGTTCCATAATTTATCTGATTTGAGCGTTTAATACGAATTTAGAATCTTCGAGATACAATAGAATCACCAATTTGATGATTTGTCTGGTCGGTAACTGACCGTTGGACGAATTAGCCGTTAACTATGGCGAAAACACATGAAAAGATTTCTACTACTTTGCCTATTCCTGCTTGGGTTGGGCTGGGCGGTGTCTAACTTCACTGGCTTGGCTACCCAAGGCACATTTGATTCGATTGTACTAGATTTTCGGGAAGATTTGACTCAAACGGAAATAGCCGATCGCATTAGAACGATCGCCGATCAGTATCAAGTAGTTCCTCAGTTAAACAGTAAATTCTCCAAAGACGATAACATTTATGTGGTTCGTGGCGATCGCGATCTACTCAGATCCCTAAGAAGGTCTTTGCGCCAAGACACAGAAGCGATCGAACCTAACTTTATTTACCGCATTGACACTCAACCCATGAATGTCGCGGCGATTATTTTGGGTGACTCTAACAACTTTCCCAATGACCCCCTCTACGGTAAACAGTGGAATTTACGCAGTATCAATATAGAGGAAGCCTGGAAAGAAACCCAAGGAGAAGGGGTGACAGTGGCGGTCATTGATACCGGAGTCAGTCGGGTTCCCGATTTAAAAGATACCGAATTTGTCCCCGGTTATGACTTTGTGAATAACCGCCGGGAAGCCTCCGATGATAACGGACATGGAACCCATGTAGCGGGCACTATTGCCCAATCTACCAACAATGGCTATGGGGTGGCAGGTATTGCCCACCGCGCCAAAATCATGCCCTTAAAAGTCCTCTCAGCCGGTGGTGGTGGCACAATTTCCGACATTGCAGAGGCGATTAGATTCGCGGCCGACAATGGCGCTGATGTCATTAACATGAGTCTCGGTGGTGGCGGCGAAACTCAATTGATGAAAGATGCGATCGACTACGCCTATAACAAGGGTGTAGTAATTATTGCTGCCGCTGGTAACTCTGGAGAAAATGCGGCAGCTTATCCCGCCCGTTATCCCAGAGTGGTGGCAGTTTCTGCCCTCGACTCTACCGGAAATAAAACCCCCTACTCCAATTTTGGCGCAGGTGTCGATATTTCTGCCCCCGGTGGCTTGACCCAGGGCGACAATGAAGATGGAGGCATTCTCCAGGAAACCATTGACCCGGCTACAGGCGGATCAACCTTTGCCGCTTTTCAGGGAACCAGCATGGCTTCCCCCCATGTGGCTGGAGTAGCAGCTTTAATTCGCGCCACCGGGGTTGATAGCCCTGATGAAATTGTGGCGATTCTCAAAGAGTCCTCCCGTCAAGTGGCTGAAGACCCCTTTAATCATTTTGGCGCTGGTCATTTGGATGCTGCTAGTGCTGTACAAGTGGCGCTGCGGGGACAAATTTCCTTCCGTGACTTTTTCCGCTGGCTGCGGGAGAGTGGTTATCTGAGTCCGCGCTTCTGGATTGATGGCGGCGCGGTGGCTTTATTGCCCAAAATTGCTATGGTTTTGGGGTCCTATTTATTGGCTTGGTTCCTCCGCAATTATTTCCCCTTCCGCTGGGGTTGGTCTATGGCTGGCGGTTTGATCGCCGGAAGCAGTGGTCTATTTTTCTTGCGGGGTCTGTACATCTTTGATTTGCCTCAATGGCCGATGCGGGTTATGGGTAGTTCTTTACCTGAACTTGGCGGCGCAATTCAGGGTAGCAGTGTGTTGAATCCTGTATTTGCTAGTGTATTGATTCCGGCGGTTTTGGTGGTACTATTCCTGGGTCATCCAGAGTGGAAGTGGTTGGCGATCGGTACTACTATTGGCGTGGCTAGTTTTTTGGTGATCAGTGCCTTTATTTCCCCAGCGGTTTGGGGTCTGGGAAGTGGGGCGATCGCCCGTGGTTTCTTGGTGATTAATGCCCTATTATGTATGGGTTTGGCGAGTTTAGCCTTGAAGTCGGAAACGACGATCGCTTAATTATTAGCACGTTGACCTCTATTTCCCCTCTGCTATGTCGGTGGAGGGGAATTATTCCGAATCTATCAAGTATTTGACATAATGGGAGAGTTATAAATATGACTATCACTGTTGAAGGGGTTGTGGAAAAAAAAGGTTTTGGGACGGGGACTTGGGCGCTGGTTAGTGCTGAACAAACCTATGAGTTGAAGGATGCACCCCCGGAGTTGCAGCAGTCGGGAAAAAAGGCGATCGTCCAGGGGATTATTCGCGAAGATGTGATGACTCTGGCGATGATTGGTCCGGTTTTACAGGTGGAGTCTTTTCAGGCGCTATCTTAGGGTTAATTTAGGAGAGATGACTAGACAATGAAGCGACTTTTAACGTTAATATTGCTGTTTTCGCTGGGTGTGATTTTGCCTTGGGGTTGTGCTGCTACCAGTCCTGATGGTTCTCTGACTGGGACAGGTTCACAGAATGTTCTGAATATCTATAACTGGTCAAGTTATATTGCTCCACAGGCGATCGCTCAATTTGAACAGGAATATAACGTTAAAATTAACTATGATACCTACGATAGTGGGGAAAGTATGTATGCCAAACTACAAGCCGGAAATCCTGGTTATGATGTGGTATTTTCCCCCGATTATATGGTAGGAATTATGATTAATCAGGGAATGTTACAACCTCTGGATTTGGCGAGGATTCCTAATATTATCCATCTCGACCCGCAGTTTGCTAACCCTCCCTATGACCCCGGAAATCAATATAGTATTCCCTATCAGTGGGTGACTTTGGGAATAGGTTATAATATTGATAGAGTCGGGGAAAATATTAACAGTTGGTCTCAATTATTTGACCCTGATTTTGCCTCCAAGGTTTCCCTATTAGATGATATGCGACACACTATGGGGGCGGTATTAATTTATTTGGGTTATGACCCTAATACTACCAATCAAAATGAAATTTTTGCCGCTAGGGATTTCTTAATTCAAAATAGTTCTCATATCACCGCCTTTGTTCCTGATACTGGTCAAAATCTCCTTAATCAAGGTGAGGTTGATATGACTATGGAATACAGCGGCGATATCTTTCAAGTAATGCAAGAAAATCCTAAGTTGCGTTATGCAATTCCTCAAGAAGGCACAATTATTGGTATGGATAATATGGTGATTCCTACAGGCGCACCTAACCCGGATTTAGCTTTGACATTCATTAATTTTATCATGGAACCGGAAATTAGTGCCCAAATCTCCAATTTTATTAACTATGGTTCCCCTAATAAAACGGCGATCGCTGAAAAGTTGATTAAACCAGAAAATTTGGCAAATCCTGGTATTTATCCCCCTCCCGAAGTTTTTGCGAAACTCAGATATTTGGAAGATGTCGGAGAAGCTACTATCTTTTATGATCAAGCCTGGACAGAGGTTAAGTTGGGTGTAGGGTCTTAATTGAGCGACTATGAATCATGCGGTTGAACTGGTCAATGTTTCTAAGACTTTTCGGGGGAGTAAGCATCGAGATTTTTTAGCAGTCAATGGCTTAAATTTACAGATTCGAGATGGGGAGTTTTTCTCCCTCCTCGGACCTTCTGGCTGTGGGAAAACTACCACATTAAGAATGATTGCTGGGTTTGAATTACCTACCACCGGAGAAGTTTATATTCACGGTCAAGCTATGGGTCAGCGACCTCCCTTTCACCGTCCGGTTAATACTGTATTCCAACATTATGCTTTGTTTCCTCATTTGACTGTCGCCCAAAATATCGCCTTTGGACTGGAGATGGAAAATTTACCCTCTGCGGAAATTAGCGATCGCCTCTCTCAGGTGTTGGAGTTAGTCAAATTAACCGAAATGCGCGATCGCTATCCTCGTCAGCTATCCGGGGGACAGCAGCAGCGCGTCGCCCTAGCTAGGTCTCTAGTTAAACAGCCAGAGGTTTTATTATTTGACGAACCTTTAGGCGCTTTAGACATGAAATTGCGGAAACAAATGCAACTGGAACTTAAACAAATGCAGCAACGTATCGGAATTACTTTTATTTATGTTACCCACGACCAAGAAGAAGCCTTAACTATGTCCGATCGCATTGCTATTATGAACCAGGGAGAGGTTCAACAGGTCGGAACTCCTATCGAAATTTACGAATATCCCAAAACTCGATTTGTCGCCGATTTTATTGGGGATAGTAACTTCCTCACCGGACGGGTTATAGCAATTAATAATGACCAGCAAACCGTGTTAGTTGATGAATCTCTACCTATTCAAATTGTCGCCGAAAATAGTCTTTCTGTAGGACAAATTGTAACATTAGTAATTAGACCCGAAAAAATAACTCTATATCCTGTCAAGTCTGCTCATATCCCCAGTTGGTCTGGACTCTTGGAAGAAAGGGTTTATATCGGTACGGATACCCGCTACAAAGTTAAACTCTCCCCCAACTGTTATGTTATGGTGAGAGTCCAAAATTGGCATCGAGATGACCTCCAAAGATACCAGCCAGGTCAACAGGTTGAAGTGTTTGTATCTCCCGAAAGTATTGGGGTTCTCGAATCTTAGTTATTTGCACCTCCTCTTGAGGAAAATAACCCCAGTATCGGCGCAAGAATTATACCAAAAATAAACCCTCCCGCATGAGCCCAATAAGCTACCCCGCCGACTTCTTCTCCCGTAGCTGTATCTATATTAGGCGTAGAAGTCCCGGCAATAAATTGGAATGCAAACCATAAAATCAGGAAGAAATAAGCCGGCAGCCTTATAGGAATAAACGGAAAAAATGGGAAGATTACTAATAATTTAGCACGGGGAAACCGAATTAAATAGGCTCCTAAAACTCCGGCGATCGCTCCACTTGCTCCCAACAATGGTATGATAGAATCAGGGGACGCAAACCCTTGAATCAATGCGGCTGCTATTCCACATAGTATATAGAAAATCAAAAATTTGAAATGACCTAAACAATCTTCAATATTGTTGCCAAAAATACTCAGAAACAACATATTCCCCACAATATGACCAATACCACCGTGCATAAATTGCGAGGTAATTAGAGTCAACCAAGCTGGAAAGGTAAATGCTGCTGCTGGCATATCAGACGGACAACTTTGGGCGAGTTGACAGGGTATAAATGCACCAGTATAGATGATTTTTTCTACAATTTCTGGTTCGGAAGCCATCACCAGAAATTGTAGCGCAAAAACTATCAGATTGATAATAATTAACACCTTAGTTACCCAAGGGTTAATCTCAGTTGGGTTATCATCGCGAATGGGAATCAGGGGAGAGTACCTCTTAATTGATATACATTACATCTGCGATTATACCATTTTTGATATATGACCCGGACTCTATCCCCAGGGGTATAATTAACCCATAATGGACATATCACCACTTAGCCTCCCCCAACCTTTATCTGGTAGGAGTTACAGCTAAGTTGGTATCTGATGCGATCGGCACAATTTCAGTGGGACAGATGCAAGTTTGGGCGAAAATGCAACCGATCGCATTTTTTTTGACAATTTGGGGAGCAAAAACTATCCTGGTGTAGTCAATAAACTTGGGATTCTACAATCTGTAGAATGGAATATACATCGGGCTGTCGGTCAAAGCGATCGGCGGCTTTTCTCCGGTTATAGGGTAAATAGGAAGCGTTTATACGAGTTAACTGACTTGGCTGGCGATCGCTTTAGTTTTTCTGTATGATGATTATGGCCATGAGTTATGGCTAGGTGATTGAACCATAACAGCTTGAGAACCTGTTATCCGTTAGGGCCACAGACAATTCTACTCCCAAGTCCTAAC
>Ga0213835_100949_pt1 | contig 21400 bp, 18 predicted proteins | sample SWPATP01_FD_160576 | JGI IMG/M metagenome (GOLD analysis project Ga0213835, IMG submission 160576) | Coastal seawater microbial communities from Marineland, Florida, United States - SWPA TP0 #1 | ecosystem: Environmental > Aquatic > Marine > Coastal | place: USA: Florida | collected 2016-08-05 | reverse complement strand
CTTGTCGCGGGTGCCGCTGTCGGGGATCGGGCGGATCCGGTCGAAGGGGCCCGCGGCGTCCGTCCGGTCGGTGAAAAGGTCGATCGGCAGGTCGGGCTCCTGCGCGCGCAGGCTGGCTGCCGAGGCCTGCGCCAGCTCCAGATACCCGGCGCCCCGTGCCACGTAGATCGCGCCGCATTGCATGGCCGGCTTCCCTGGCTTGTCGACGGGGGTCTAACCCGGTCGGCGCACAGGTCAACCCGCAAGCGACGCCGGCGGCCGGCCGATGCCGCCGGTTGCCCGGTTTCGCGCCGTGCCGTGCCGGATCGTCAGGCCGCCGGCGCCGGGATCGGCGGGCGCATCCCCTCGGGCAGGGGGCAGACATAGGGCGTCTCGGCAAGGCGCCGGCGATGCTCGTCCCGCGCCTGCGCCAGCAGCACCGGATCGGCCAGCAGCATCTCGGCGCAGCGGCCCATCGCGGCGGCGGCGTGGATCATGCCCTTGTGCGCGGCCGGCGCCTTGCCCTGGGCGGTCACCTGCCAGGTGTGCGCGGCCGTGCCGATCGCGATCGTCGCCACCAGCACCTCGGTCAGCGGCACCTTCCAGCTTACGTCCGCCACGTCGGTCGAGCCGATCATCACCTCGCCGCCCGGCCGCATCGGCACCACCCAGTCGCACAGCGCCGTCTCGCGCCGCACCGGCAGGCCGACCCGCCGCCACGAGGCGCCGATCTCGGCGTCGGTCAGCGTGGCCTGGATGGCGCGGGCATAGGCGCGGTCGGCATCGTCGAAGGGCACGCCGCCCAGCTCGTCCAGCGCCGCCTGCATGGTGCGGTCCATGGTCAGGTTCTCGAGCGTGCCCGAAACGGCCGAGAACACCTTTTCGGAAACCTCGGTGCCGGTCATCAGCGCGGCCCCGCGCGCGACGTCGCGCACCCGGTCGGCGATCTCGAGCATTTCGGCGGTGCGCACAGCCCGGATCAGGTAGCGCACCTTGGCCCGTGCCTGCACCACGTTCGGCGCGGTTCCGCCGGCATCGAGATAGGCATAGTGGATGCGCGCGTCCTGCGGCACGTGCTCGCGCAGATAGTTCACGCCGACCGACATCAACTCGACCGCGTCCAGCGCCGACCGCCCGAGGTGGGGCGAAACCGCGGCATGCGACGACTTGCCGGTGAAGGTGAAGTCGATCCGGGTGTTGGCCAGGCTGATCGGGTCGTCGACCACCGTCATGCAGTTCGGGTGCCAGGTGATCGCGGCGGCCACGTCGTCGAAGGCCCCGTCGCGCACCATGTAGGCCTTGGCCGCGCCGCCTTCCTCGGCCGGGCAGCCGTAGTAGCGCACGCGCCCCGGCGTGCCGGTCGCCTCCAGCCAGTCCTTGACGGCGCAGGCCGCGAGCAGCGCCGCCGCCCCGAGCAGGTTGTGTCCGCAGCCGTGGCCCGCGCCCCCCGGCACAAGCTCGCGTGGTTCGGCGATGCCGGCGACCTGGCTCAGGCCCGGCAGCGCGTCATACTCGCCCAGGATCGCGATCACCGGCCCGCCCGTGCCGGCCTCGCCCATCACGGCGGTGGGAATGCCAACCACGTTCTCGGTTACGCGAAAGCCCTTGGCGCGCAGCATCGCGGCATGCTCGGCGCAGGAGCGGTGCTCGGCATAGAGCAACTCGGGCATCTCCCAGACCCGGTCGGCAAGGGCGGTCAGGTCGGGGGCATGCGCGGCGATGCGCGCGCGAATGTCGGAGGTGTTGCGCATGGGGGCTCCGCCGGGGTGGGACAGGGATGCTTCCGGGATAGCCCCCGACCGCGCCCCTGTCCATCGGGGGCGGTCAGCAGGACCAGCCCGCGGACCGAAGGGCCTGCCGATAGGACCGACCGACCGGCACGCGCCGCCCGTCGGTCAGGCGCAGGAACCGGCGCTGGCCCTCGCGCTCGGTCCCCGCAACGGCATCGGCGGCGACCCACCAGGACCGATGCACGCGCCGGCCGAGGCCGGCAAGCTCGCGCGCGGCGTCCTCCATCCGGCACAGGATCATCTGCGAGCCGGCGCTGCCGTGAACAACCAGGTAATGGTCCTGCATCTCGAGGCACAGCAGCGCGCCGGGCAGGGGCGGGGACAGCCGTTCGAAGAACAGCGCCCCGTCCGGTGGCGGGGCGGGGGCGGGTGACGGGTTGCGGAGTTCGTCGCGCAGCATCTGCCAGGCGTGCACGGGCAGCGAGATCGCGGCCAGAAGCAGCAGCACCTGCCCGGCCAGCCGCGGCAGGTTGTCGGGCCAACCGAGCCCGGCCAGGGCATTCGCCATGGCCACGATGCCCGTGGCCGGCAGCGCGGCCAGCACGGCGCCGGCGAGGGGCACGCTGATCCTTGGCAGGGGCAGACGCGGCCCGACGGTGGCGGCGGTCTGGCGGATGATCGTCTCGGCCAGCAGCCAGGTCGCGCCCACCACTGCCAGCCAGTAGACCAGCCGCGGAAGCGTCCCCAGCAGGTCGTAGGTGCCGAAGGGGCCGGCCAGCCCCAGCACTCCGCCAAGTCCCAGCGGCAGGGCGGCCGCCGCGGCCATATCCGTGATCCGTTCACGCATCGCGAACGGACCCTAGCATGCCGCCCGCGCAGATTCCCGCCCCTTCGCGCAACCCCTGTGGACCCGCGGCGCCGGGCCGCGCAGCCCTTGCGCAGGGGCGCCATCGGGGTGCTGCAACATGAGGGATTCACGATGATCGATCCGGTTCTTGTCGTGCACGTCGCCTGCGGTGGGGTGGCGCTGGCAGCCGCGGGGGTGGCGCTGGGCGCGGCCAAGGGGGGAGGGCTGCACCGGCGGTCCGGCCGCGTCTACGTGCTGGGAATGCTCGGGGTGACGCTGACGACGCTGGCACTGGTCGCGGCGCGGCCCGATCCCTTCCTGCTCGCGGTGGGGGTGTTCAGCTTCTACCTGGTGTTCAGCGGCTGGCGCGCCGGCGTGGTGCGCGACGGCCGGCCCGGCCGGCCCGACCATGTGGCCGCTGCGATCATGGCCGTGACCGCGGCGCTGATGCTGGGGGGCGGGGCGGCCGGGCTGTCGGCCGGCGCGGGCGCACGGCCGGTGATCCTGCTGGCCTTCGGCGCGATCGGGCTGGCGCTGGTGCTGGCGGACTGGCGCGACTGGCGCCGCGGGCCGGTGACGGGCAGGGCGCGAATCGCCCGGCACCTGTCGCGGATGCTGGCGGGCAGCATCGCCACGCTGACAGCGGCGGCGGTGGTGAACCTCGGTTTCCTGCCGGCGCTGGTGGTCTGGCTGGGACCGACGGTGCTGCTGACGCCGGTGATCTTCTGGTGGACGGCCCGGGTCATGCGCGTGCCGGCAAGCGGGCGGGAAGGCGCCTAGCCGCCGTCCGCCTCGCCCCCGCCGGGCTTCGGCAACTCGGCATCATGCGCGCCCAGCGCCGGCGGCGGGCGGCGATAGGTGACCGGGGTGCGCGAGAACTTGAGCGGGTTGCCGAGCATCCCGATGGCGGGGGCGCCGGGCGCGTCGGACGAAGGCAGCGATACCACCATCCCGCGTGCGCGCGCCTGCGGGTCGGCCAGCGCCTCGGCAACCGTGTTCACCGGCCCGCAGGGCACCCCGCGGGCGGTCATCGCGGCGACCCAGTCGGCGGCCGGGCGGGCGGCGATGGCTTCGTCCATGATCGCGTGCAGGGCGTCGCGGTTGCGCACGCGGTCGGCGTTGGTGGCAAAGCGGGGATCGCGCGCCAGCCCCGGCAGGCCGGCGGCCTCGCACCATTTCGCGAACTGCCCGTCGTTGCCCACGGTCAGGACGATGTGCTTGTCGGCCGCACGGAAGGCCCGGTAGGGCACGATGTTGGGGTGTTCGTTGCCGCGCCTCTTGGGGTCGGCGCCGCTGAGCAGGTAGTTCGTCGCCTCGTTGACGAGACAGGCAAGCTGCGCGTCGAACAGCGACACGTCGATGTGCTGGCCATGCCCGCTGCGCGTCCGTTCCTGCAGCGCCGACAGGATCGCCACGGCGGCATACATCCCGCACATCAGGTCGGTGATGCCGACGCCGACCTTGGTCGGCGCGCCCTCGGCGTCACCCGTCAGGCTCATCAGCCCGCCCATCGCCTGGGCGAGAAAGTCGTAGCCCGCCTCGGTCCGTCGCGGCCCGGTCTGCCCGAACCCCGAGATCGAGCAGTAGATCAGTGCCGGATGGCGCGCGGCCAGCTGGTCATAGGCCAACCCGTACTTCGCCAGCCCGCCGGGACGGAAGTTCTCGGCCAGCACGTCGGCGCCTTCGATCAAACCGTCGAGCCGCGCGCGGTCGGCGCGGTCGGCCAGGTCCAGCGTCACCGACCGCTTGTTGCGGTTGGCGGCGATGAAATAGGCGCTGCGGTCGCTGTCGGTCCCGTCCGGGCCGGGCAGGAAGGGCGGACCCCAGCCGCGGGTGTCGTCGCCCCGGCCCGGTGCCTCGACCTTGACGACATCCGCGCCCAGATCGCCCAGAAGCTGGGTGCAGGTCGGCCCCGCCAGGATGCGCGTCAGGTCGAGCACGCGCAGCCCCGACAGAGGCCCCGGCGCTGCGGTCGCGCCGCTCGGATCACGATCCTCCCACATGGGCGCCCCCGTCCTATTCCGCCGCCGGACGCAGCGGCGCCGGCTCGGCGCGCTGCGGCAGCTTGCGGTCCAGAAGGCGCCCGGCGATCAGCGTGCGCAGGATCTGCGCGGTGCCGCCGGCGATGGTGAACATCCGCGCGTCGCGCACGTGCCGTTCCATCGCGCAGTCCCGCCCGAAGCCCTTCGCGCCATGCACCTGCAGGGCGGTGTTGGTCACCCGCACCGCCGCCTCGGAGGCGACGATCTTGGCCCGCGCCGCCGCCACCGGATCCGGGAACGGGCGGCCCCCGGCGGGGTCGGCGGTAGCGGCGGCCTGCCACAGCATCGTGCGCGCGACCTCGACATCCATGTCCATGTCGACCAGCATCCATTGCAGGCCCTGGAACTCGCAGATCGGGCGGCCGAACTGCTCGCGCGCCTGCGCATGGGCAAAGGCCCCGTCCCGCGCCGCGGCGGCGATTCCCAGCGCCACGGTGCCGGCTCCGACGCGCTGGCCGTTGTAGGCGTTCATCAGCCGGCCGAAGCCGCGCGCAAAGCCGCCCGGTGCCATCAGCACGTGGCTGTCGGGCACGAACAGGTCGCGCAGGTGCACCTCGGTCTCGGGGATGCCGCGCACGCCCATCGCGTGCTGGCGCCGCCCGATCACCAGCCCCTCGGCCTCGTCCCGCACCGCAAGGAACCCGCCGATCCCCTGCTCCTGCCCGCTTTCGTCGAAGACGCGGGCAAAGATCAGGTGCAGCCGCGAGACGCCGCCGCCGGTGATCCAGTGCTTGGTCCCGTTCAGCACATAGCCCCCGGCGCGGCGGTCGGCGCGGGTGGTCATCTCGGTCGCGGCGCTGCCGGCCTCGGGCTCGGTGATGCAGATCGCGGGCTTGTCGCCGTCCAGCACCAGCCCGGCGGCGAGCGCCTTCTGGTCCGGCGTGCCGTATTCCATCACCGCCGAGATGGCGCCCATGTTGCTTTCAACGCTGATCCGCCCGCAGGTGGCGCAGGCGCGCGCGATCTCCTCGATCGCGAGGACGGCGTGCAGATAGCTGCGCCCCTGTCCGCCCTGCTCGCGGGGGATGGTCATGCCGAACAGCCCGAAATCGCGCATCTTCTCGACCAGGTGCCAGGGATAGGCCTCGGTCCGGTCGGTCTCGGCGGCGTGGGGGGCGATCTCGGCCCCGGCGAAGGCGCGGACATCGGCGCGGAAGCGGGCAAGGTCTTCGGTCAGCTGGAACATGCGCGCGTCCCTCCCTGTCGGCGGCAAACGGTCCTCGGGGCGGTCATATCCTGTCGCGCGGGGAAACTGAACCGGCTGCGCGACGGGTTGACACGGCGGCGGGCATCCCCCATGTGCTGGCCTGTCGCTGCGCTGCCGCGTGAGCATGCCGTGCCCGGTCATCCGGGTCCCAGCAGCGCCGGAGAGTTTTCAGTTCCCCATCACGCAGGGTGTCTGACGCGACGGCCGGTCGGTCCGGGATGCTCCCGCCCGACGGATGGCCGCGCGACACCGCACGGGCTGCCCCGATGCAGCCACCAACCCGCGCCGCGCCGGTGGACCCGTCGTGGCGCAGAAGGACGAGATTTGTTCGATTTCGACATGCTGGGCCTCGCGCCCGCCCTGAACGCCGCGCTGAAGCGCGCCGGTTTCACCAAACCCACCCCGATCCAGAACCAGGCGATCCCGCTGGCGCTGGCGGGCCATGACATCCTCGGCCTTGCCCAGACCGGCACCGGCAAGACGCTGGCCTTCGGCCTGCCGATGGTCGATCACCTGCTGGCCAACCCCGGCAAGCCCGAGCCGCGCAACGTCAAGGCGCTGGTGCTGGCGCCCACGCGCGAGTTGGTCAACCAGATCGCCGACAGCCTTCGCACGCTGACGACGGGCACCCGCGTCAGCGTCGTGACCGTGGTCGGCGGGCAGTCCATCCACCGGCAGACCGGCCAACTGGCGCGCGGGGCCGACATCCTGGTTGCCACGCCGGGCCGTCTGATCGACCTGATGGGCCGTGGCGCGGTCGATCTGGGGCAGGTGCGGCACCTCGTGCTGGACGAGGCCGACCAGATGCTCGACATGGGCTTCATCCATGCGCTGCGCCGGATCGCGCCGAAGCTGGGCACGCCGCGGCAGACCATGATGTTCTCGGCCACCATGCCGACACAGATGGAAGAGCTGTCGCGCGCCTACCTGACCGACCCGCGCAGGGTGCAGGTGGCCCCGCCGGGCAAGGCCGCCGACAAGGTGCGCCAGAGCGTGCATTTCATGGCCAAGGGCGACAAGCCCGCGCGCCTGCGCGACCTCCTGTCGCGCGATCCGCGCGCGCTGACGCTGGTCTTTGCGCGCACCAAGCACGGGGCCGAGAAGCTGATGAAGGGGCTTGTCGCCGACGGCTTCAACGCCGCCTCGATCCACGGCAACAAAAGCCAGGGCCAGCGCGACCGCGCCATCAAGGCGTTCCGCGACGGCACGATCACGACGCTGGTCGCGACCGACGTCGCGGCGCGGGGGATCGATATTCCCGGCGTGGCCTATGTCGTGAACTACGAACTGCCCGACGTGCCCGAGAACTATGTCCACCGCATCGGCCGCACCGCGCGCGCCGGCCGGACGGGCGAGGCGATCGCCTTCTGCGCGCCCGATGAGGGCGAACTGCTGCGCCAGGTCGAAAAGGCGATGGGGGCCGAGGTTCCGGTCGGCAGCGGCACGCGTCCGCGCGGGTCCGACGGCGGCGCGCCGGCAAGGCCCGACCGCAGCCGCCAGCAGCAGCGTCCGCGCCTTGGTGGCGGTGCCTCCGCCACCAAGGCGCCGCAGGGGGCCAAGGGCCGTCGCCCGCGTCGCCGGGGTGCCGCCGCGGCCTGATCCGCGCCCGCCACCGCAAACAAACAAAAGGGCCCCGGGGCGCGAACCCCGGGGCCTTTGTCTTGTCGCCGTGGCGTCGGCCGATCAGCTCTCGGCGGATTCTTCCTTGCGGATTTCCTCGCCGGTTTCCTGGTCGACCATGCGCATCGACAGCCGCACCTTGCCGCGGTCGTCGAAGCCCAGCAGCTTGACCTTCACCTGCTGGCCTTCCGCCAGCGCGTCGGAGGGATGGTTGAGCCGCTTCGCCGCGATCTGGCTGACATGCACCAGCCCGTCGCGCTTGCCGAAGAAGTTCACGAAGGCGCCGAAATCGACGATCTTGACCACCGTGCCGGTATAGATCTGCCCGACCTCGGGCTCGGCCACGATGGACCAGATCATGTCGTAGGCCTTCTTGATCGCTTCGCCGTTGGGCGAGGCGATCTTGATCACGCCGTCGTCGTTGATGTCGACCTTGGCGCCCGAAACCTCCACGATCTCGCGGATCACCTTGCCGCCCGATCCGATCACTTCGCGGATCTTGTCGGTGGGGATGGTCATCGTCTCGATCCGCGGGGCGTGGGCCGAGAATTCCTTGCGGCCCTCGGTCAGCGCCTTGGACATCTCGCCAAGGATGTGCAGACGACCTTCCTTGGCCTGCGCCAGCGCCTGCTCCATGATCTCGAAGGTGATCCCGGACACCTTGATGTCCATTTGCAGGCTGGTGATGCCGTCGGCGGTGCCCGCAACCTTGAAGTCCATGTCGCCAAGGTGATCCTCGTCGCCGAGAATGTCGGTCAGCACCGCCCATTTCCCGTCTTCTTCCAGGATCAGGCCCATCGCCACGCCCGCCACCGGCGCCTTCAGCGGCACCGCGGCGTCCATCATCGCAAGCGACGAACCGCAGACCGTCGCCATCGAGGACGAGCCGTTGGACTCGGTGATCTCGGACACGAGGCGGATGGTGTAGGGGAAGTCCGTCGCCGGCGGCAGCACCGCCTGCAACGCCCGCCACGCCAGCTTGCCGTGCCCGATCTCGCGCCGGCCGGGCGAGCCCATGCGCCCGACCTCGCCCACCGAATAGGGGGGGAAGTTGTAGTGCAGCAGGAAGTTCGCCTTCCACGTGCCGGTGAGCGCGTCCATGAACTGCTCGTCATCGCCGGTGCCCAGCGTCGCCACCACCAGCGCCTGCGTCTCGCCGCGGGTGAACAGGGCCGAGCCGTGGGTGCGCGGCAGCAGGCCGACCTCGGCCTCGATGGGCCGCACGGTGCGGGTGTCGCGCCCGTCGATCCGGGGCGCGCCGTTGATGATGTCGCCGCGCAGGATCGAGGATTCCAGCTTCTTGAAGGCCGAGCCGAGGTTCTCGTCGGCCAGCTCCGCCTCGGTCAGTCCGGCGCGGATCGCGTCGCGCGCGGCCGAGATAGCGTTGACCCGCTCCTGCTTGTCGCGCAGCGCAAAGGCGGCACGCATCGCGTCCTCGCCCAGTTCCTTGACCCGGGCATAAAGCGCCGAATAGTCGGCCGGCCGGAAGTCGAACGGCTCCTTCGCGGCGTCCTCGGCCAGCGCGACGATCAGGTCGATCACCGGCTGATAGCTTTCGTGCGCGAACTTGACCGCGCCCAGCATCTCGGCCTCGGTCAGTTCATAGGCTTCGGATTCCACCATCATCACCGCGTCGGCGGTGCCGGCGACGACCAGGTCCAGACGCTGCTCGGCGTTCTCGCGCAGCTTGTGCATGTCGTCGCAGGTCGGATTCAGCACGTATTCGCCATCGACGAAGCCCACGCGCGCCGCACCCAGCGGGCCCATGAACGGCACGCCCGAGATGGTCAGCGCCGCCGAGGCGGCGATCATCGCGACGATGTCGGGCTCGTTGACCAGATCGTGGCTCAGCACGGTGCAGACGACCAGAACCTCGTTCTTGAAGCCGTCAACGAACAGCGGCCGGATCGGCCGGTCGATCAGTCGCGAGGTCAGGGTTTCCTTTTCGGTCGGCCGCGCCTCGCGCTTGAAGAAGCCGCCCGGCACCTTGCCGGCGGCATAGTATTTTTCCTGGTAGTGAACCGTCAGCGGGAAGAAATCCTGCCCCGGCTTGGCGCTTTTCATGAAGGTGACGTTGGCCATGACGGTGGTTTCGCCCAGCGTGGCGATCACGGTGCCGTCGGCCTGACGGGCGATCTTGCCCGTTTCGAGGGTGAGCGTCTCCTCACCCCATTGCATCGATTTGCGTGTGACGTTGAACATCTTGACATCCTGTCGGCGGGGTGCCGGCCCTCCGGTCCCCGCGATTGCATGGCGGCCCCATTGCCGCCGACCCCTCATCCTTCGCATCACGCCGGGGCCGGGCGTCACGTCTCAGATGCGGGGGCGATACAGGAAAACGGGCAGGGGGGGAAGCGGGCTGTTGCGGCCGCTCAGCCGTCGAGTTCGGCTGCGGAGGGCGGATTGCAGCCCGCCCGGCTGCAGGTGACGGCAGCGGCGCGGGCGGCGCGTTCCAGCATGGCGCGCAGGGTTGCGACCGGCATTGCGGCCAGCGCCGCGCGGTCCAACGCGCCGGCACGCCCAAGGCCGTCAAGCAGCGCGGCCATGAAGGTGTCGCCCGCGCCCACCGCATCGACCAGCCGGGGCAGGGGCGCGGCCGGAACCGTCAGGCGGGTGCCGCCGTGAAAGGCGATCGCCCCCTTCGCGCCGCGGGTCAGCACCAGAAGGCCGGGCCGGAACCGCGCGACCAGCGCGGCGGCGGCGCCCTCGGGGTCGGTCGCCGCGGCGGGGTCGAACCAGTCAAGGTCTTCATCGCTCAACTTGATCACGTCGGCGTGCGACAGCACCCGGGCCAGCCGGTCGCGGTAGGCGGGCGCGTCGCTGCCCGGCACCATCGGCCGGATGTTGGGATCGACCGAGACCGTCAGCCCGCCGGCGGCTGCCTCCTCGGCCAGTGCCGCCAGCGCCTCGGCGTCGGGACCGTCCAGCAACGCGAGCGAGCCGAGGTGCAGCGCCCGGGCCCCTTCGGGCATCGCGCCGCGCAGGCCCGCCGGCGTCACGTCGCGGTCGGCCACCCCTTCGCGGTAGAACTGATAGTGCGGCTGTCCGTCCTCGAGCGTCACCAGCGCCATGGCGGTCGGCCGGGGACTGCGCCCGCCCAGCAGCGCCACGCCGTCCGCCGCCATCGCCGCGGCAAGGCGTTCGCCCATCCGGTCGGTGGAGATCGGCGTCAGGTATCCCGCCGCCGCGCCCAGCCGGCCAAGCGCGCGGGCGCAGTTGTAGGGCGAGCCGCCGACCGAGGCGCGAAAGGCGGGCGCCTCGCCCTCCGCGTCGGTCTGGATCATGTCGATCAGGTTCTCGCCTGCCACCAGGATCATCGCGCGTCCCCCTAGCCGCCCGCCGGCCCGGCGGCGACATGGCCCAGATGACTGAGCACGAGAATGGCGAGGCTCACCACCCCGATCACCACCAGCGCCGCGGCGTTCTGCCGGCTGAGCGCGGCATCGTATTCCTTGCGCAGCATGGTGTCGATCACCTGCTCGGGCCGGATGCGGGCGTCGAACGACAGGTGCAGCACGATATAGACGAGCGAGGCGCTGGTCAGCACCGCCAGCGCATCGCCGATCACGCTTTCGGCGCGGAACAGGGTGATGCAGACGACCGCGAAACTGCCCAGCGTCCACATCACCAGCAATTCGCCCGGCCGGATGATCGGGATGCGGCCCAGCTGCAGGCGACGGGCGTGGGCCTGTACCGCCTCGGGCAGGTCGCGGCGGGCCTCGATCAGGGTCAGCACCTCGGCCGTCTCGACCTGCCGGCCGGGGGTGGCGACATGGTCGATCAGCCGCAACGCACTGTGGCGCGCCTCGGCATGCAGGGCGCTGATGCGCTGCAGCAGGAAACCCGCCAGAATGCCGATGAAGCCCACAGGCAGCGCGACCAGGTCCAGCAGGCTGGCGTCACCCACGAACCCCTCCAGCGCCATCGGGCTGGTCATGGTCACGATCACGCCTGTCACGCCCACGCTCAGGAACACGCCGATGAAGGCGGGCGTGGTGTCCGCGCGCATGTGCAGCAGCGCATTGGCGCTGACGATCAGCAGCGCGCCTACGCCGACGGTGATGGTCAGCGCCTCCACCCCCGCCAGCCACAGCCACATCAGCGCAAAGACCGGCGTGGTGTACCACAGGATCGCGATTTCCATGCGGTCGGTGCGGGCCAGCGCCTCGCGATAGGTGAGCGAGCCGATGGTGACGATCACCACGCCGTTGACGATCACCCAGCCCCAGGACTCGGCCCCCATGCCGGCGATGCCGGGCACGATGCCGGGAACGAAGGGGATTGTCAGCGCAAAGCCCAGCGCGCCGAAGACCTTGGTTGCCGCGCTGGCGATCAGCGCGCGGTTGAGTTCCGACGCCGTGCCCCGGCAGTGGCCATAGCGGTGCTCGACGAAAAGCCGCGTGTTGCGGCCCAGCGCCACCGACCAGGCCATGAACACCGCCGACAGCACCGCCAGCGTCACCCCGACCTGCGCATCGCGCGACTGCCACATCTCGGCCCAGCCGGTGGCCCCGTCCTGCGTGCGCAGATCGCCGGCCATGATCACGATCAGCCCCAGGAACGCCACCAGCGACAGGAAATACACCCGCGCGCCGATCGGCTCGGTCGGCCGCTTGCGCCCCCGCCCGGTGAAGTCGCGCGCGAAGGCCACGAGGAAGAACACCGCCAGCACCGGCCATGCCTCGAACACCACGGTGGCCGAGGCCTTGGAGATATAGGCGAAGGACACGAACAGGAACGCATGGGAGAGGTAGTTGACGACCCCGCTCAGCACCGCCTCGCGCAGGGCGACCGTGTCGGCGCGGAAATCCCGCACCAGCGCGCGCAGGCTGTAGCATTCGCCGCCGCGCGACAGCCAGACCGCCCCTGCGATGGACACCGCCGCCGACAGCACGTGTCCCAGCCCGGCAAAGGCGAAGCCGGACACCTCCACAGTGCCGAACACGCCCACCAGCGGAAACAGGCTGTAAAGCAGGATCGACACCAGCATGAAGGCGACGGGCAGGTAGGGCATGCGGCGCGTCCCGTGCGGGTGTGGGGCAGGCGGGATTGCGGTGGTGCGACAGGCGCGCCCGGCGGTCAAGTCCCCGGGGCCTGCGCGCGCTAACGCAAACGCCCGCCCGTTGGTGCGGGCGGGCGCGATGGCCTTGGCGTCGGGCCGGCCGTTAGCGGCGGATGCCCAGCTTGGCGATCAGCTCGCGATAGCGGCCTTCGTCCTTGCCGCGCAGGTAGTCCAGCAGCTTGCGCCGCTGTGCCACCATCATCAGCAGGCCCCGGCGCGAGTGGTTGTCCTTCTTGTGGGTCTTGAAGTGCTCGGTCAGCGTGGCGATGCGCTTGGTCAGCACGGCAACCTGAACCTCGGGCGATCCGGTGTCGCCCTCGGCGCGGGCGTATTCCTTGATCAGCGCGGTCTTTTCTTCGGCAGTGATCGACATCGTGTCTCCTTTTCAGATGCGACGGCGCAAGCCGGGATGTCGTCCAGCAAGGCCCATGAGTGCCCGGAGCATGTCCGAACCGCGTCGCCATAGGCGAAATCCCCGCGCTTGAAAAGGCCCCGCGGCTTCGAGCGGTGGCAGGGTGTGCGGCAGTGCCGTGGGCTGGCGGATACCATCTGTCAACGCTTGGCCTGTATGACCGGGGGCGATCGGACCCGGGCCAAGCCCGGATCTCCGACCTGTCGCGTGGCAGAAGTCCGTCCGCAGGTCCGTGCGGGGGCACGACGATGCTTTGGATTGCGGGACTTCTGGGAATGCTGGTGGCCGGCACGCTGGCCGATATCGTGCTGCGCATCGACGAGGCGGACGCGGACGACGACACCGGGGCCGAGGGCGCCGACGACGGTTTCGACCCGGCCACGCCCGGCAGCATGCAGGCGCTTTACGGCGACCTGCTGGACGAGGTGCCGGACTGGCCGTCGCCCGCCTTCCCCGGCGATCCGGCCGGGGAGGGCGCGGAAGCGCCGTCGCCCGATTGCCCGACGACGGCGGCCGCTTGGGACGACGGCCCCGACAGCTCCGACGCCTTTGCCGCGCCGATGCCGTCCGGCGCCGCAAACGCGCTTCCCGTCGACGGCGACGGCCCCGACAGCACCGACGCGCCGCCCTCGGACGTTCGGCCCGAGGACGAAGGCCCGGGCGTCGGCCATGACGACGGCCCCGACAGCAGCGATGCCCCCCTGTCACCGCCGCTGCCGGGGGTGCTGGGCGTCGCGACGCCCGCGCAGCCGACGCTTGCGGGGGGCGACGGTGACGACACGCTGATCGGCGATGCCGGTGACAACGTGTTGCACGGCGGCGCGGGGAACGATCTGTTGCTGGCGCTCGGCGGCGGGGCGAACGCCCTTTTCGGCGGACAGGGCGCGGATACCCTCATCGGCGGGGCGGGCCCGGACACGCTGGACGGGGGCGAGGGCGACGATGTCCTGATCGCCACCGGCGGCGACACCCTGATGCGCGGCGGTGCGGGCGACGACCTGCTGGTGGGCGGGGCCGGCGATGACACGCTTGAGGGCGGCGCGGGCGAAGACACGCTGATCGCCGGGCCCGGCAACAACATGCTGGCCGGGGGCTTCGGCGATGATCTGCTGCTGGCGGGCGAGGGCGCGGATACCCTGTTCGGCGGGGCGGGCGACGACACCCTGATCGGCGTTCGCCTCGATGCGTCGGGTGCCGACGTGGCAGGGCCGAGCGTGCTGAACGGCGGTGCGGGCGACGACCTGCTGGTCATGGGAAAGGATGATCTCGCCCATGGCGGCAGTGGCGCCGACATGTTTGTCCTCGGCGACTGGATGGCGCACGGCGGGGCGGTGATCGCCGACTTCACCCCGGGCGAGGACCGGCTGTCGGTCGCCTACGATCCGGCCGCCTATCCCGACCCTGTCGTGACGCTGGAGCCCGTCGCGGACGCGCCCGGCGCCGCCGTCGTGTCCCTGAACGGCACGCCGTTGGCGCTGGTTCACGGGGCGGCGGGGCTCGACGTCGCGGAGGTCCGGCTGGTGCCGGGCTGGCCGCCGCGCGGGGGCTAGGGGGCGATGGGCCACGGCCGCGGCGCCTCGGCCAGCGGACGATAGAGCGGGTGGACCGGCTGTCCGTGCCGGGTCAGGCCCAGATGGTGCAGCCGGTGTCCGGCCCGCCACAGGCGCGCCGCCACCTCCGCCCCGCGCCCGAGCAACGCGCCGTGGTTGCCCCAGCCGCAGACGATCATCGCGGCCCGTCGGGTGGCCTCGTCGATGGCGGCATCGGTCCCCGGCCCGACCGGGTCGGCGGCGGCGCGCAGATCGGCCGGGCGGGTGGCGCGTAAGGCGAACAGGTTGACGATCCGCACCGACCCGAAACCGCCGTCGCGCGCCCGCCGGACACAGCGAGAGATGGTCGGGTCGTCGGCCGCTTCGGTCGCGGTGGAGGGGTTGAGCAGGATGAACGCCAGGCACGGCCGGTCGGGCGCCCATGTCCGGGTCAGGCTGTAGCGATGGGCCTCGCAAGGCGAATACACGGCGACGCTGGCGACCCCGCGCGCGACGCGGCTGCGGCGGACAAGCGGCGCGGTCCTCACCCCGCAGCGGGCGCGATGCGTCCCGTCGCGGCCCATTCCAGCGCGTCCTCCAGCCGGTCGTCGCCCCAGAACACCTCGCGCCCGACGGCGAAGCTGGGCGCGCCGAACACCCCCAGCGCCTGCGCCTCGGCGGTCTCGTCCTCCAGCGCCTCGCCCACGGCGCGGCTGTCGGCCAACTCGAAGACCGCACGCACGTCCTGCCCGACCTCGGTCAGCGAGGCTTCCAGGTTGGGTGACTCGCCCGCCGGCTGGCCGTCGACGAACCAGCGCCGATAGGTCGCGCGGACATAGTCGGGGCCCCAGCCCTGCGCCATGCCGACCAGCGCGACGCGGTTGGCCAGTTCCATCTGCGGCAGGGGATAGGGCGCGGGCAGGCGCGCCGGCAGCCCGTGTCGCGCCGCCCTCCGGGCGATGTCGCGCCACATGTAGGCCAGCTTGACCGGCTTGTCGCGGAACGGGATGTTGTCCTGTGCGATCATGATCGTGCGCACGTTGAACGGCCGCCAGCGCACCGATACCCCCGCCGCATGCGCCACGCGGTCGATGCGCATCACCGTGAGGTAGCTGTAGGTGCTGCCGATCGAGACCCAGAAATCCAGTTGCGCCATGGCCTGTCCCCTTCCGCGCTGCGGTGTCGCCGGGCGCAGCCTAGCACGAAACCCGTGTCCCGCGAACGCGCGGGTGACCGGCCGGGCCGACGGAAACGGCCGCCGAGCGGGGGGCTCGACGCCCCCCCGAGGCGGCACCCCTGCCGGTCGGCACGACAGGTTCAGCGCAGGATCGGCTCCAGCGGATCGTAGAGGGGCGCGGTCGTGCCGTTGCCGAAGGCCACCGCGGACAGGCTGTCGGGCTTGTGGCGCAGGCCCGCCAGCTCGTCCCGGGTGACGAACCGCCGCCGGGTGACGACGCCGGCGGGATCGGTCCAGGGGCCCGGCGCGGGCGGCGCCAGCAGGCGGGTGTGGAAATATACGTCCACCTGATGAAAACCCGCGGCCGGGTCGTGGAACTCGTTCACGAGGCAAGGCGCGAGGACGGCGATTCGCAGCCCCGTCTCCTCGTGCACCTCGCGGATCAGGTTGTCGGGCAGCGAGGCGTGCGGCTCCACCCCGCCGCCGGGGGCGCACCACAGGTCGCGCTCGGGCTCGGGCCAGGCGTTGACGACCAGCAGGCGCCCCTCGTGCAGGATCACCGCGCGCACGGCCAGCCGCACGGGGCGGCGCAGGACGGCGGCAGGGGGCGGCGGGTGCGACATGACGCCTTCCTTGCGCGAAGTTGACGCAAAGTCCACGCCCCGGACGGGTTCGCAGCCGCGGCTCGAGGCCCTATATTTCGCCCATGCGCAAGCTGTTCCCCGCCGTTGCCGCGGCCCTGACCCTGCCGGCGCCCGCCCTTGCGGGCGATTGCGTCGTGTTCCTGCACGGGCTGGCGCGGACCGAAGCCTCGTTCCTGCCGATGGCCGAGGCGATGTCGGTGCGCGGCTATGCCACCGTCAACCGCGGCTATCCCTCGACCGATGCCAGCATCGCCGAACTGGTCGGCAATGTCGGCGAGGCGCTGGCGGAGTGCCCCGGCGATGCGACGGTGCATTTCGTCACGCATTCGATGGGCGGCATCCTGCTGCGCGCCTGGCTGGCGCAGAACCGGCCCGAGCGGCTGGGCCGCGTGGTGATGCTGGCCCCCCCGAACCACGGCAGCGAACTCGTGGACGTGTTCGGCCAGTGGGAGCCGTTCGTGTGGATCAACGGCCCGGCGGTGCTGGAACTGGGCACCGGCCCCGGGGCGACGCCCGCCGCGTTGCCGCTGCCCGACTATCCGCTGGGGATCATCGCCGGGGATTTTTCCCTCAATCCGATCTATTCCTCGATGATCGACGGGCCGGACGACGGCAAGGTCTCGGTCGCAAGCACCCGGCTCGACGGGATGACCGACCATATCGTGCTTCCGGTCACGCACACCTTCATGATGCTGAACCTGCAGGTGATCGGGCAGACCATCACGTTCCTGCAGACGGGCCGGTTCGACCGCTCGATGACGCTTGCCGGCGCGATCTCGCTGATCCTCGGGGACTGAGCGCGCCTTGACGGGCGCTGCCCGCCGGGCCAAGCCTGCGCGACGGGCTCGGGGGCTGTGCATCATGTCCAATCCGCTTTTCGACCGGCTGTTCGCCCCGCTGGCAGGGCAGACGCGCAGGTTCCTGCACCTGCCGGGCGGGGCGATGCTGTCGGGCGACGCGTTCCTGGCGCGGGGTGCCCGGATGGCCGGGGCGTTGCGCGCAGCGGGGCTCGAGCCGGGCGACCGGGTCGCGGTGCAGGCGGCCAAGTCGGTCGAGATGCTGGCCCTGTACGCGGGCGCGGTGGCGTCGGGCGTGGTGTTCCTGCCGCTCAACCCCGCCTACACCGGAGCGGAGCTGGAGCATTTCCTGCGCGATTCCGGCGCACGGCTGTTCGTGACCGATCCCGACCGCGCCGCAGCCCTCGCCCCGCTGGCCGCCCGCCACGGCGCCGCGCTGGAAACCCTCGGCCCCGGCGGCGGCCTGAGCGCGCGCGCGGACGCGATGCCCGCCGCCTTCGCCCCCGCCGACCGGGCGCCTGACGACCTCGCCGCGCTGCTCTATACCTCCGGTACGACCGGACGCTCAAAGGGGGCGATGCTGACGCAGGACAACCTGTTGTCGAATGCGCTGGTGCTGGCCGAGGCCTGGCAGTTCACCGACCGCGACGTGCTGCTGCACGCGCTGCCGATCTTTCACGTCCATGGCCTGTTCGTGGCCACGCACACGGTGCTCGCGGCGGGGGCGTCGATGATCTTCCAGCCCGGGTTCGACCGCGACGCGGTGATGGCCGCGCTGCCGCAGGCCACCGCGATGATGGGCGTGCCGACCTTCTACACCCGGCTGCTGGACGATGCGCGCCTGACCCGCGACGCGGTCGCGCACATGCGCCTGTTCGTCTCCGGCTCGGCCCCGATGTCGCCCGAGACGCATGCCGCCTGGACTGCGCGCACCGGCAAGCCGGTGCTGGAACGTTACGGCATGACCGAGACCGGCATGATCACCTCCAACCCCTATGAGGGCGAACGCCGCCCCGGCAGCGTCGGTCCCGCGCTGCCCGGCGTGTCGGTCCGCGTGACCGACCCCGAAACCGGCGCTGCCCTGCCCCCGGGCGAGGTGGGCATGGTCGAGGTCGCCGGCCCCAACGTCTTTGCCGGCTACTGGCGCATGCCCGAGCGCACCGCGGCCGAGTTCCGCGCCGACGGCCATTTCATCACCGGCGACATGGGCCGGCTCGGGGATGACGGCTATCTCGACCTTGTCGGGCGGCAGAAGGACGTGATCATCGCCGGCGGCCTGAACGTCTATCCGGCCGAGGTGGAGGCGGTGCTGGATGCCGCCCCGGGGGTGCGCGAAAGCGCGGTGATCGGCGTGCCCCACCCCGATCTGGGCGAGGCGGTGCTGGCCGTGATCGTGCCCGAACCCGGCAATGACCCCGACCCCGATGCCATCGGGGCGGGGCTTGCCGATCACCTCGCGCGGTTCAAGCAGCCGCGCGGATACGTGCTGCTCGACGCTCTGCCGCGCAACAGCATGGGCAAGGTGCAGAAGGCCGACCTGCGCGCCCGCTACGCGACGTGGTTCGGCGCCGCGGGATAGGGCATCGCCGCGGCGCCGGTCCGGGCGCGGTGCGTCAGAAGGACCAGACCCTGACCCCTTCGGCCAGCATCGCGGCCGCCATCGCCGGGGGTTGGGCAACGCCGACGCCGTCGATCAGCGCCTCGGGTCCCGCGCCAAGGCCCGGCAGGTAGATCGCACAGACCTCGACCGTGGCGCCCGCGGCGATCAGGCCGGTCAGCATGCCCTGCGGGCTGGCCCCGCGCGGGGGCTGCGCGGCGGTCGCCGTCTCGGGCGCCGCGCGCAACGCGATGTCGCCGGCGGGGCCGCACAGCAGCATGTGCAACGACTTGCCCTGGTCGACCGCCTGCGTGCTCAGCACCATCGCCATCAGTTGCGTCTGCGGGTTCTCGGCCGTCAGCACGGTGACAAGGCGGCCGTCGTCGGCCAGCGCCGTCCCGGCGGCAAGGATCGCTGCGGCGGCGGTCAGGGCGAGGCGTGTGGTCATGGTAGGCTCCCATTGTGGCGGCCCGGTCGCGGTTCCGGGTCAACAGGCCCCAAGCCTGGCGGGCTCCGGATCATATATAAACATGACGATATGTCGCATGATCGTGGCGGCCCCTTTTCGCCGCCATTGACCGTTCCCTGTTTCCACCGCATATCCGCGCCCATGACCGAGCTTTCGCGCATCCGGAACTTTTCGATCGTGGCGCATATCGACCACGGCAAATCCACCCTGGCCGACCGGCTGATCCAGCTGACCGGCACGGTGGCAGAGCGGGACATGAAGGCGCAGCTGCTCGATTCGATGGACATCGAGCGCGAGCGCGGGATCACCATCAAGGCCAACACCGTGCGCATCGAATACCCCGCGCGCGACGGCCACACCTATATCCTCAACCTGATCGACACGCCGGGGCACGTGGATTTCGCCTATGAGGTGTCGCGGTCGATGCGCGCGGTCGAGGGCTCGCTGCTGGTGGTGGACGCCTCCCAGGGGGTCGAGGCGCAGACGCTTGCCAACGTCTACCAGGCCATCGACGCCGATCACGAGATCGTGCCGGTCCTGAACAAGATCGACCTGCCCGCCGCCGAACCCGACCGCGTCAAGGACCAGATCGAGGAGGTCATCGGCCTCGACGCGTCCGACGCGATCCCGATCAGCGCCAAATCCGGCCTCGGCATCCCCGAGGTGCTGGAGGCGATCGTCACCCGCCTGCCCGCGCCCAAGGGCGACCGCACCGCGCCGCTCAAGGCGATGCTGGTGGACAGCTGGTATGACGCCTACCTCGGCGTCGTGGTCCTGATCCGGGTCATGGACGGGGTGATCCGCAAGGGCGACCGCATCCGCATGATGCAGACCGGCGCGGTCTACGGCATCGACAAGCTTGCCGTGCTCAAGCCGCAGATGGTCGACATCGCCGAGCTTGGCCCGGGCGAGATCGGGGTGCTGACCGCCTCCATCAAGCAGGTCCGCGACACCCGCGTAGGCGACACCATCACGCATGAAAAGAAGGGCTGCGCCGAGCCGCTGCCGGGCTTCAAGCCGTCGATCCCGGTGGTGTTCTGCGGGTTGTTCCCGGTCGATGCGAACGACTTCGAGGACCTGCGCGACGCCATCGAGAAACTGGCGCTGAACGACGCAAGCTTTACGCATGAGATGGAGACCTCGGCCGCGCTGGGCTTCGGGTTCCGCTGCGGGTTCCTGGGCCTGCTGCATCTGGAAGTCGTGCGCGACCGGCTGGAACGGGAATACGACCTTGACCTGATCACCACCGCGCCCAGCGTGGTCTACCGCGTGCACCTGCGCGACGGCTCCATTATCGAGCTGCACAACCCCGCCGACCTGCCGGACCTCACCCATGTCGACCGCATCGAGGAGCCGCGCATCAAGGCCACCATCCTCGTGCCCGACGAATACCTCGGCGACGTGCTCAAGCTGTGCCAGGACCGGCGCGGCGAGCAGATCGAGCTGACCTATGCCGGCAGCCGCGCGATGGTCGTCTACGACCTGCCGCTGAACGAGGTGGTGTTCGACTTCTACGACCGGCTGAAATCGGTGACCAAGGGCTATGCGTCGTTCGACTACCAGATGACCGGCTACCGCGAGGACCGGCTGGTCAAGATGCAGATCCTCGTCAACGACGAGCCGGTGGACGCGCTGTCGATGATGGTCCACCGCGACCGGGCCGAATTGCGCGGCCGGGCGATGTGCGAAAAGCTGAAGGACCTGATCCCCCGGCACATGTTCAAGATCCCGATCCAGGCCGCCATCGGCGGCCGCGTGATCGCCCGCGAGACGATCGCGGCGCTGCGCAAGGACGTGACCGCCAAGTGCTATGGCGGGGACGTGACGCGGAAGAAGAAGTTGCTTGAGAAGCAGAAGGCCGGCAAGAAGAAGATGCGCCAGTTCGGGAAGGTGGAGATACCCCAGCAGGCGTTCATCTCGGCGTTGAAGATGGATAGCTGAAACCGGTGACGGGCTCTGGCGGCCCTGCCGGGCCGTCCCCCCCACCCCCACCCTTGCACCCCGCACCCGGCCTGCCCTATAGCCTGCCGCGTCAAGCGACCGCGCAGGAGAGACGGACATGGCCGGCCATTCCAAATGGGCCAACATCCAGCATCGCAAGGGCCGGCAGGATGCCGCGCGCTCCAAGCTGTTCTCCAAGCTGTCCAAGGAGATCACCGTCGCCGCCAAGATGGGCGATCCCGACCCCGACAAGAACCCCCGCCTGCGCCTTGCGGTGAAGGAGGCCAAGGCCAGTTCGGTCCCCAAGGAGGTGATCGAGCGCGCGATCAAGAAGTCGCAGGGCGGCG
>Ga0213835_100948_pt1 | contig 21402 bp, 22 predicted proteins | sample SWPATP01_FD_160576 | JGI IMG/M metagenome (GOLD analysis project Ga0213835, IMG submission 160576) | Coastal seawater microbial communities from Marineland, Florida, United States - SWPA TP0 #1 | ecosystem: Environmental > Aquatic > Marine > Coastal | place: USA: Florida | collected 2016-08-05 | reverse complement strand
ACGACGATAAAACAGCTCTTGATGAAGAGATGATGCTGTACTCTTAACAAGGAGACGGTCAAACTAGGAGCCGTATGAGGTGAAAGTCTCAAGTACGGTTTTGAATGGGAGGGGTAGACCGTGAGGTTTATCTCGACCCCTAATCTTTTGTTTCTCGGCTTCTTCGATGATGTATCTGCGTTGGTTGCCAACGGTACGAACGGCTTTAATTGCGCCGAGTTTTTCCCATCTTCGCCAGGTGGCAACGCTGGGTGTAACATATTTTGGCACTTTAACTCCGGTTATTGTGGTGGTTTGCATAGTACAAGGTTTTGGGTTTGTGTGTAGGTTTGAGGAAGTTTTTTGTTACTAGCAAGCACGTCGAGGAATTTCTACAATCTGGTCACTCCGAGTCCAACCCGCCATATAAATAGACCCATCAAGGCCGGTGGTGAGGGCATTGCCATAAGATCTAGAATAATTGCCTCCCAACAGTCTTGTCCATACCAGAGTCCCATCGGGTTCATATTTGACAATAAAGCTATCAGTACCACTCTGATTGATTTCTCCATTCAGGTCCTCTCTAGTAGAACCTGTTATATAAATAGACCCATCAAGGCCGGTGGTGAGGGCATTGCCACCAGTTCCATAACTGGTTTCCAGTAGCCAGGTCTGGCTGAACTCTGGTGGCGTTGAAATCTGTACTGTTAGCAGTTGTTCTCCTACCGAGATTAATTCCCTATCATCGGTTACAGGATTTATATCATTCGATGACTCAATCATCTGGGTATCCCCCTCAATGAATTGAGGCGATTTTTACTGCTGAGATTTTGCGGCAATTTCGCCTGTTGACACTCCCCGCTCTGAAGAGACGGGGATTCTTGGATCACCGAGACCACTTAAACTAGATTCCTTGCGTCGTCTAGCCCAGAGGTGGGACTCTCCCCAAGCGTTACTTTCGGTATGCCCTACCGTAGTTGCATTTCTGCCAATCCTGTTTAGATTGAAGCAAATATACTTCAAAAACTGATTTGTCTAGTTCCTGTGAATCTTTTACCTGCTGCCTGGAGGAAGCTAGAACAATGCAGCAAAACCGCATAGATTCAATGGTCAAGGTTCAGTGTACGCCTTGAGGCAACAAGGTTTTTTAAGTGGTTGGTTACCTCGCACCACTACAATCCGTGTAGCATTTATCTAGTAAGCGTGTCAAGTCAAACAGCGATGTTGTTCGAGAGTTGATCAGGTCTTGGGCTGACGGGCACTAAAGTACCCGTGTCGCCTTTCATCCTTGCTCTCTTGAGACAAGGTTTTCATGCTCCAGTGCTGTTCGTATAATCTCACCTACCCAGATTGGCAAGCTGCTAATCTGTAGCACCGGGCGGCTTTATTCATAAAGTCGTGAGTAATTCAGAATTTACAGGGGAGGCGCGCCCCCGCCATTAACAATTAATAATTATTACACATTTATCATAATTCCTCTTGACAAATCTCCTAACTTGACGTATCCTATAACAATGGTAAACCGTGCTGCCATATATAGTATAATCAGAGGTCTATGGTAAATTTTCCCTGCCCTAGGATGGGGTTTTTAGCCACCGCCAAGATTTGTATGAGCCTAGATCTGCAACCAGAAAACCATTAAAGTTAATTGAAAGCCGATTATCAATTATCCAGATGAATAATAAACAGGTACTAATCACTGGCGGAACTGGGGGACTAGGTTTAGGAGTGACCCCCCTAGTGCTTAACCAAAAAGCTAAGGTCACGATACCCTATCGCAGTGAAGCAGAAGTCGATCGCCTTAAAGGTATCCTTTCGGCCACGGACTTTGAGCAAATTCGGTTTGTGGCGGTCGATCTCACGGACGAAAACGCGGTTAGTAAACTGATTAATGATATGGGTCGGGTTGATGTTCTGATTCATCTAGTGGGGGGTTTCTCCATGGGGGCTACCCACGAATATAGCTATGATAGCTGGAAACAAGACATAGACCTTAACTTAAATACCACATTCCTTGTATGCAAGCACAGCCTAGGGAAAATGCGAGAAAATAACTACGGTAGAATCGTGACGGTAGGGAGTCGTGGCGCTATAGACCCAGCCGGACAATTAGCGGCTTACTGTGCTTCTAAGGCGGCGGTAGTGGCTTTAACTAAAGCGATCGCAGATGAAACCAAAAACACCAATATCACCGCCAACTGTGTGCTTCCCAGCGTCATTGACACCCCCAGCAACCGCGAAGCCATGGGTAGTGATAACGCTCACCAATGGGTAACACCCCAATCTTTAGGAGAGGTGATCTGCTTCTTAGCTTCAGAAGCCGCCAAAGACCTACGCGGTGCTGCTATTCCCGTCTACGGCAACATTTAAGCCTACATTCCCGTAGCGTCAGAAGCGACCATATCAAAACCCACCCAGATGGATATATTCTGACGCACCAGCACCACCTAGGTTTTTTAAGCCGTATCCAAAATGTCACCCTCAACTACAGCCTTTGGGTTTGACCCGCCACTTTTAGGGGGTGTTTGATGAATAGGAATCTCCACTCCCAATTCTGTTCCTTGGTGGGGGGTTGACCGACAAATCAATTGACCTTGATGCAGTTGGGTGATAATTTGATAACTAATTGATAACCCTAATCCCGTACCTTTCCCGACAGGTTTAGTCGTAAAAAACGGGTTAAAAATGTGAGGACAAACTTGGTCACAAATTCCTGAGCCATTATCTTTAATGGAAATCCTAATAGACTTGTGATCAATGAGTTGGGTAGAAATTATAATTTGGCTAGAATGTGGGGAGTTGCGGTCTGGGGGTGGTTTTTGGTCGGATTCTACTAAAGCATCGATCGCATTACTAATCAAGTTCATAAATACCTGATTAAGTTTACCTGGATAACATTCTATTAAAGGTAAGTTGCCATAGTCTCGTATCACCTCTATTTTACCAGATTTTAAGGGAGTTTCTAACCGATTTCGTAAAATCACTAAGGTGCTTTCAATACCTTCGTGAATATCCACCGCTTTGCACCCCGACTCATCCAACCGGGAGAAATTGCGTAGGGATTTAACAATCTTTAAAATCCGTTGAGTACCTGTACGCATGGAATCTAACAAATTATCTAAATCCTCTACCAGAAAATCCAGATCTATTTCTTCTTTAAATTGTTCAATTGTCGGGGATGATTCTGGATATGCTGTTTGATACATCTGCACTAGCTGCAATAAAGTCTCAATATATTCTTCAGCATGAGCTAAATTGCCATCAATAAAAGTAACCGGGTTATTAATTTCATGAGCGAGTCCGGCTACTAATTGACCGAGACTCGACATTTTTTCGGTTTGTATTAACTGAAGTTGAGTATTTTTTAATTGACGAAATGCCTCTTCTAATTCCTGGTTTTTGAGGACTAATGCGGCTTCAACTTGTTTCCGATTGTGAATTTCTTGGCTGAGTTGATCAATTTTTTCATTTAAGACTGTAAAATCTAAATTGGCGGCTGAACGATTTTCTAAACGCAGTAAAATCAAAGCCGGAGATTCATGGGAAGCTGGTTGAATTATGGCTCCCTCGGCACGATAAGTTAAAGGGTCATTATTAGGGAGGATAAAGGTTAATGAACCCAAGGATAATTGACGAGATCTGGCGCAAGTTTTCAAATATTCAAGAACTTGATCAGGGGGGTTATCAACAAGTTCTAATAAATTCTTACCCTGTAAATCTTTACTGCGACAATTCAGAATTTTTGTAAATGGACGATTTGCCATTAAAATCTCACCGTTAACTGTAGCCAAAATTAACGGCTCTGGCAAGACACGAGCCACCTCTAAAAACTGCTCAGGTGTCATAATGTTTTAGATTCTAAAATACTCCCTACCTTCGGCATCTTCGGCATCTTCGGTGGGTTGAAGATAAACAACTACTCGACAGCCTGAATGACCTTGAGCAATAGTTTCCTGTAATTCTACTTTGGCATAACCGAGATTATCAGCGGCAATTGAGCCAAATACATTAGAGGTCATCATACACATAGAAGGACGATTTAAGACCTTATCTCCAAAAGGACAAGCTCTATTTCCAAAAACTATTTTTTCGTCGTCTTCTTCGATGACATAAAAATCGCCGTTAATGCGTCGCTTGAGGTCCACCAAAACTTGAGCGACTTGTGAACGGGAGAGTCGAGAAAGTTGCAGGGCTGATTTATAATGGTGATCAATGGCTCTACCCATTGACTGACCGACAACGCTGATAAAACCGGATGCTTCTTCTAAGCCGACAACGTTTTCCAGTGTCCCAGCGAGTTCTCTGATTAAGGTACGGAGAAAAATATCTCGTTCCAGGGGAATATCTAACTCCGTGAAAGATTGGTTGTTATCAGGGGATGAATGGGTAAGATTACTCATATTCCTGTGATTTGGTTAAGACTGATGTGCTTATTGACGTGACCCTAGGGAGATTATCGCATAAATAACTTGTATATGTCCACCGCTGAGATATTTATGCTGACCGGGTGGCTGGAGGAACAGAGATTGATTATGATTAGGGGGTTGATGAATGTTTTAGGTATGGGAACTGCCGATATATTTAAACTTCCAGAGACAACCGGATATAAAATTAGTAAAAATATGAGCCATAATGGGCACGACTAGGTTGCCTGTAACTAAGGCACTATAGCCTAAAATTACTCCGACTAGGGTAGCCCAAATAATGTAAGGCCACTGTTGGGATCCGCTGAAATGGAGTAAACCAAAACAGATGCTAGAAACGACTAAACCGAGGGGATTAAGTCCAATGGCGGCGAAAATAACACCCCGAAATAGTAACTCTTCACTGAGACCGGGAAGCAATCCCAACCAAATTAAATCAGGCCAGATTAAGGGGGTGAGAATTAGTTTTAAATAAATATCGGCACTGCGACTATAAGCTGGCCAAAGACGATAGAGAATTGCACTAGCGCCAGTAATTCCTACACCGATCGCTAATCCTTGAATTATCCCTAAAGCGGTTATTTCGACAGGTAAGATATAAAAATCACCAAAGAAAGACACGACTTTAGCAATGACTAGCAAAAATAGGGCGGTCCCCCCCATAGCGATTAAAATTTGGGTGCGGGTAAAGGATTCAAATTCTGGCTGATTGGGAATTTTTTCCACGATATTAGGGCTGGAGTATGGTTCTGTTAAGGGGTGTGCAGTCGATTGAGAGTTGTTAGATGGGGTCTGAGGGCTTGATGATTAACTCCCTGTTGCCATGTTACCAAAACTCCGATCGCCTCTAAATAGGATTTTACCGGGACAGTCTTAATACCGATCGCCTCTGGGGGAGTTGCCATAGTGGTGCCATTTTCGGCTACGGTGATAATCCGTGTGGGGGTATTGGCAAAACTGAGGATAGCACTACCACCACAGGCGGTTTCTGGAACTACTACTGCATCGACTTGATGGGCCCAGATGCTATCAGGTGCTGTCAAGGGAGACTGGACATATTGGGGGGCACGACTCAACCCGGCTAATACACAGGGAAGGAATGTATAGCCTATTTCCTCGGCGGCGGATCGGGGTGATAAATGGGGGTCAAGGGGTAAGGGGAGGAGGGCGGGAGCGTGGGCGCAGGGGATGCGAAAATGTCGGACAATGAGATGGCTAATAATGGCTTCGGCTCCGGCGAGAGGATCAACACCCTGTCCCTGTCGATACTGGGTGAGAGCCACACTGCCTTGATCATCTGGAAATCTGGCCACTACAGCGATCGCCTCGGCTCCGGCTTGCTCAATCAACTTTTGTGCCCCCCGCAGTAAACTATCTGGGTTGCCAATGGTTCCCCAAGAAGCACCAGAGGGGGCTATTCTTAGCTCTACGTTGAGGGGAGCATCGGTAATGACATAATCAGTCATATTGATGCCCAGAGTCGCTCTAGCGCCATCTGCGGCCTGTAGGTGTCGCAGTTGCAATTCTGGTTCCATACCGCGATCGAGTAATAGTCCCACCCGGTTGCTGTGGACCGGCTGGAGTCCCCAACACCCCGCCGCCATTTGGTCTAGGGCATATCCTTCCACATAGAGAGCATTGGGTATAGACCAGTACAACTGAGCGCCGTTGAGGACGTTGGGATGGGTGATTAAGGTGTCACAGACTCCAGATAGCGATCGAGCAATGGGTAAGGCATCCCCTGCATAGCCACCCAAATCGGCCCCTACTCCGGTAGGGACTATCATTACCACGGTAAAGGGGCGAGCCATGATTGTCTATTGTGGCTGACCGGGATGGTCGCCTGTGGTGACAACTGCTTCTACATGGGCGATTTGGCGGTTAGTATCTACTTTGGTAATCGCCCACCGCAGGGGCTGGCCCCGATTTTCTAATTCGGTGGCGATCGCCTCTTGTAAAGCCTTTGGGGATTCAGTTAAATCGATTTCAGCAGTAATAAAGTGGGTAGTCATTTCTCGTAAATACAAAAATTCTATGAACTTGCACCAAATTGGCGCTGATAGACTTCTTCTTCCTTTCCGGTTTCCACCTTCAAATCTGAGCGAGGATGGGCTATACACAGCAATACATAGCCTTGTGCTTGCAGATCTGGACTCAACCCCATTCCCTCACTCTGATCAACTTCTCCTTCTAGGATTTTAGCAGCACAGGTGGTACAAACTCCAGCATTGCAGGAATTTGGTAAACTAAACCCCGCTTCTTCCGCTACTTGCAGGATATACTTATCCGACGGCACATCAATCTGATGAATTTGGCCCTCGTGGTGAATCTCCACCCTATAGGTGTTAGACATGATTGGGTTAATACTCCTTCGACAATTTTGAACAATCAATTTATAGTTTACAATGACCGGGGGAAATAGATCTCCGATTATTTGCTCAACCTAACCATTCAGGATAATAGTACCAGCGGGATTAATTTTCTCTATTGCAAGTTTAGGTAAAATTATTGGTCTGTGTTTATAGAGCAATTCCCGGTTTTTGTTATAAACTTTTAGCGTTCAACTCAGAAACCTTGTAGATTGACTTTTGGTCATTATCATCTATAGGTTAAACCTCGGTTCCCTCGATTGTGCTTTGACCTTCTTACTTAATCTGGGTATGGCTCCCGGTGTATCCCTGTCAAGTTCAATAATTGGTCTAGCATTAACAGATGAATCGATTTGATAGTCAACTTTGGAGACGATTTCTCACCATCGCACAACCGTTTTTTTACCCCCTAGGACCTGGTAGTGGCAGGGTGTTTTTGTTGCTGATGTTTCTGCTGCTGGTGTTCTTGTTTGGGGTGGCTTTTGTGTTGGTCTCAGCGGTGACTTTTGCTAGTCAATTGCTGTTTCCTGATTTTTTTAATCGCATCGCTCCCGGCTTATTGGAAACTATACAAGGGGTGATTAATTCTCCCTATATTATAGTAGTCGCTTTGATGCTGGTTGTACCAGCCATGGTATTCTACTTCTATCGCCGTCAGTGTTTGACTCGCTGGAAACCTTGGGCTTTTTTGAGTATCCTGCTATTTATTTCTCTGGCTGTTAGTGGCTTAAATGTCATTATTAGCTATGTGGGAAACTTTTTCATGACCGCTCTCTCCGAGAGAAATGAGGAGGAATTTTGGCGGTTTCTGTTTGTTTATGCTGGTGTATTTGTGGTGGGTACTCCCATCGTGGTTCTCTATGGTTACACCCGCGATCGCCTCGGGAACTATTGGAGAAAATGGTTAACTAATCGGTTTCTGGATAATTATTTTAACAATCGCTCCTACTATGAAATAGACTCCAATAAAGATATAGATAACCCTGACCAACGTATCTCTGAAGATATTCGAGCTTTTACGATTACTAGCCTCCGATTTTTACTGATTATTTTGGGCGCAGTAATTGATGTAATTTCCTTCACCGGGATTCTCTGGTCTATTTCCAAACAATTGTCGCTGTTCCTGTTGGTTTATGCCCTATTTGGTACAGGGGTCACGGTGTTATTAGGTCGCCGCTTAATTACTCTGAATTTTAATCAGCTTAAACTAGAGGCAAATTTCCGTTATGGTTTAGTTCATGTCCGCGACAATGCCGAATCTATCGCCTTCTATCAGGGAGAAGACCGCGAATCTCAGCAGGTCAAAAAACGCTTTTTCCAAGCCTTTCACAATTTTAATCTGCTCATTGGGTGGCAGCGAAATGTTGATTATTTCACGACTGGCTATCGCTATATTGTGATTATTTTACCCTCTCTGATTATGGCTCCTCTTTATTTTTCTGAACAGGTCAGATTTGGAGATATTACCCAGGCGGGTTTTGCCTTTTCTCAAGTATTAAGCGCTTTTTCGATTGTGGTTAGTCAAATTGAACCATTGAGTAGATTTGCGGCCGGTATTAATCGTTTGACTGGGTTCTCGGAAGTCTTGGAAGTTGGCGATCGCACCCCCACTGGTCAACCTCAAATTGACCTCAAGGTTGACTCTCCTTTGGAGGTGAAAAATCTCACCTTAGAAACTCCGAATTATCAGAAAAAATTGGTGCGGGATTTATCCCTAGAGTTAGCACCAGGTCAGGGTTTATTAATTGTTGGTCAAAGTGGTGTCGGGAAAAGTTCCCTATTACGGGCGATCGCTGGTTTGTGGCGATCGGGAACTGGGGTGCTAGTCCGTCCGCCACTTAGTGAAATGTTATTTCTCCCCCAACGTCCTTATATGATCCTGGGAACCTTGCGAGAACAATTACTCTATCCTAACTCCCATATCAGCATCGACGACACCGAATTAGAATCCGTTTTGAAACTCGTTAATCTGGGTGATTTAAGCGATCGCGTTGGTGGCTTTGATATAGAATTGGATTGGGCTAATATTCTCTCCCTCGGAGAACAGCAACGCCTCGCCTTTGGTCGTCTGTTGCTCACTCAACCTCGCTATGCTATCCTTGATGAAGCCACTAGCGCCCTTGATATGAAAAATGAGGAGTTGCTTTATCAAAAACTCAACCAGATGAAAACTACCTACGTTAGTGTCGGACATCGGATGAGTTTACTGCGATACCATCACCAGGTTTTAGAGTTGATGGAAGACCAAAAATGGCGTTTAATCTCCCCACAGGAATATGAAGCAGACATGAATTTATTTGCTCGATAGTCTCCCTTTTTAACCACCCCTTCTTCTGATTGGGCTGTGGTTATCCGGGGGGTGTTTCTTCGAGGGACTCATAAAAGCGACATTGATCGCAGGGTCCCTGGGGATTTACCGCACAGCGAAATAATTCCGATCGCGCATTAAAACGACAACTAGCATCCCCTATTACCCAATGTCCATTGACTAAACTCCTCTCGTGGGGTTCTTCAGCAGACTGTACATATAGAGCAATTTTACTGAGGCGGTAACGACCTGATTTTAAATGATAACGGTGTCGGCGTTCCAAAACTGCATAGGTTTGACCCTCTAAAACCAAATAATGGCCAGGTTGGGGAGTCCAATCAAAGCAGACATTTCCTAGGGACTTACGCGGCTCGGTTAAAATTACTTCCGTTGGTAGTGAATATGATTCCATGAATTTCCCCAATTTTCACAAAACACCTGCCCAATTGTATCTTAAAATCTGCTCCCAGAATCTCCATGAGGATTGATCCACTTTTCTGGTAAAATGTCAAGCTGCCTAAGTGGTCCGATCACCCCCCCCCACTACCATCTCTGAAAATTCCCCGAAATCCCCAATTATCCAAGATTTCAGCCGATCGCTAACTGTGATGTTCACAGGCGGGAGTTTGATATTTGCCTATTTCATGTCAAGATAAAAAACTGTCTGTTCTAGTGAGTGTCGCTGGGTGGTAGCACAACTATCGCAGCCACTTCTGTAGGCATTTTTACCGAAATACATGAGTGGGAATTTATGAAAGTCGGCGATCGTGTTCGCGTCAAAGAGTCAGTGATTATCTATGTCAATCCCGAACACCGCAATCAACCTTCTGATGCTAAGGGATTGGAGGGGGAAATTGTATCCATCCTAACAGACTGGAATGGTAGAACTATTACCCCTAATCTGCCTGTTATAGTACAGTTTAACCCCAAGTTTAAGGTTCACTTCCGAGAGGAGGAGTTAGAAGTGATTGAGGAGAGTTAGAAACCATCTGGGGAATTATTGGGGACAAAGAGACATCAGTTGACCGTTTCTTGGGTCCCTCACCCCGGCAGCTTTAGTGGCGACCCCGCCAAAACCACCCCAGCAGGTTAAAATCACCTAGCATTTTCTGCATCTCTTGACGGTGGCGATCGGCTGTTTCATAATACCACTGGCAATAGCGATCGAAGTCCTCACGATATTCGACTTCTTGATAAAATTCTCGGGTGGTCGTGGTAGCTTCTAATGCTTCGATGATTTCCCCTGGGGGTGGCGGCGCTTGTGGAATTATGTGTTCCCAGTTCAAGTGCATAATCTTTTTGGCTAAGGTTGACTTGTCCGTACATCAAGCAGGGGTCGCTGTTAGTAAAATCCAGGCGATCGCTAAACCGATCACCACAAACAGCCTTAACATCACCCCTAGGAGTGATTTAACTCCTTTACCTGCGTTTAATTTTTCTCTCACCGATCTGGGTCAAATCTCGCTTAAATTAAGCTAAAAATACCCCTAATATCATATCACGGTTTATAATTATTTGTCAACCTATGGACGAAAAAAACTGCCCCGGCTTTCACCAGAGCAGTTTTCAATTAGAACTCAGAAGTTACTTAGTATCCTAAACGGAACTCTATTTAGCCTGAGCGACTTCCATGATATCATCAACCAAAACGCCAGACTCTTCCATCTTGCCAATGTCCAGGATGGTCTTAATCACAGAGTCGGGGTTCAAACTCATCGAGTCAATACCCAACTCAACTAAGAACCGAGCAAATTCGGGATAGTCACTAGGCGCTTGACCACAAATACCAATCTTGCGATTATATTTCTTAGCTGCTTTAATGGCGATCGTAACCATCCGACGTACCGCTTCGTTGCGTTCGTCAAAGATATGAGCCACCAGTGCGGAGTCACGGTCTAAGCCTAGAGTTAACTGAGTCAAGTCATTCGATCCGATGGAGAAGCCATCGAACACTTGAGCGAACTCATCAGCAAAGATGACATTACTCGGCAATTCGCACATTACATAAACCTGGAGACCGTTTTCGCCTCGTTTCAGGCCATATTTCTCCATTTCAGCCAAGACCTTCCGGCCTTCATCAGGAGTCCGACAGAAGGGAATCATCGGCACCACATTCGTCAGACCCATTTCGTCGCGCACCCGTTTCAGAGCCACACATTCCAGACCGTAGGCTTCCCGGTAGTTGGGGTCGTAGTAACGGGATGCACCCCGCCAGCCGATCATCGGGTTTTCTTCTTTCGGTTCAAACTGACGACCACCTAACAGGTTCGCGTATTCGTTACTCTTGAAGTCCGACATCCGCACAATCACTGGGTTCGGATAGAAAGCCGCTGCGATCGTGCCAATACCATGAGCCAGTTTATCAACAAAGAAGTCCGGCTTGTGGTCATAGAGTTTGGTCAGTTCGCCAATTTCCCGCTTAACTGATTCATCTTCGAGTTGGTCATACTTGAGTAGCGCCAAGGGGTGAGCCTTAATATGATTAGCGATAATAAACTCAAGACGAGCCAAACCTACACCATCGCAGGGAATAGATGCCAAACCGAAGGCCTCTTCGGGGTTCCCCACATTCATCAGAATTTTAGTGCGGGTCTTGGGTAAGTTGTCCAGAACGGTTTCGTTCACATCAAAAGGTACTAACCCTTCATACACCCGTCCTTCTTCCCCTTCCGAACAGGAAACCGTAATTTCTTGTCCGGTCTTGACCGCTTGGGTAGCATCTCCGCAACCAACGATCGCCGGAATACCCATTTCACGAGCAATAATCGCCGCGTGACAAGTCCGACCGCCAGCGTTAGTAACAATAGCACTGGAACGCTTCATAATCGGTTCCCAGTCAGGGTCAGTCTTGTTGGTAACTAACACTTCTCCCGGTTGAAAATCATCAATCCGGTGAACATCCATAATCACCCGTGCTTTACCCTGACCGATCATTTCACCAACTGCACGACCGCGAGACAGCACGTTGCTGGTGCCATTGAGTTTGTAAGACCGCAGGATGCTGCCGGATTTTTGGGATTGTACCGTTTCTGGACGTGCCTGGACGATGAACAGTTCACCTGTGATACCATCTTTCGCCCACTCAATATCCATAGGTGTATAGCACCCACGAACTGTTGAGTAGTGATTTTCGATGATAACCGCCCATTCAGCCAGCTTCAGGATTTCATCATCTGTAATACAGAACTTCTCGCGTTCGGAAACTGGGACGCTTACGTTTTTGGTGAGTTTCGTGCCACCAATGTCGTAAACCATCTTGAGTTCTTTTGTTCCCAAGCGTTTCTCTAGGATAGGACGGAATCCTTGTTTCAGAGTAGGCTTGAATACAAAGTATTCATCAGGGTTAACTGCACCTTGTACCACGTTTTCCCCTAAACCATAGGCAGCCGTCACTAGGGCAGCATTCTTAAAGCCTGTTTCTGTGTCAATGGAGAACATGACACCCGAAGAGGCTAGGTCAGACCTAACCATTCTTTGTACACCCACCGACAAGGCAACATCGAAGTGATCAAAGCCTTTAATTGTCCGGTAGGAAATCGCCCGATCTGTAAAGATGGAAGCAAAACACTTATGGCAAGATTTTAAAACCGTATCTTCCCCATAAACATTCAAGTATGTTTCTTGCTGACCTGCAAAACTCGCATCAGGTAAATCTTCTGCTGTAGCACTAGACCGCACCGCTACGTCAACATCACTGGCATAGCGTTTGCATTCTTCTTTATAATCTGAATCGAACTTCTCACAGAATTCTGCTGAAGTCGCGTAACGTTCACACAGTTTCCTGTAATACTTAACAATTTCTTCTTCAAGTTCTGGAGGGAAGGGAGTATCTAGGATCAAAGCGCGAGCCTGCTTACCCCGCTGCCGCAGGTTCGGCATATCTTCCACATCTAGATCCGAGAACAGTTCGCGTAGTTTGACTTCTAAGCCCGCTTTTTCCACAAAGTAGCGATAAGCGTAGGCTGTGGTAGCAAATCCCGTGGGAACGCTAACCCCTTTCGAGTTTAGCTGTTGAATCATCTCCCCTAGGGATGCGTTTTTTCCACCTACTAATGGAACATCGGCAATTCCTACTTCCTCAAACCACAGTACGAATGCTTTTTCTTTATTTTCAACCATTATGAAATTCCTCCAAACTTGAATAACAGTCTGGTAGAGAGTACAGCCACATCTTTTTACACTTTCAGAGGTGTCAGTATTACTGATACTCTGATTTTCATGTAAACAGACTATCTGGCAACAGGTATGGGAAACCTTATTGCTCCAAAACTCAGCATTTAGACTTAGTTAATTTTGGTCTGACTGTCGATCTACAGGCTGAGATTTTTTTCGTCACAGAGGGTTTTTTTTCCCTCTGTTTATAGAGTATTACTTTCTATAAAAATTACAATATAGGTTACTAAACTTACCTTAGTTACCTAAAGTACCAAATTAATGCTATAGTGGAGTTACAGCCGGTTATTAAAAAAGTTTAAAGCTGCTGTGGCGGTTTGGAACCACTAAAGTAAATCTTAAAATTTGTTAAAATGAAAGTTACAAAACATTGCGAAACCCCCCAAGCAGGCCCAATGTCAAGGGGTTCGGAAAACTCTACTGAGACCGAACAGCCTTGTCCTATAGAATATATATTGGATAGAATTAGTAGTAAGTGGTCTTTTTTAATTTTGCGGGAACTTTTGATAGATAACCGCCGCACTCATGAACTACAGGAAGCACTTCCGATTAGTACGAAAACCCTGACAATTCGGTTGAGGGAATTAGAAAAGTATGGTATGATAGAAAGGAAGGTTTATCCAGAAATACCCCCTAGGGTAGAATATTCTCTAACACCTAGGGGACGAAATATAAAGCCGGTCATTGATGCCCTACAACAGGCGGGAGAGGCTTGGTTATCTGATGAACAGGTAGTCGGAGATAGTTAGACCTCGACTTTTACACCTCTCCAGAAGGCAATATAACCTTCAATATTTTTGGCTGCTGGTAATGGGCTAGGATAGTACCAAGCAGCATCTTTGTTAAGTTCGCCTTCCACCTCTAGGGTATAGTAACTAGCAACCCCTTTCCAGCCACAGGTGGTGTGGGTGTCGCTATTTCGGAAGTATTCTTGTTTAATGGAGTCCGGGGGGAAATATTGATTACCTTCGACTACTTCACAATTATCGCTTTCGGCAATAACGACCCCATTCCAAATTGCTTTGGCCATAAATCTTTCCTAAACTCAAGTTTTGTCATGGCTTAATTATACATAGTTTTTGATGGTTGGTGAGGGGAGAACTTCTAACCTGCTTCTGAACAACAATTATGGTGTTGGCGTTGCAGATATTCTTCAACAGCGTCTACGGACATGGGTTTAGCGAGTAGATATCCTTGGACGGTTTGATATTTCAGGTTTTGTAGTTGTCTGAGTTGACCTGGAGTTTCGACCCCTTCGGCTACTAAGTTGATATCTAAGGAATTAGCCATCAAGGCAATAGTTCGGACAATTTCCACACTTTTCTGGTCCCATTCTATATCAGTAATAAATGATTTGTCAACCTTGATGGTATCAAAGGGGAAATTTTGGAGGTAACTTAAAGATGAATAACCGGTACCAAAATCATCTATACAGAGGTTAATTTTCCGAGATTTGATGTCTTTTAAGATGTCGGCAATATCTTCAGGATTATTCATTAAGGCGGTTTCGGTAATTTCGAGTTGAATTTGTTGGGGGGGGAATTTCAGTTACTGCTAAGATATGATCAATTTGGCTTAATAAATTAGGCTGCATGAGTTGTACGACGGAAACATTAATGTTAACAAACATGGATTCGACCTGGGGAAATTGCGATCGCCACTGTTGAAATTGCCAGCAAGCCTGACCAAATACCCACATTCCCAAAGGAATGATAAAGCCGGTTTCTTCCGCCAAAGGGATAAATTCTAAGTTAGAAATAAGCTGAGAGTTATGATACCACCTAATCAGGGATTCAAACCCGACTATTTCCAAGGTATCAGCACTGAAAATGGGTTGATAATAAAGCTGAAACTTACGGTCATTAAAGTCTCGTCTCATTTGATTATCTAACTCTAGCTGACGACTAGCATAGGCTTTAAATTCGGGATTAAATATGGTATAACCAGTATTGGGAGAACGGCGACATTGATGCACAGCTAATTCTGCGGCTTGTAGGAGTTGTTCGGGATTACCACCACAGTCATAACTAAAAGCCAAGCCCATTTTGACCTGTTTAAATATTTCGTGTTCTTCTAAATGAAATGGTTGGATAAACAGATTACTAATATAATTGAGAATTTTATGAGCTGATGCCAAGTCTCCCATTTGTTCCAAGAGAATTATAAACTCATCAGCCATACCGACTCTAGCAATCATGACAGCATCAGGAAGATAGGTAGTCAGGCGGTTAGTAATAGCGATCAATAGCTGTTCTGAAAATTCATATCCTAGGGTATATTTAATAGATTTAAAGTGAACAACATCTAGGTGAATAACTGCAAATTGATGATGTATATCAGATGCCTTAAATAAATACTCTAACTTTTCCAACAATATAGAACGCAAGGGTAGTTTAGTTAGGGAGTCATATTGCATGGCATTTTTCAGTTGTTTTTGCAGGGTTATGTATTCATTAATTTTGTTTAAAATAATCAGGTATTGTATGGTTCTTGTGGATGCGTTTTTATGGCTCATTTCTAGGAGCGATCGCTCATAATTTTTGAGGACTTTCGATAAAAGCCAGCCAGTAATCACCAGAAATATTAATCCTTTTAATGTAGCCAGATAAGTGAACTGGCTATAATTACCAATAAAAATTTCTATAGCCTGATCAGAAATCAGTATCCAGACCGCGCCAATAACAGCGTAACTGAGGACTATTCGACGAGGGAGGTCTTGGGTTAATTTATGTATATTCATGGTCAAAGCCATTGAGAAAGTAAACATCAGAGTAGAGTTGGTGAAAGCGGCACGGCTCACCATTATGGGGTCTCACCCATTAATAATATTCTATCTGAGATGCTACAATGTCCGGTGTTTATGGAGTTAATGGGACTGAGAATGCGGCTAAATCCGCTTGAATAGCAGTAATTGCTACGGTATTGACAATATCGGTGACGGTGCAACCGCGACTCAAATCATTAACAGGTTTTTTCAATCCCTGCAAAATTGGTCCGATCGCCACAGCATTAGCCGATCGCTGTACAGCCTTGTAAGTATTATTTCCCGTATTCAAATCAGGAAAAATAAAAACGGTGGCACGACCAGCCACCTGACTATCAGGTAGCTTAGTTTTAGCGACAGTCTCATCAATAGCAGCATCATACTGGATCGGGCCTTCAATTTTCAAGTCGGGGCGCAGTTGACGGGCGATCGAAGTAGCTTGCTTAACCTTTTCGACATCCTCACCCTGTCCCGATTCTCCAGTAGAATAAGACAACATAGCCACCCTAGGTTCAATGCCAAACATTTGAGCAGTCAAAGCGGAACTGATAGCAATATCAGCCAATTGTTGAGGATTAGGATTAGGATTTACGGCACAGTCGCCATAAACCAAAATCCGATCTTCCAACGCCATTAAAAAGACACTAGAGACAATAGAAGTGCCGGGACTGGTGCGAATAAACTCCAAAGCGGGGCGGATCGTGTGACCGGTGGTGTGGACTGCTCCTGACACCATACCATCAGCGTGCCCCTTATAAACCATCATGGTGCCAAAATAGCTAACATCGAGCATGACATCATAGGCTCCGTCTTTAGCAATACCCTTATGTTTACGGAGATTAAAATAGGTTTCGGCATAGTCTTCATACCAGGGAGAACTGGCTGGATCAATAATCTGGACTTGGGATAAATTCAAACCGAGAGCGGCAATACGTCCGCGAATTTCTGGTTCGGAACCTAATAAGGTAATATCTGCGACTCCCCGCCGCCACAAAATCTCAGCAGCCTGTAAAATCCGATCTTCGCGTCCTTCGGGTAGAACAATATGCTGTCGATTAGCTTTAGCCCTTTGAATCAATTGATACTCAAACATGATGGGAGTTGTACGAGAGGGACGGGAAAGCTGTATGCGCTCCTCAATTTGAGCCAAATTGACATGAGCTTCAAATAACCCCAAAGCTGAGGCAATTTTGCGATCGTTGTCCGGGGTAATCGCACCATGTACCCGGTCTACATTCATGGCGGTTTCGTAGGTATCAGTATTAACTGTAATAATGGGAACTGTCCAATTACGACATCCATCAATGAGGGTTTGGATGGTGGTTGGTAGTGCAAGACCGCCACTAAGGATAATTCCGGCAACATTAGGATAGTTCTCAGAAGTGGCTGCGGCTCCACAGGCGAGAATAATATCAGATCGATCGCCTGGGGTAATAATTAAGCTACCTTCTTGGAGGTATTTGAGGAAATTGGGAACTTGCATGGCGGCGACGCGCAAATCAAAAACCTCGCGGTTAAGGCGATCGTCCGATGCGCCATAGATTTGTTTACCGCCGAGTTTCTGGGCAATTTCGGCGACTGTGGGTTTAGCTAAAATGGGTTCTTCTGGAATGACAAATAGGGGATCTGGAAATTTCCAGAGGGTTTTCACCTGTTCGATAATTGCGGGAACATTGTGGTTATCGACGCGGTTAACTACGGTAGCGGCGATCGTGCAACCTTCCTCAATAAAGGCTTCTCGTTCGGCTAATACGGCACTCATTAATTGATTGGGAGTTTTACCGCTACCGCTGGCGACAATCAAAATGGGACAACCTAGGTGATTGGCAAATCGGACGTTAAAATCAAACTCGAAGGCGGAAGCAATATCAGTAAAATCAGTGCCCTCGCAGACAACAAAATCACAATCTTGCTCAACGGCTTTATATTTTTCGATGACTTGCTTAATCACTTCATCATAGCGACCCTCAGCAATCAAATTTTGAGCTTCTTCGTGGGTGAGAGCATAGTAAGATTCATAGGGTAAGGCTTGGTGTAGGCGACTGCGAACTAATTGGATATCTCTGTCAGGAGTGGTGCGACTACGGATAATGGGACGGAAAAAGCCCAATTTTTGAATTCGTTTGGAAAGCAATTCTATGATTCCGAGTACGACCAGGGATTTGCCACTTCCGGGTTCAATGGTAGCAATGTACAGGTTCTCAGCCACTCGTTTTCACTCCTAATTATGTCTGGTTGATTTAGGGAGTCGAATGCTCCTCTCCTATGCTATACCAATAAAAAGTGACCCGATCTGTGGGGGGAGAAAGACCGGGTGAATGGGAATTATGGATTAGGGGGCTTAGGGAGCCAGTTTAGCGCCATTTGGCGATCAGTTGGGCGGGTTTACTGGGGTCTCCGCTCAATTCTACTCCTCGGTCATTGGCTGCTAGGTGACGCAGGATTTTATATAGGGTTTCTACCTGTTCCTGGGCATCTATTTTCGCAGCTAAGTCGGATATAGAAATACCTTGGCTATGGCCGCGTAGGACTTGTAAACCTTGATGTTGTAACTCTAGGACTTGGGCGGCGGCTTTTTTCCCGGCTTCGACTCCGGGTTGGTGATAGGCGTTGATGTTGACTAGGGAGGCGTATAAACTGACAGCACGTTCATAGAGAGCGACTAGAGCGCCTACGGTGTACGGATTGACTTCGGTAATAGTTACGGTAATGGAGTCTCGTTGGTTGTCGTACAGAGCCTCTCGTGTGCCTTGTAGGAAGCCTGAGAGATAGTCTCCGGCGGTGACTCCTGGTTCTATTTCTGGGGATGGTTTTTGGCGATCGCGTAGGACTTCGATAAAGGTGGCGAAGAAGTTGGGAACCCCATCTCGAAGTTGTTGGACGTAGGCGTGTTGGTCTGTGGAACCTTTGTTACCGTAGACGGAGATACCTTGGTTGACGATGTTTCCCTCTAGGTCTTTTTCTTTTCCCAAGGATTCCATGACTAATTGTTGCAGATAACGGCTCAAGAGTATGAGTCTGTCCTTGTAGGGGAGAATTACCATATCTTTTTGACCACGGCCACCTCCGACGGCATACCAAGATAGGGCCAGCAGGGCGGCGGGGTTGGTTTTGATATCGGGTTGGCGGGTGGCGATATCCATGGTTTTTGCCCCTTGGAGTAGGGCATGAATATCTATGCCTTGTAGGGCGGCCGGAAGTAGTCCTACGGCTGACATTTCGGAGGTGCGACCACCGATCCAGTCTTCCATGGGGAAGGTTTCTAACCATCCTTGGCTGGTGGCTTCTTGGTAGAGTTTACTACCGATTTGGGTAGTGGCGATCGCTTGATCGCGAAAGTGGAGGTTTTGGTTGAGTAATGCTTGTTTAACTTCCATCATGCCGTTACGGGGTTCTGGGGTGCCGCCGGATTTGGAAATTACTAAGATTAGGGTACTCTTTAGGCGATCGCCTAGTCGTTGCAGAATCCGATCTATGCCATCGGGGTCACTATTATCGATAAAGTGGATGTTGATCAGTGGGTAGTCTGGGGCTAAAGCATCAGCCACAAATTGTGGTCCTAGGGCTGATCCTCCAATACCAATGGAGAGTAAATCTGTAAATTTTTCGGCTTGGGGGGGTTTAATCTCACCCTTATGGACTTTAGCGACAAAGGTTTCTATTTTGTTAACTGTGTCGATAATTTGCTGTTTGATTTGGGGAGTAGGCGCTAACTCCGGGTTTCGCAGCCAATAATGGCCTACCATTCGCTGTTCATCTGGATTAGCGATCGCCCCACCTTCGAGGGCTTCCATATCTCGAAATGCCCCGTCAAATTTGGGCTTCATGGCTTCCAGAAAAGCCTGATCAAACCTAATTCGACTGATATCGAGGTACAGTCCTATTTCTTCGTGGTAGTACAGCCAGTCTTGGTATCTTTGCCAGAGTGTGATGGCATCCATAATCACTGTTTCCCCGCTATGTACAAGTTGCCAGTCGAGAACATCTATGAGGGTTTAACGGCTTTTACCCTTCCGCAATTGATTGATAGAGCCTTATCTATCAGGAGATATTCTACAACAGTTTTGACATACTCACCGCTGCTTTAGCCGTGGTCTTCAATGCTGGGTTTTGATACCTAAGTAGTCTGACAACCCCTCTGAGTCCGTTTAGGGTCGTCTCGCCCCGTGCCTATCTTATCCGTATACCGTAAGCCTGTGTTGCTATGTCCTTCTAGGACGGGGCTTGAAACTCCCATCTTTGGTCAAACATTAAACATGGGGTTTAGGCAGAATTCTCATAAACTTGACTATTTGGCCCGTCATCTCTAGGCCAATTAAATAGCGATCGACCGTGAATCGATAAAAAATGCCAGTGGAACCCACCGCGCGAAATTCGGGCAATTCTTGTAAGCGATTAATTTGGGGAAACTTGACGAAAACGATTTGATAAACTCGCCAATAGGCATCAGTGTCTAAGGCAGTTAAGTCTTGTAAAAAAGAGCGTGCATAACGAACTTCAACATTCACGACATAACCAATATCAAATGCCTTCTATATCGGGATTGAAGCCATGGGGGGCTAGGGGGACACGCCCATAATCAAAATACAGCACTTGTAGGGCTTCTTCTCTGGTTAAGGCATCTCCTGGCCTTAATTTTTTATGGGCATTATCAATAGCTTTGACCATGAAAGCATCTTCATAGAGGGGGGTCAGAAACTCCCAGGCAGTTTTCAGATCTTCGTCTGATATTCCTTCTATTAAACGGTGTAGTTTCTTTCTCAAAGATATCATGACTGTGGCCTCCCTTTCCATGATTTCAATCTACCAGACAACAATGAAAGTTGATCATAATATCAGCCCAAACCGGATGCCCACACTACCTGAGTAGTTATTGAATTATATTGTAGTGGGAGCATCAATTAACAATTAACTATAAAAACTGAATCAGGAAACTGGCAAGGCCATTAGCACCTTTGGGTAATACCCCGCAAAGAATCCATCAAGTTCTGATATTCAGGAGGATTAATCAAGCCTGAACTGTAAAACTGTGCTAAACAGCTATTTAGGGCATTAAATGCTGTTTCGCTATCAATCCAGGACTTGCCCCCAAGTAGTGCCTCTTCTGGAGTGGAGTAGTCGTTATTGGAAGTTAGATGGCCACCGTAGGGCAGGATAATCTGCCACTTCCAACGGTGACGGAAACTGAGGGTTGATATCAGTAGCCCATAATAATCCTTGTGCATTGATTTTTGTTACCTAGGCGACAAAACTTAATTTATTAGGGGTCGAGATAGACCTCACGGTCTACCCCTCCCATTCAAAACCGTACATGAGACTTTCACCTCATACGGCTCCTAGTTTGACCGTCTCCTTGTTAAGAGTACAGCATCATCTCTTCATCAA
>Ga0213835_100946_pt1 | contig 21423 bp, 21 predicted proteins | sample SWPATP01_FD_160576 | JGI IMG/M metagenome (GOLD analysis project Ga0213835, IMG submission 160576) | Coastal seawater microbial communities from Marineland, Florida, United States - SWPA TP0 #1 | ecosystem: Environmental > Aquatic > Marine > Coastal | place: USA: Florida | collected 2016-08-05 | reverse complement strand
CTGGAAAAAAACTAACTGACTGCAAGGAAATTGCAGTGGTTCAAAATTAAATTTATTTAGTTAAATAAATTTTCAACCAAAAAAATTAAATTCGTTATGAAAGAGTTAGGTATTGACAAAATGGAGAGGGTGAATGGAGGGTGTTCCTCAGATGAAGCCTTCGCGATTGCAGCATCTGCATCGTATTATGGTATAAAATATGCCCAAACAGGCGGTACGTTTTATGGGTGGAAATGGATGTATTATACCAATAAATTATTTAGTTGTATTTAAATTTAATAAAAATGGTCAAGCTTTTTATCTCATTATCTTTTATCATTATTTTATTTTCGAAAACAGATGATCCAGGCAATGGTATTTATTATGCAAGGGTTTCTGAAGAGGAAGTTTATTTTAAAGTTACTGTTGAAAAAGGCTTGGCCATTTTAGAATTTTTTTTGGATAAAAAAACGAAAGGAGAAATGAATGGTCAAGTAAAGTCTGGTCAAATATTTTTCAGTGATTTTAGCATTAAAAATGAAGTTTATGATTTAGTATTTAAAAATGGAGAAGGTCATTTAATTTCGAAAAATCAAGTCAAACCTAAATTTATTAAAGTAGAACCTGTTACAAGAAGAAGAGATTTAAGTTTAGTCGATATTTCTAAGCTGATTAGAAATAATCTGGCCCCAGATTTGGTTGGAGACTGGGTTATGATTTATAATTTGAGTCCTGATGGTGTCGTTATTGATGATGAAATCAAAGGAAAAAATTATAAAGTTAGGTATTCTGAAAATGGATCATACATATTGGATCCTAATGCAATTCGAGATAATATGCCCAGGGAGCTTGTAAAAAATTTTTCTTTTAGCGATATCCCCACTGCCACTTGGAGAACAGAAGGGAATAACTTAGTGATTAATATTACAGGAATAACCGAAGCATCCGAAAGTAAGGCAGTATTTTTGATAAAAAGTGATACACTTTTAACCACGTCTGTTCAAGGTTATACTACTGTTCATGTAAGAAGGAAATAGTAAGGGAGAATTATGAATGGGTTGTTAAAATAAAAATATGGTTTTTTTCTTGATACTATGAAACGTTTGATATTACTTTCCTTGTTTTTTTATTCTCTCTAAAATTCGATAACGATCATTTAAGGATTTATGTGAGGGTATCTGAAAAGTGATTTTTTTAAACCGCAACTTGTCCAGAAGTTCGGGAAAAGAAACAAAAGGAAATAAAAGTGAATACATCTTTATACGGATGACTACCATTCTTTTGTGACTATTGTGTCCTTTTGTGGTTAATCCTTTGAATTTTTATGGCGATAAAACTTCTTAAGCACCTCGATTTTTGCAGGTTCCTGAGCAATGGACTCCGCAGAAAACATCATGATTCCTGAAGCGGGGCTTTTGGATCCTTCCATCAACACCTGACGAAATTCCTCCGGACTGACCGTCCCGGGACTGTTATGGGCCTGAACTATGGGCCAGATTAGGGTGGAAGAGAATGGGTTCAAGCCTGATTGGACAGGTAGGTCTGATGTTTCTTTCAAGGAAAGGGTCCAAGTCTGAAGACTTGAACCACCGACAACAAAATCCCCCAACCAAGCCACATATTCCCCTACCCAGGATGTTGGCCTTTCCTTCATGCGGTGAAAAAGCATGGGGGATAGCACATCCGCCCTTTGGGCAAAAGCCATCGGGTCAATGCCTAAGGTTTTATACAAAGCCGAATCATAATCAGCAGGGTACCAGGAACAATAAAATACGCCCAATTTGGCCTGAGGCTGTTCTGCTTTGACAATCTTGCCCATATCTTCTACCCAGCCATTTAAAACATCCGCCCGCCATTGTCTCCAGGCCTTGTCTTCATGGCTAAGGATCCAATCCGCTTTTTCAGCGATACTTTCCCCTGGGATTTCTTGGTTGATTTCCTCCCCAAAAATAGCAGTACAGCGCTCGCAGAAACAGGTTTCGGGTAAAATCGGATCCTTGGTTTCAAACTGTGCATGCCAATGCACATAATCCAAAAAGATACCGTCAACGGCATATTCCTTCAAAATCTCCCGAAGCTGTTGAGAACGGAATTCCCTGAAACCGGGATGGGTAGGGCATACACCCATAAACCAGTCTGCCGGAGGAGAAGGTTGGCCTTTTTCATCAATGGGCCAGGCATCGGGATGTGCTTCCACATAGCCCTTGCCATTGAGTGTGGGGAATTCCACGTACACTGCTGCCCCCTGTTCTTTGGCAGTGGTATAAAAACTGGGCTTGAGTGAAATGCTCCTGACAAAAACCGCATTGATCCCAAGGGAATCAAACCGGTAACCCTTATCCAGTAAGGCGGCTGGATGGCCATAGACACCTTTGATAAAGGTTTTTTCAGATTCATTTTCTGCTTTTTTGGAACAGGAATAAAAAAGGAAGGTAGCTAGTATCAACAGACAGATTCTCATGGTTGTTATTGGCTGAGGTGCACTTAAGATAAGCGTGTTTTTTCAAAAGCCTGTGCAAAATCATTTGTTTTTTGAATAACAAGCTCGAAATTACTCTGGTATTACAAGGCCCTGCGTGCCAATGTCCGGGCCAAGGTTTACTTTTTAAATGCCCAATCGGATAGAGAAGCGGGGGCAAAGCTAAGCCATGTGAAGAAGGCAAAAGGGTATTTGGAATTGATGTTCAGGTACTTGTAAATATGAACCTTTGCAATTGTCAAAATTATTATCCGATTAATTAAACGGATAAGTTAAGAGTAAAACATAGAAATTACTTGGTCCATTTTTATTTTTAGTTAAGTTTTAAGTTTAATCTAAAATTTTTTATAAGATGAGTGTTAAGATATTTCCTTCTGCCATTACCCAGCAAACTGTGGAGGTGTATGATTCCCGGATAAGTGTCAGGTCCAAGGTGATTTATATGATTTTGTTGGGGATGTTAATTGCTGCTGTCGCCGCTTTGCCACTGATCTACGTGGATGTTGCCGTTCAGTCCAGAGGTACTTTTCAATCTGCGCTTCAGCGCAACTCCCTGATGAGTTCGGTTGGTGGGCGCTTAGAAAAATGGAGCCTTGCTGAAAACCAAAAGGTCAAAAAAGGGGATGTTTTAGCCATTGTCAGGGCTGAAGTGGTTCAATTGGAGATAAATGGAGTAGCCGAAAGATTGACGCTTTTGGATGATTTCATTGCCGATTTGGAGAGGTTACTCAATTTGAATTTATCGGCTCAATCGGTTTCTTTAATACCCCTCAGGTCAAAATATTATCAAGCATCCCTTTTAGAATTTCAGACCAAAATCCATAATCAGGCCGCTTTGCTGGAAAAGTTGGAACGGGATTTTGATCGGGCTCAATTGCTTTTAGACAGCAAATCCATTGCCTTTGCTGACTATGATAACACAGAGGTCCAATACAAGCAAGCAAGCACTCAGATGGAATTACTCAAAAAGCAACAGGTCAATCATTGGGAACAGGAGCTGATCAACCACCAAAACGAGAAAATGCGCCTGAAAAATCAGATGGATGTTTACTCCGAACAGATGGACCAATATAAAATCATCGCTGGAACCAATGGTACTTTGATCAATGTCCTCAACTTAAATGTGGGGGATTTTATCCATCCACAGCAGAAGTTGGCCGAAATCTCACCGGACACTACCATTACTGCTGTCGCCTACATTTCGCCAGTGGACATTGCTTTTTTAGAAATTGGGCAGGAAGTGGTCTTTCAAGTGGATGCCTATAACTACAATCAATGGGGAGTGGCCTTGGGTAAGGTCATAGACATTGCGGATGACCTCACTTTGATTAACGAAAGGGAGGCAGGTTTTTTGGTCACCTGCGCTTTAGATACTCCTTTTTTGACTTTGTCCAGCGGACAGGAAGGACATATAAAAAAGGGGATGACTTTCAATGCACGCTTTGTAGTCGCAAGAAGGTCCTTATTCCAGTTGCTTTATGATAAAGTGGACAACTGGCTCAATCCTCAGGTTCAACAACCATCTTAATTTTTATCATTATGGGAATTAAAATCAAACAACGGGATATTACCGACTGTGGGGCGGCATGCCTGGCATCGGTAGCTGCACATTACAAATTAGAAATGCCTGTAGCTAAAATCAGACAGATGGCCTCTACAGATCAAAAAGGGACGAATATTCTGGGTCTCATTGAAGCCGCTACAAAAATGGGATTTTCCGCCAAGGGGGTCAGGGGTGAGTTTGAAGCCCTGAAAGAGGTGCCTATGCCGGTAATTGCCCATGTTATTGTAAAAAAGGTACTGCACCACTTTGTGGTACTCTATAAAGTGACAGACAAAGTAGTAGAATACATGGATCCGGGAGATGGGCAAATCCATAAAGTCAGTTCTGATGCATTCAAAGAAATGTGGACGGGTGTATTGGTGCTGTTGATGCCGAATGATGAGTTTAAGGCCATTAACCAAAAGGTGAGTACCTGGAGTAGGTTTTGGTATTTGGTCCGCCCTCACCGTGGCGTGATGTTTCAGTCTTTGGTAGGTGCGGTCATCTACACCATTTTGGGTTTGTCTACTTCTATTTATGTACAAAAAATCATCGACCATGTATTTATAGGCAGGAATGTAAACCTCCTCAACCTGCTTTCGGTGGCCATGATCGTTTTACTGATTTTGCAGATTGTGATTGGGGTTTTTAAAACCTTGTTTATCATTAAGGTTGGACAGCGGATCGATGCACGTCTGATTTTGGGCTATTATAAGCACCTACTAACCTTACCACAGCGCTTTTTTGACACCATGCGGGTAGGAGAAATTATTTCAAGGATCAATGATGCCGTGAAAATCAGGGCATTTATCAATGATGTGTCCATAGGATTTTTGGTGAATATTTTCATAGTGCTTTTCTCTTTTGCATTGATGTTTACTTTTTATTGGAAACTGGCTTTGGTGATGCTTTTGGTTATTCCTTTATATGCAATAATCTATTGGGTTACCAATCGGCTCAATAAAAAGATTGAAAGGAGGTTGATGGAAGAATCTGCAGAATTGGAATCCCAATTGGTTGAGTCCATCACCGCAGCGGGCACCATCAAGCGCTTTGGTGCAGAGGATCACGCCAATATCAAAACCGAAATCAGGTTCGTGTCCTTGTTGAGGACAGTTTATCAGTCTGGTATGAATAATATTTTTTCCGGCACCTCCTCCGAAACAGTGTCCAGGCTGTTTACCATCATCCTTTTATGGGTAGGCGCAGGCTATGTGCTGAAAAATGAGATCACTCCGGGGGAACTGATGTCATTTTATGCTTTGACAGGTTACTTAACAGGACCAGTTTCCAGTCTGATTGGCATGAACAAAACCATTCAAAATGCCTTGATTGCTGCAGACAGGTTATTTGAGATCATGGACCTGGAAGTAGAAAATGCGGACGAAACATTTCCTCTGAAGAAGGAGGCTGTGGGTGATGTACAATTCAAAAATGTAAGCTTTCGATATGGTTCCAGGGCAAATGTCTTTGATAACCTGAGTTTGGTTTTCCCGAAAGGGAAGATATCGGGCGTAGTGGGAGAAAGCGGTTCGGGAAAAAGCACCTTGGTCTCTTTGCTTCAAAACTTATACCCCTTGCAGTCTGGGAACATTTACATTGGAGAGCATGATATCAAGTTTATCAATAATGCCAGTTTGAGGCAAATCGTATCGGTAGTTCCCCAGCGTATTGATCTTTTTGCGGGGAATGTATTGGAGAATATTGCTTTGGGAGATTACCAACCGGATATGCAGAAGATTGTGGGTATCTGCAATAAGTTGGGTATGATGGGTTTTATTGAAAGCCTTCCCAATGGTTTTGGAACTTATTTGGGAGAAAATGGGGCATCTCTCTCTGGAGGCCAAAAACAGCGGATAGCCATTGCCAGGGCACTTTACCGTGATCCGGAAATCCTGATTTTGGACGAGGCCACGGCTTCTTTGGATCCTGATTCAGAGCAATTTGTACAGCAGGCCATCAGAATGTTGGCGAGTGAAGGGAAAACGATCATTTTTATTACCCATCGGTTGGCAGCAGTACAGGACTTTGACAGACTTTATGTTTTGGATAAAGGCAAACTGATCGAAGAAGGTACGCATGCTGAGTTATTGACGCAGGAAGGAAAATATTTTGAGATGATCAGGAAGCAGTTGGTGGTGCTTTGAAATTGTACCAAGTACCAATTATCAAGTACAATGTACCAAGTACGATGTACCAAGTACGATGTACCATGTATTCAGTACTAAGAATGATACATATAACAACTAACTCAACCGACCAATCACTAAGAAACTTAATGAACCATTAACCTTTAACTAATACTACTATGGAATTTATCAGACAAATAGAAAGGCTACAGTTAATGAACAAACTTATTAGGGAACAAAGGACAGGAAGCCCTGAAGATCTTGCAGAAAGGCTAGGGGTAAGCAGAAGGCAATTGTATGTGTATTTGGAGTACCTGAAAGATATGGGGGTGGATATTCAATTCTCCAGGAGATTAAACAGCTTTGTATTTGCTTGTGAAAAGCAGGTGTACATTGATTGGCGGTTTGAAATTTTGGAACCTGCTGAGATGAGAAAAGCGATGGGAGGGGCTAGGCTTTTAACGGCTATCCCTGTTTTATTTTTTTCAACCTGTTGATGGTTGCGGGGTTTTTACTATTATCGAATTTTAACTATTTTGCTAATACTTAAATTTTAAAACATGAAGACACTTGAAAAACTTTTAACCTTCTTAAAAGCACCTTATCGTGCTGAATCGTACAGCAACCTAAAGGCGGGGGATTTGCTTTACCTATTAGTGATCACACTGGTTGTGGTAATACCCTATGCTTTTATTTTAGAATGGGCGGGAATGGATCAGTTTGATCATAAATTGATGGAGATTTTGGAAAAGAATAAATGGTTGGTTGCGGTGCTTGCCATATTTTTTGCTCCAATTCTGGAAGAACCGGTGTACAGGTTACATTTGGACCTGAAAAAATCTTCTATCCTCTGGAGTTTGGGTTTATCGCTTTTGTTGATTAACAGTATATGGTATCCATTGGCCCTTTTTTGGATTTACTTGATTTACCTTTATGTGAAAGTCAATCAAGGACAAACACCTAATCTTAAGTTTGTGGTGTATTTTTCATCGGCCATGTTTGCCCTGGTCCATATGGCCAATTTCACTGATTTTGATTATGGGAAGTATTTTTACTGGGTACCTTTGTTGGTGGCGGCCCAGTTTGTCATAGGTTTGGTTTTAAGCTATATCAGGTTGAATCACGGCATGAAATGGGCGATAATTTTTCATGCGGTTTACAATGCAGTATTGATTATTCCGGCCATCTATTTTTATGAGCCCGAAAATTATCTGTAATTTTTTTCAGCGTGCTGTTTTTATGCACGGAGCGAGGGTAATTTAGGACTATGATCAGTTGACGGGAACCATGCTAGCTAAGAATCCGGCAGACTGAGATTGGGAAAACCCAGCGCCCGGTAAAGGTTGGGGAAAAAATGAAAATTGTTTAAATTATGGAAAAGTTTGAAGAATTGAGTTTTGAGGAGAGTCAGGAAGTTGAGGGGGGAGTATGGCCCGTTATCTGGGTAGGCATTAAATGGTTAGCAGGAGGAATTGCAACAGCAGCAGCAGTTGAATTAGTAACTGAGGGTTGGGATTCAGCTGTAAATGACTTTAATGAAGGTTATAATGAAGTAAGGAATAATAATTAAATTATATGGAAGAGTTAAATGAAATTGAATTAGAAGAAGTTTATGGTGGTGGGGAAGTTATTAAATGGTTCGGAAAAGTTTATGCCCATTTCCTAAATTCAGTTGATAAGCAAATTGAAGACACTTACAAGAAGGTTATGGTTCAGGGTCAAATTATTGCTGATTAAATTTAAAACTATTGCTGAGTTGGGAATAAACAATTCCTAACTCAGCAAAATTTCTATTGGCAAACTATGTGGAAAAGTCTAGTAAACCTCGTTTTAGCAATAATATTGTTGATTTTTCAATCAGATTTAAATGATTTGATAGGAAGAAATATAATTTATTTAGCAATCCCTACAACCTTTTCGTTCGTTTTCTTTTTGATATATCGGGATTCGAAAGAAAGGTCCTTTACTTATAATTTAATTACATTTCTAGTCATTTTCGGTTTGATTTATTTAATATTTAATTATAAACAGAGTAGTTTTTATTTCATCAATTTTATTTTTTCCCTGATAATAACTGGTCTTTATGTGTATTTTCAAGATAAGATTTTTCCTGAATCAATTATGGTAAAAAATTCTAAAAAATAATTCATATTATATTTATAAAATACCATACTTTTTTACTTTCCAAGTCCTAAATAGGGCGGATTTGTTCATCAAAAAGATATACCGGGACTTTATTTTGGGGAATTAATCAGGGTCAAATTTCTGATAACTAAGTGTTATCAATTACATTGATTTCTAAATTATTAAAACCGATCGCTATTTTTAGAATTAATTCAAATTAATTATATGATCGGAGGAATTGCTGGCATTGGGATTTTGGTGGGCCTAGTTTTAAGCATCCACGGGATTGCGGTGCTTGTTGCCAATAGGAACAACCTGACGGGTTTTGTTGGCTTGCTTATCGACAAAAATCACCTTAGGGTCATTGCGGCCTTTTTTATGCTTGTTTTTGTTCTTTTTGCGGGACTGACCTTGTTGAATGTCAAATGGAATCTGATTTCAATTGAAAGGGCTTTTGATCTCAGTGCTTTGCTGAAAACTGTTCCGTCTGAATTGTCAGCGGTAATATTTGAGGAGCTTGTTTTCAGGGTTTTTATTTTTTCCAGTTTGTTCTATTTCACAAGGAAAAAAGTAGCTGCTTTAGTACTGACTGCATTGCTTTTCTCCTTTGCCCATTTTCCTGACAATTATTTAGAAGTGCTCAGCTACTTTCTTGGAGGGATCATGTATGGCTATGCTTTTTTGAAATTCCAGACGGTATGGCTGCCCATAGCCATCCATTTTTTCTGGAACTTCATCCAAGGACCTGTATTGGGTTTCCCTGTTTCCGGAATGGAGCAGGAGGGGCTACTTAAGATTGAGATTGTTCCGGACATGGTTTTCAATGGAGGGGATCAAGGTCCGGAAGGAAGTGTTTTTGGTATTTTACTACGCTTGGTGATTATTTTGACGATCTATTTAATTCCAAGGATTTCTGAAAATCATGGATTTTTAAAGTTTAAAGAATATATTCCGTAACAAAAAACTTGGTGAACAAACTTGTTGTATGATGAAAAAGAAAATCAAATTGATTTTAGTACTTATTGTTACCTTGATTATTTCAATATCGATATTCAAGGATTGGGGAAATTTTAAAAGAGGGTTAAAAGGTGAGCCACCGATCGAAAAAAAGGATTTTGGAAATAGTGCTGATTTAATTGATTCGTAGGAATTACTTGCTTTTTAATAGAATGAAAAAGGCTGAGAATTAATGAAGTAAATTCAATTGTCTTGATATTATTCAAATTTTAAAAATGATCAAAAGTCTTTTATTTTTCGCACAATCAGGAGCAATTAAAGAAGGAGATAAGGAATTAGGTCCAGCCTTTTTTGCACGACTTTATTTTTTGAAATTTGGGGTATTTATTTTATATTTTTTGACAGTGGCATTCCTTTATGGCTTTGAGATTTTTCAGGCTATGGAAAACAAGGCAAGCGATAGTATTTTTCTGACATTTTTAAATTTTGTGATAATGGCTCCTGTTTTAGAGGAATTGATTTTCAGAAATCATTTAAATCTGAAACCGGCTAATCTGATCCTGTCTGTTTTAATCATGTTGTTTGTGTATTGGGGAGATGGTTTTACCTTCGTTATGTTGGGGTATTTTGCACTTGTTTGGTTAGTGAAAAACAATAAGGGTCCAAAAACCAAACTATTCTTGATCTATCTTTCCAGCATGCTGTTTGGTTTTGCCCATTACTATCAAATTATAGATTGGTCAAACATGGAAACCCTCTCTATGTTTTTTTTGAGATCCTTTCCCCATGTTTTTGCTGGATTAATTTACGCCTATCTGTATTTCAGGAGTGGGGGGATAATGGCAGCTATCTTTTTCCATGCATTTTGGAATTTGGTGCCATTTTTTAAGGTATGGATGGATAGGGTTTTTTAGTACTTATTGTTTCCTTGATTGTTTCAATATCGATATTCAAGGATTGGGGAAATTTTAAAAGAGGGTTAAAAGGTGAGCCACTGATCGAAAAAAAGGATTAAGGAAACAGTGCTGATTTAATTTGCTGAAATTTTGAGGTTTACCGAAAGAAAACTTTTAAAAAAATCCAAGATTTCTTCTACTCAAGTCTCTTGCGGCATGATGAACAGTTAGAATATCGATTCTATTTATATCAATTATTTTGTAAATAATTAGGTAACTCCCCTCGGTTAGCATTCTTATGTTTTCATCATTTAAAAAGTCTAATTTTTGTCCTGAATATGGATTTGTTTTTAAGATAGTAGGTTTACTTCTTAGTCGATTAACCTGAAGTCTCGCATAGGTGACCGAATCTTTTTTTATATACTCGGCTATTTCTTTTAAATCGGTAACTGATTGATCAGTCCAATTTATTCGAACCATTTTTCTATTTTTTTATCTAATTCTGTTTCAGTTATAATCTTATTTTCATCAGAATCCTTTAAGCCTTTTTCCACTTTTTGAATAAATATCAATTGTTCCACGAGTTCATCTAATGAAAACTCTTCAGGAAGATTATCCAACTGTTTCTTTACTTGTGACTTTGTTAACATGGGTATAGTTTTTGGTAATTTAGTCATTTTTTAATATTCCAACAAATCCTCATCGACCATCTCCGGCAGCGTCACTTTCAATCCAGGTGTTCTCTCCATCTCTCTTTTTATCGCAAACAAAGCCTCCTCATTTCTGGCCCAAGCCCTGCGGGAAATGCCGTTGTTGACGTCATAGAACAACATGGATTGGAGTCTGCGATTGGCTTCTTCAGTACCATCGAGTAGCATGCCAAAACCTCCATTGATTACCTCGCCCCAGCCTACACCGCCACCATTGTGGATGGAGACCCAAGTAGCCCCACGGAAACTGTCACCGATTACGTTGTGAATAGCCATGTCTGCCGTGAATTTACTACCATCGTAGATATTGCTCGTTTCCCGGAAAGGGGAATCTGTACCGCTGACATCATGATGATCCCTTCCCAAAACAATTGGAGCAGAGAGCTCTCCTGATTGTACGGCTTTGTTGAAAGCTTCAGCGATTTTGATCCTACCCTCGGCATCGGCGTAGAGGATACGAGCCTGTGAACCCACTACCAGCTTATTTTTTCCAGCCTCTTCTATCCATTGGATATTGTCCTGCATCTGCTGTTGGATTTCTGCAGGAGCCGTGACTTTGATGCTGTGCATGACATCCAAAGCAATTCGGTCTGTTTTCTCTAAGTCTTCTGCCTTTCCTGAAGTACATACCCAGCGGAATGGGCCAAAGCCGTAATCAAAACACATAGGCCCCAAAATATCCTGCACATAGGAAGGATAGCGGAAATCTATTCCATTTTCGGCCATCACCTCGGCCCCGGCACGGGAAGCTTCCAATAGGAAAGCATTGCCATAGTCAAAGAAATACATACCCTTGGCCGCATGGCGGTTGACCGCAGCGGCATGGCGGCGTAGGGATTCCTGTACCTTGGTTTTGAAAGTTTCAGGATCCTTGGCCATGAGTTCATTGGATTCCTCGAAACTCAAACCCACAGGATAATATCCCCCGGCCCAGGGGTTGTGCAGGGAAGTCTGATCGGAACCGAGTTCTACGGTGATATTTTCCTCGTCAAACTTCTCCCATACATCCACTATATTGCCCAGATAGGCAATGGATACTACTTCTTGGTTTTTCTGAGCTATTCGTATCCTTGAGACCAATGCATCCAAATCATCTATCAATTCATCTACCCAACCTTGTTCATGTCTTTTGAGAGCGGCTTTGGGGTTAACTTCTGCACAGACGGTGATACAGCCTGCGATATTTCCGGCCTTTGGTTGGGCGCCTGACATGCCTCCCAAACCTGCGGTCAGGAAAACCTTTCCTTTGGGGTTGATAGCTGCCCCTAGTTTTTTTCTGAAAGCATTCATCACCGTTATGGTCGTGCCGTGCACAATCCCTTGGGGTCCAATGTACATATACGAACCTGCGGTCATCTGTCCATATTGGGTGACGCCGAGTGCATTATATTTCTCCCAATCATCCGGCTTGGAATAGTTCGGGATCATCATGCCATTGGTGACCACGACCCTAGGGGCATCCTTGGAAGAAGGGAAAAGGCCCATGGGATGACCGGAGTACATGTGGAGGGTTTGCTCATCCGTCATTTCGGACAGGTACTGCATGGTAAGCAGGTACTGGGCCCAGTTTTGGAACACAGCGCCGTTTCCCCCGTAGGTGATTAGTTCCTGCGGATGTTGGGCCACTTCTGGATCCAGATTGTTTTGGATCATGAGCATAATGGCCGCCGCCTGTTGGCTTTTGGCGGGGTATTCCGAAATCGGTCTGGCATACATGGCATAATCCGGCATAAAGCGATACATGTAGATCCTGCCATACACCTGCAATTCCTCAAAAAACTCCTTAGCCAATTCCGAATGCCAAACCTTCGGAAAATACCGCAATGCATTCCTCACCGCCAACTTTTTTTCATCTATGCTCAGTATATCCTTGCGCTTGGGCGCATGTGAAAAATCAGGATTAGGCAGTTTTTTTGAAGGAAGGGTAGCGGGGAGGCCTTGGGTTATATATTCTCTAAATGTCATTTTTGAAAATTTAGTTATTTTGGGTTTTTATCTGTAAACAAGGTAGAAATATGCTTCGTGAGATAAAGAGGAAGTCTACATTAGAAACTAAATTAGAAATATGCTGGATCAAATTCTAGTATGCTTCTAAAATTATCAAAAATATAGTATTTGCCTGAACTCCTTACACTAAGCAAAGGTCTAAAGGTAGGAGAGATGTGTAGAGGCATAGGAGTTATTATGACTTCAAACGTTTGTAAGTCAATAGCTACAGATTGGTGTAGGGTGTTATAATAGGCTTTGGTTCCTATGATCATCACGTCATTGGTTACAGGAAGACTTGGTATGGATAAAGTACTTATGGTCGTCCAGGTTTCAGTAGATTCATTAAATGTTGCTAAGAAGCCTTGTTCAGATGTTTCGCTCCTACCCAATAGCCAGAGTTTTCCTTCGAACTGGAAGGTCAAATGCCGTTTAATAACACTTTCTGGAATGGATTTATTGGATTGTTCCACCCAATTATTCGATTGGATTGAATATCTCCACCGTGAACTGGATTCAGTACCGGTAGGGCTAAACCCTCCCTCCACGTACAAATATTGGGGTGTGGAATAAACTACCTTTGGAAAATTAAGGATAACCGGCAGGTTGGCCAATCGGCTGATACGTTTGGAAATGGGATCAAATTGAAAGAAATCCATATTGGTTCTGCCCTGTTCTTGATTGTTTCCGGCCATGTAAATCCTGCCATTTGGAGCACCTAGTGCAAAAGTATTTGCTAAGTGTCCATTAAAATTATCGGTCAAAAGCAAATTGAAATTGTTGGTTTCAGGTTCAAATGTGAAGATTTTATTTTGATTGAAAAAGTAGCCTACACCATCTAAGGTGGTAGAGTTCCCTTCATTCTTTGGCGCGCTGAAAAAATCCTGATGTACTACAGCTACTGGAATGAATTGATCAGTGAATGTGAGGTCTACTGCATGGGTAGATGGCTCTCCAAACGTTTCCATAAAGATTTTCATGTTTCTAGATACAACCCGGGCACCGAAAGCAGGTTCAATCCGTACATTTACACGATTGGGGGAGTTGGGGTCTTCATAAAGCTCTAGGTGCGTCAACGGATTGGAAGCAATGGCTTTATTAAATAAAATAGCATGAGGATTGAGGTTGGAGACCTGAACAGAAAAGGCTTCTGAAAATCTACCTGTAAGTGATTGATTCGGTTCCAGCTGTGTTGGATTGAGGCGAAACCCATTTTCTACGATATACTGCTCTCCGCGAATCGTAACTTCTACGGTAGGATCGGGTTTATCAAATCTAGCCGCTGGTAAAAACCTGATATAATCTTTGAAAATGCCTCGAAGAGGTAAAGAAAACTCACCCGCCCCATCTTTGAAAACAATTTTCAGATTCACATCTTCCAAATAATCACCCTGTAGGGTCAAAACTTGATTAAAATTGCTTCCCGAACCGGTGTAAGTCTTAAAGGTTGGTTTCCTGAAATTGAATGGTTTAGAAATGTTGAATTTTTTTCCATCAATTTGAAAATTGTATTGAAATGTTCGCTCTCTGAATTCAAAAGGTTCAAAGTTGATATCTTCGGGTACTAAAAATTGGAAGAATGTATCAGTGGTTTTAATCACATTAGCGATTTGTCCTTCCATAAAAATAGAATAATTGGTGGGTAATCGACTGATGTTTTTCCCGTATACAGTAATGGTGTCTCTAAAGTAGAGTGGATCAGGAATCATCATATTTTCAAAAATAAACCCCTCTGAACCTTGACTGGTAAATTCAAATGCTTCGGAATAAACTGTGTTGGATTTGGTAATCATATACGCTGCTACGTAGTATTTTTCCAGATTTTTCAAGCCATGGGCTGCATCTAAAGAGAAAAAGGTGTCCGGTTTTCCTCCTTGTTTTACAAATTCAGAGCTGCCTTTTCTTGGGTTGGGATCCTTGCCAAAGGCAAATCCGTATTCGAGAATTTCTTCAGAACCAAATTCAAAGACATTTGCGGCAAATTGTACCCGTTTGGCATCGATATCCTGGACAAAGGCTACAGAAAATCGGGGGTGACTTAAGGGGACAGTTTCCTCATTGTGACAGGCAATCCATCCTGCACAAAGGGAAAGTAGAACGAATAGATGAGAAAATGATTTCATACAATCAATGGGTTAAAATCGGATGCCGATAAGAAGTGTATTGTTGATTTCACTGAAGACAGAAGTTTTGTCCTCAATAGGAATAGAAAAATTTTGAGGGGAATAGGTAGCCTGGTATTCCAAGAGGATTCCTATTTTACCAGTAGGCTTAAAATGACTGCCTATTTTGAAAGCGGGATTGGTAATTACTCGTTTTCTGTCTACAAATGATTCCTCCTTTAGGGTAATGATAGAGGAAAAACTTTGCCGGTGGTCCATCACTGCAAAGTCCTCTTGGAGAAAGCTATAGCCTAGCCAAGTTCCAACTCCCACATAAAGTTCCATTGATTGGTTTTTGGTCAAGGTATAATTCAAAAAGGCAGGTAAAACCAGATTTATTGAACGGAACTCCTGTGTGCCGCTAATTTGTCTAGAAGAATGGGTCTGAACGGTATTTATTTGATACTCCTGAAAAGCTACCCCCAATCCGATATCATACCCAAATTTTGGTCTATTTCGGATTTGATGTCCTTTGATTCCCACAATAAAAGTAGGAGAAACGCCTGTCACAAAAGCGTCCGTTCTTTCGGCATTTCTAAAATTCAACAGTTGTTCGGATTGCCCGAGACCTACCATTACATAGGGCGAGATTATTTTTTTGGGGACCCTGTCAATTACAATATCATATGGGAGATTTTCGCAGGTATGGTATTTGGTAAGCACGTCCAAAAAATCCTGTTCATAATATTTAGTGGAGGCTATTAATTCCTGAATTTTTATTCCACATTTTCCAGAAGTCAGAATATTTAATATAGCAATATGAGGGTATTTTCTAGAAATCGAGAACGTTCTTGAGTTGGAAAGCTCTTTTTTGTCTGCTTTTGGCAAAAGAATCAGTTCTTCTCCATTGTCGACATAGAAAAGTTCTTCTAGACTTAGAAGGCTGAGCTTTCCTTGGAGGAGGAGTTGATAGAAGGCCTGACTGTTGGTGGTAAGCGCTGGTTTGCTAACAAAAACACGTCCATTGGCTAACCCAAAACCTTGTAGTTCGTCGGCTGTATACTCTTTGGTAGTTCCGGAAACATTTGTAAATCGAATAAAGGGATAATCTTGTAGATCAAATTTGGACTCTATTTTTCCAAATTCTTTTGAACCGCTTGGAAGAATGATAAAATCATGGGTTGTTGATTCACTTTGAGCATGGGTTGTTCCAAATAAAAACAGCAACAGACTAGTACTAAGGATGAATTTGAAATACTTCATAGATTGAAAGATAGGAAAAGGAATACTATGGATAAATGATGGTAAAAAAAGTACCCCATTCATCGAACCAATCAATCATTTAAACAAAAAGATTTCCCTAGGTGGGGGCTCTATTCGAACAAAATGTAAAATTGAGTTTAATCAAAACTAAAAATTATTTCTTAAACAACCTAGATTTATCAAAATAAATTTTTATAAACTGGATGAAACCAGTATAGATGCTCATTTGTGAATTCATGCAATTGCTGCACCTTGTGTAAATTGATTATTGGATTAAAAAAGGATTTTTCAAGGTTTGCTTTTCAATTAAGTCAACCTTTCTTCCAGTCATCTTTTCTAAAGCCGTTTTGAGTTCTAGGTAGTTGAGAAAATAATTGTTGAGGTCAAAATTTTTAAATTTTACCAAAAAATCAATATCCGACTCATCTGTCATTTCACCTGTTGCAGCAGAACCAAAAACATAGAGTTCTTCTACTTTGTGTTTTTCACAGAGCGTATGAATAGCTGACTTAGGTAAATTCAATTTTTTCATAGCCTCAATTTAAAGAATTATTTCAAGCTTATTTCCCCTTTATTTCAACTTATCCCGAATAGCTTCACTTTCGGGATCTTCGCTTCGATTTCAATGGTATTTCTAATATATTTCGCAAAGCATATTTCCACCATATTTCATTTTACTTCAACTCCCTTCTTATAAATTTTAAACGGCTTCAACCTCCCCTGCATATACGTAATCTCCCGATAATCGGCTGTGGGGAAAAGGACGATATCGGCTAACATACCGGGCTTCAATTGTCCCCGGTCCTGGAGGTTGAGGGCAGCGGCGGCTCTGGTGGTGATGCCGGCTAAGACTTCGGCATTACTGAGTTTCTCGTAAGTTCCCAAAACAGCAGCTTGCATGAGCAAATCACCCATGGGGGCCGAACCTGGATTCCAATCGGAGGCGATAGCCAGGGAAGCACCTGCATCGAGTAGTTTTCGTGCAGGAGTATAGGCTACGCCCAAACCCATTGATGCTCCCGGTAAGGCTACTGCTATGGTGTCAGATTGAGCAAGTAATGCAATTTCTTTATTAGTACTCGCTTCGAGATGGTCTGCGGAGATGGCTCTGAAGTTGATGGCTACCTGCGAACCGCCAGTATGGAACTGGTCTGCATGGACTGTGATGTCGAAGTCCATTTCTTTGGCTTTTTGGAAGTAGGATTGTATATCTTCAGGAGTGAAAGCTGTATCCTCGATAAAGGCATCGATGCGATTGGCTAGGCCTTCTGCTTGGAGAATGGGGAAAAGTTCATCAGCAATAGCTTTCAGATAATCACGCTGGGTTCCTTGAAAGTCCTTGGGTGGAATATGGGCAGCGAGGCAAGTTGGGATAAGGTCTGCATAGGTACTTTCATTGGCTTCTTGGATGGCTCGGAGCATTTTGAGTTCATCGGCTACGGAGAGTCCATAACCGCTTTTGACTTCAATGGTGGTGATACCATCTTTGAGGTGTCTATTGGCTCGCTGAACAGTCAAGTGAACCAGCTTTTCCTGTTTGGCTTTTCGGGTTTGGGTGACCGTGTCCCAGATACCTCCGCCTGCTTTGGCGATTTCCAGATAGGATTTACCAGCATTGCGCATGGCATAGTCTTGGGCACGGCTACCGCCGAAACAGATATGCGTATGGCAATCAATCAGGCCGGGCAATGCGACAAAGTCCCCTTTTAAACTGACCATTTCAGCCCCTATAGACTGTGCTTCGGGATATAGATCCCAGTAGTTACCGATCTGATGGATTCGGTCATTTTTGATCAAAATGCCTGCTTCGGAGATGATGTCCAGCTGTTCATCTTTAAGCGCTCCTTTCAAGGGAAGTCCTGCCATGGTAACTGCTTGGCGAATGGGTCCGATAAGGGTATGTTTGATGGTTTGCATATTCATATTTTATATTGCCACAAAGGCACAAAGAAACAGAGATATTTTTGCCACTAAGGCACAAAGACACAAAGGTTTGGTTTTTGGCTCGCAAAGCCGCAAAGTTGCAAAGGTTTTTATAGGGTAACGAAAACAGTCTTGTCTCTTACCTCTTGGTTCTTATTTCTCGTCTTTCGCATCTTACTTCAATGTAATATTTCCTTGGTGTCTTAGCGTCTTTGTGGCTTGTTTACAAAAGTACCCAAATCCCTTTATAATCCTCTATACCAATTTATTCAATAAGTAATAACCTGGAGTAATTTTTAAAAATCAGTGATAAAAAATAAATGGTTATGTATGTAGAATTTTATAATTTTTGTGTTTCAATGATATTGCGATGAGAACCACTATTGATATTGATCAAAAGCTAATTGATGAGATTCTTGAAAAGACGAATATCAAAACAAAAACGGAAGCGGTTGATGTGGCGCTGAAAGCGTTTCTAAGATTAATTAAACTGCGGGAGCTTTCTGAAATGGCTGGTAAGGTTAATTGGTCCGGGGATTTAGATGCCATGAGGACTGATTAATAAACTTAGGGTAACGTTCGGATTCATTTAAAGTCATAATTATCATGCGTAAGGGTTTATTTATTGTCGTAATTTTCATTTGTTGACAACAATGATCTTGTGAGTTATATCCACCCCGACCGAGTAGATGCAGCGAAGAGCATTGGTCTGCCTAATCACGTTTTGACGCATTTGGAAGAGGAAGGTTATGTGCTTTGCGTGGATAGGTTGCGATGAACGGCTGGATTTAATAAGTTGATTCTAAATGGAAAATCATAAAAAACCTTTTCAGGGTGTAAATAGATTCGCTGATTTCTGTTTAAAGAAAGGAACATAGTGAGTAGAAGTTATAAGCAAAAATGACAGGGGTTTTTTACGCCCTTTGTTTAGATTTTCTAAACTTCCCTTGTTTATTGTGAAATTTGAGCTTTACGCTTTTTTCACAAATTGCACTCTAATTTTTTTCAAAAACTATAAAAAAAGTTTATTCTTTTGGAAAAAATGGTTTTTACTTATAAAATAGTTTGTGAGGGGGTTAATTTTTTAAAATTATATTTGTTTTTTAATGTCAAAAAAGTTCAATTTAATATAGGATTTTAATTATTCGGATGCGCTGATTTTTTATTCTAAATTTTAATGAGTTATAATTAATTGTTCTTTTTTCAAGTATTATACTACGATTAAAGGTTTTATCTGGTTTAATTGGTGAACTGGCAAAGTCTATCGGAGTGTCCAAAAGGATGGTGTATATGATAATAGATGACTTGAGGTTGACGCTGGGTCGGGATATCTATTATTGTAAGGATGAAAAAAGTTACATTTTTACTGAAAATAATTGACCGGGTGAAAGATTATTTCACCGGTTTGGGTTTAGATTTGGTTATTATTTAAATAAATTTCTAACCAAATAATTAAATTTGTTATGAGAGAGTTAAGTATTAAAATGACTGAACAAGCAAAGGGTGGTTGTTCTTCTGATGAAGCATTCGCTTATGGTGCAGCAGCTGGATATTACGGTCGTAAGTCATCCCAAAATCCTGGGAATGATTTTTATTTTGGTATGTGGTTATTTTATACCAATAAACTGTTTAGTTGTATTTAAAATTGAAATTCATGACCAAGTTATCTTTTTTCATGTTTGTGATTCTTTTTTCTCTAAAGGCGAGTCAATTACCTGAGGGAATTTATCATTCTCAGATTCAAAAAAAAGATTTGTATTTCAAATTGACAACTGAGAAAAACTTGGCCATGCTTGAAGTTTTTTCCGGTAAAAAAGATCTTTTCTTGGTAAAAGGTGAGGTTTTTCAGGATAGTATTTATTTCCCGAAAGTTAAAATTAACAATAAAGATTTTAATTTAGTGATTCCCCAACATCAACCACAGAATATTGTTTTGAAAGAGGGTAAACAATCCGATGTTATTATTATTAAAAAACTGACAAGCAATACGGGTTTGAAATTACCCAATATTCCAAAGTATTTAAAAAATGGTTTGGATCCTGATCTAATTGGAGATTGGATTCTACTTTATTCAAAGAATCCTGAAGGAAAGATAGAAAATGATGAATTTACAGGTAAGGGTTATTTGATAAAATATTCAGAAAGCGGAACAATGATTCTCGATCCGAGGGCATTTAGGGATAATCATTCCAGAATGGGATTAAAAAATTTTTCTTATTCTGATATTCCTAATGGGATTTGGAGAACCTCCGATAACAAATTGATTATAGACTGGAGAAGTGTGGGAGATGCAGGAGGTGAAACCGAATCCAATTATTTGATCAGAAACGACACACTTTACAAAATTTCTACACAAGGGCATATAACAGTTCATCTAAGGAAATATTAAGTGCTTTCTCCTAATTTTTCCTAAACATGTTTTTACAAGTTTTATTTATTTCCAATTATCGGACATACCTTCATATTATTTATCTACTTCTGAAGAAAAGTACCTGATTTTAAAAGTTCCCGCGATCAAAACAGTTGAAAAATTATCCTATGAGATCAGAGGCGATTCTTTGATAATTTTTTTTGATAAAATAACCAAAACGGTTTTGATCAAAGAGAAATAACAGTGATTTACTTAGTACATGACTTTGTTTTTCAAGGCTCCTTTTATGGTAGTTATAAAGTTTTGTTTTGCCACCAAGGAGAGGCCAAGACACGAAGGATAATTTCTAAAACCATACTTTTTTCTCATGGCAAATACAAAAAAAATCTTTGTGCCTTCGCGCCTTTGTGGCTATTTCTCACGGCCTAATACCAATCAAAATCCCCCGACCATTGCGTCTCCAAAGCCAACCCTTCCTTGTCAGCCACTTCTCTCGCTAATTTAAGCAATTCTCCATTTCGGATGATCTCAATGACAGTTTCCATGTCTTCATACATGAGCTGATCTTCGGTGACATGTTTGATTTTGGTGCGGACATGTTCGTAGAGTGCAGTCATGATTTTCCCCGATTTCAATGGTGTATGGAAATCCACCGATTGTGCAGCACAGAATAGTTCTACTCCAAGGATTTTCTCCACATTATCTATGACCTGAAGCGCTTTTCTGGCTCCTATACTCCCCATGCTCACATGGTCTTCCTGACCTAAGGAAGTCGGGATACTGTCAGCAGAGGAAGGGAAACATAGCCCCTTATTCTCAGAAGCCAAAGCTGCCGTAGTGTATTGGGGGATCATAAAACCTGAGTTCAGGCCGGTTTCTTTCAAAAGTAATTTGGGTACGCCTGGCGTGTCACCTTCCAATGAAAGGTAAATCCTACGGTCGGAGATATTTCCGATTTCGG